>Ga0172370_10009091_pt1 | contig 11720 bp, 13 predicted proteins | sample LakKiv5m_FD_114538 | JGI IMG/M metagenome (GOLD analysis project Ga0172370, IMG submission 114538) | Freshwater microbial communities from Kabuno Bay, South-Kivu, Congo - kab_022012_11.5m | ecosystem: Environmental > Aquatic > Freshwater > Lake | place: Democratic Republic of the Congo...
AAAGGAAAAGAAAAGATTGGCTCCACGCTGAAAGGAATTGGTCCTGCTTATATGGATAAGACAGGGAGAAACGGTTTGCGGGTGGGCGATATAGAAAGCCCTAAGTTCAAAGAGAAGTACAATTTCCTTAAAGATAAACACGCACAGATACTCAGTTATTATGATTTCAGTTATAACCTCGCAGAAGTGGAACCTGCATGGTTTGAAGGCATAGAACTGATGAAAAGTTTTACCCAGATAGACAGCGAAATTGTAATAAATGAATATTTGGATGAGGGCAAAAAAGTATTGGCGGAAGGCGCGCAGGGTTCCTTGCTCGATATTGATTTCGGCTCCTACCCTTTTGTAACATCCTCCAACACGGTTTGTGCGGGAGCCTGTACAGGTTTGGGCATAGCGCCCAACCGCACCGGTGAAGTGATCGGCATTTTCAAAGCTTATTGCACCCGCGTGGGCAGCGGACCATTCCCAACCGAACTGGATAATGAGATTGGCGAAGAACTGAGAAGAATTGGAGCGGAATTTGGCGCCACTACCGGAAGACCAAGACGCTGCGGCTGGTTAGATATTCCCGCGCTGAAATACGCTATTATGCTCAACGGAGCCACCCAACTGATGATGATGAAAGCCGATGTGCTGAGCGGTTTTAAAACCATTAAGGTTTGCACCGCATACAAATATAAAGGCAAAGAAATCACTTACCTGCCTTATGATGTATCGCCTGAGTTGCTGCAACCCGTTTACACCGATCTGCCGGGCTGGAACACCGAATTTGACAACCTTACATCCGTCAATGACATTCCCGGAGAATTAATCAGCTATGTTGAATTCATTGAAAAGATGACAGGCGTGCCGGTGAAAATTATTTCTGTTGGACCTGACAGGGAACAAACACTTTTCAGGAATAAGACCGAAAAAGTTATTGTATAGTTTTTTCACCGCAAAGGCGCAAAGACGCTGAGAGATACAATGAAGAATATAATCAAAAGTCTTACCCTGCTTATTGTCTTTGCACCTTTCATTATCTCCTGCAAAAAAGAAAACATGGGCGACTGCTTTAAAAGCACAGGCGATATTTCTGTTCAATACAGAACCCTTGCCACATTCGACACCATAGAAGTATGGGATAACATCAGTTTTTTTCTTACTGCCGATACCTTCTTTGAGGTGAAAGTGGAAGCGGGTGAACACCTTCTCCCCATGATAAAAACAGAGGTGAGCAACAACAGGCTTATTATAAAGAACAACAACAAATGCAACTGGGTGCGGAGTTTTAAGGTTCCCATCAATGTATATGTTACCATGCCGTCACCGGGCGGTATTATTAATGAAGGAAATTATACTTTCAAAAGCATGAATACGCTTAGCGGCAGAACCCTGATGATTAAAATGTCAGGATCAGGAGATGTTGATCTGAAACTTGACATCCCTCAACTGTTGGTCAATATTTCAGCTTCAGACGGGGATTTACTTCTTGCGGGAAAAGCAATCGAGTCTTATATTTTCTGCATCGGGTCAACGATTGTAAAAGCCTCCTCATTTGAAACGGAAAAAACTTATATCACTCATCATGGCACTGGCGATATGTATGTTAATGCCTCTACCGAAATAGGTGCAAACATTGACTGGATTGGCAATGTATATTATTCGGGAACTGCAAATGTTGCTTATGCCAATTATACATCCAGCGGAAGATTGATTAAAAACTGAAAGCGGATTTATCTTAACTTTGCAAAAAAATACAAATCATGCAACTCCTTATTACAATTGGTTTATCTCTTCTCGTCATCGGCTTATTCTTTGCCGGTGTGGGAATAAAAATTCTCCTGAAAAAAGACGGCAAGTTTGCCGGAACCTGCAGCAGCAACAATCCTATGTTAGCTGAAAAAGGTGTTTCCTGCCCGGTTTGCGGAGCTGCACCAGAAGAAACGTGTAAGAAATAAAAGCCCCCTCCTGCCTCCCCCGCAAGGGGGAGGTGAAAAACAAATGATATATTATGTTTGAAAGTTTAAGTGAAAAATTTGACCGCGCCTTTAAAATACTTAAAGGACAAGGAAGCATTACTGAAATAAACGTTGCCGAAACACTGAAAGAAGTGCGTAAAGCATTATTAGATGCTGACGTTAACTTTAAAATAGCCAAAACTTTTACTGATACGGTAAAAGAAAAAGCCTTGGGACAAAACGTGCTTACCGCTGTTTCGCCAGGGCAACTGATGGTGAAGATTACGCACGATGAACTGGTGAAACTGATGGGCGGAAGCCGCACCGATGTTAAAATAGAGGGCAATCCTGCCGTTATTCTAATTTCAGGTTTGCAGGGTTCGGGTAAAACCACTTTTTCAGGAAAACTCGCACTCCACCTTAAAAGCAAAAGACAGAAACAGGTGTTGCTCACCGCCTGCGATATTTACCGTCCTGCCGCTATTGACCAGTTGAAAGTGCTGGGCGAGCAGGTGGGCGTTGAGGTTTACAGCGAACCCGAAAACAAGAACGCGGTAGAAATTGCATTGAACGCAATAAAATTCGCAAAAGAAAACCACAAGAATGTGGTCATCATTGACACTGCCGGACGGCTTGCCATTGACGAAGAAATGATGAAGGAAATTGAGGCGGTAAAAAAAGCCGTTAACCCTTCTGAAACCTTGTTTGTGGTGGATGCCATGACCGGGCAGGACGCTGTAAACACCGCCAAAACATTTAACGAGCGCCTCAACTTTGATGGCGTTGTGCTTACCAAATTAGATGGCGATACCCGCGGTGGAGCTGCCCTCAGCATACGCCATACCGTTGATAAACCCATCAAGTTTGTGGGGATAGGCGAAAAATTAGACGCACTCGATGTTTTTTATCCCGAAAGGATGGCAGACCGTATCCTCGGCATGGGCGATATTGTTTCTTTGGTTGAGAAAGCGCAGGAACATTATGACGAAGAGAAAGCCAAAGCCCTCCAGAAAAAAATAGCCAAAGACCAGTTTAACCTCAATGATTTTCTTTCACAGCTTCAGCAGATAAAGAAAATGGGAAATGTGAAAGACCTGGTGGGCATGATACCCGGAATGGGCAAAGCCATGAAAGATGTGGAAATTGACGACAATGCTTTTAAAGGCATTGAAGCCATCATCCATTCTATGACCAATGAAGAAAGAGAAAACCCGCATATCATCAATGGCAGCCGCAAAAACCGGATTGCTGCCGGAAGCGGAACATCCGTGACGGAAGTGAATCAACTTATCAAACAGTTTGACCAGACGCGCAAAATGATGAAGATGATGCAGGATAAAAACGCCATGTCTAAAATGATGCGCAACATGCCTGCCGGGATGAGGAAGTAGTTGGTCTCGCCTTAGGCGAGAGCAGAGGCAGTAGCAGAGGCAGTAAAAAAATATGAAATGAAGAAAATCAGCCTGTATAGCCTCATCTGCATTATGTTTCTTTATTCAGTCTCTTCTATTGCGCAGGAAAGAACAGTTACCGTTGGCATACAGGTAAAGCCCATCTTCCCCGTAAAATTTCTGAAAACAGGTCCGCAAACACTTTCACAAAACGGTGTTGATTTTACTATAACACCTAAGTTCGGGTACTCAGGCGGGGTAGTTATCCGATGGGGATTTACAAATACTATCTCCTTAGAAACAGGCATCAATTACGTGAAAAGGAATTATGACCTCGAATTTAAAACAGATACGTTCACAGGAAAAAGTAATTTCGGAATTGTCAACTACCAGATACCTGTCAATATGCTGGTGTTTATAAGGCTTGCCAACAGGCTTTATATGAATGCTTCTGCCGGGCTTTCAATGGATATGTTTGTTTCAGACATTCGCACGGGCGCTAACTATTTCAGTAATTACTCACAGCGCAATGGCGTGTTTCAGGCGGGTGTGCTGGCAAATCTTGGTTATGAATACCGCACAGAAAAATCAGGTTATTTTTATATCGGAGCCTCGTTTCACCGACCTTTCAGGGAGATATATAACACCAACCTGAATTACCTGAAAGCTGACAACACCCTGGAAAGCGCTGCAATGAAATTGCGCGGCAATTATCTTACTTTTGATTTGCGGTATTTCTTTAATCCCTTACCCATAAGCAAAAAGGAAAAGAAAGAAAAGAAAAAAAAGGCTTCTAAAATGTAAACGTAACCGTTCCCTTTGTTTCTAAGGGCGCGGTAGGCACATTATCAAACTTTATTTCCTGCGCGAATTTCTGTGCTTTTGTAAACAGGTAACTGTCATTGGTGGTGGACGAACCCGGAGCGCCCGGTTCAGCTTTTATCACATTGCCGTATTTGTCAATGGTAACATCAACCACCACCGTTCCCCTGTCCTGCGTTCCGATAACAACCTTGCAGGGTTTGCTTACCGTTCTTCCTTTCATTTTATATTTCACAATATACAGCCCGTCAGAAGAAGTGAATTTCTGTTCCATCACACCGCTTTCAGTTGCCGCGTTTACTGCACTGAAATCAACTGATTTTATTTCATCAATTTTATAGGTCATCATTTTGCCGTCAGCATCAAGACTTAGCACACCGCCTGCAATTCCGGTAACATATCCGTTCACGTTAACTCCTGATTTCAGGTGAACCGCATGTTGAGAAAAAACTGAATTTGAAAATAAACTAACAATAACTGATAAGGAAAAAATCAAAGGGGTTTTCATAGTGTATATTTTTCTGCAAAGATATTCAGCAAATTTTTTACCCCGGCAAAAAACATATTTAAGTTTTTAACAATCCCTCCATGTGATAAATATCAACCCCATCAGTGACCATGTTTATTGGTGTTATATTTTTCACAAGCCAACTTCGCCTTCGAATTCAGTTTTTCAATATTCAATATTCAATTAAAATGATAACCACAAATAAAAAAGAAGCCATCAATAATGAATTCTGCCGCGAGGCGGAAATAAAAATTATTGAGAAAAAAACATCCGGGATTACTAACGACCTTGGAAGCCGGTTTAAAGAAAAACTAAAAATTCTTTACTGGACCGAGAAAACAATACTGAAAGCAATTCCGGGAATGATACGGAATGCAAAATCAGAAGAACTTGTGGAGGCGCTGGAATATCATCGCTCCATAAACAAGGAACAGGTTTTGCGCCTTGAAGCTGTTTTTGCACTCATAAATATAATTCCTGAAGCGAAACATCATAATCCAATTGCGCTGCTTATAAAAGAAGCGGAAAAAACATTGCAATCAAATAAAGGGATGGTTCGCGATGCTGAAGCCATATCGCTGATTCAGGAAGTTCAGCATCTTGAAATCGCCTTATATGGTTCGCTATGCTCTTTCGCAAGAACGCTGGGAGAAGAAATGGTGATGCTGTTAATGGAAGATGCGCTGTTTGATGAGAAGGAGTCGGACAAAAACATGAGTATGGTTGCCGAGGCATTTGTTAATCCGGTTGCAGCATACGGCTACCCGGTAAGGATTGAAGACAACCAGATGGAAACGGTTTGTATTGTTACAAAAAAAGGATTTTGAATAGTTGCTATTTAGCAAAGTAAAACTTGATTAATATCATTGCACGACATAAAAATTACACGTTAACTTTACTAACGAAAAAAATCGATTTCTTAATACACTAATCCCAAAAAATCATGGACACCATTCTGATCATTGAAGACAATAAAACAATGCGCGATAGCACCGCAGAACTTTTGTCGCTCGCAGGCTACAATACAATGAAAGCATCAAACGGAAAGGAAGGACTTGAAATAGCAAAGAAAGAACATCCTAACCTTATTTTGTGTGACATCATGATGCCCGGTTTGGATGGATATGGCGTGTTAAAAGCAATTGAAAACCAACCCGACCTCGGAGCCATTCCATTTGTTTTTCTCACCGCAAAATCTGAAAAAGGATATTTCAGAAAAGCAATGGACCAGGGAGCAGATGATTATCTAATGAAACCTTTTGAAGGGGAAGAACTTTTGAAAGTAGTAGGCTCAAGGCTCAGGAAAAATGAAATGGTGAGAAAGAATTCTCAAAAAAGTGTTGAAAGGCTGAATGAGATTATTAACGATGAAAATATTGACAAGAATATCAATATACTCACTGACCGTAAAACCATAAAGAAATATGAGAAAAAAGGAAGGATTTTTCTCCAGAGCGATACTCCTAATTTTATTTACCTGTTGATGTCGGGAAAGGTGAAGACCTATAAAATAAACGACCTGGGAAAAGAATTTATTACAGAAATTTATAAAGCAGGAGACTTTTTCGGGTACTCCTGTTTCTTTGACCAGGACAAACACCAGGAATCAGCAATTGCCATTGAAGATTCGGAAGTGGCGCTGATACCCAGAGAAGATTTCTACCAGTTTCTTTTTTCCAATACAGAAGAATCCCTGAAATTTATCAGGCTGATGTCTGAAAAACTTTTTGATGCCGAAGACAAACTTTTGAAAATGGCTTATGATTCCGCCAGGAAACGGGTTGCCGAAGCTTTGCTTTTTATCATGAGTAAATATGAAAATGACGGCAAAAAAGATATGTTTATTAATGTTACCCGCGAAAATCTTTCCGCCATTGCCGGCATATCTCCCGAATCGGTAAGCCGCAACGTTTCTGATTTCAAAGAAGAAGGTTTGATAGAAACCGATAACGGTGGAATAAGAATTCTTAACCTGAAAAAATTGGAGAATATTAAGAATTAGGCAGGGTTCACAAGCGGCACCACAGATGCCGCTTAACCCAAAACGTGGTGAAGATTTAGCCCAGCCGGGGTTGAGTGATATTCTTAGATTTCATTAATCCAGTGACTGTGCGGTTCTAAAGAACAATGAATACAACCCAAAACAAGAATTATTTCTGTTTCTTCATCTATTGTAAAATGAATCATGAAAGGATACTTGTTCAGAGGAAGACAACGAATGTTATCATACCTGATTTGAAAATGAGGAGATTTTTTGATAGCTTTCAAAGAATCTTCAACTTCTGAATAAAATTTTTTGCCTAATCCTTTTTTTCGCTGATTATACCATTTCCTGGCTTCTCTTATATCGTCTCTAAAACGTTTTGAAAAACAGACTTGATAGGTCATTGGCTGTAGGTTCAGTTCCGTAGTTCGTCCATTACGTCATCCCAGGAAAGTAGATTTTCAGGATGAGCCTTGGCATCAACTAATCTTTTGCGTACAATTTCTTTATGCCATTCAGGAACAGTTGTTTTGTTTTTCCGGCTATATTCTAAAAGCGATTTAATTGCTTTTATCAGGTCTATATCATTTAGCTGCTCAAATTCTTTTATCAGGCGATTTTTTTCAAGTTGAATATCCATTTAAACATTATTTAGTTTTTTTACAAAGATAATTCTTTTGCGCCTTACAATAAAAAACCTTCAAGGTTTTATTCTGATGCTTTTGTTGCGGAATTGTAAATTCAAATCAGCCCAAACGTGGTGAACATTTCGCCCAGCCGGGTGATATTCCCTAAAAAAACTAAAACTACCAGGCCGGGAAGTATAACTTGCGATTACTGGATTGATGGCAAGATGGAAAACAAACGCCAATTGCAAATTGGCTGATGTTCCAAGCGGAAATACAATTTCTGCTTAGCATGCGTGAACATTTCGTTCAGCCGGGGATTAAATCATTTCGAAGCTACAAAGGTTTTTGAAAATATTATAAATAAATTCATTCCCAATTGCCTGAAGGATAAACCCTGCAAAAATAAGTCCTAACCCCCATTTAGAAAATTTTTTGTATTTCTTTGCTGTCGCTTTCTCATCCTCCGTCATTCCAATAATTAAACTGCCGTTAGATTGGTCGTAAAGTGTCGGTGAAACTCCAAAATGGTAAACTAACACAACTCCAAAAATGTCGAGAAATAGTCCTACTGCTGATATTACATTATTGTCTATTGTCATAAGTCGTCAGATCGGTTAGTCATTAGGCATCTGGTTTGCTAAATTTGCCGCCAACCCTTAAATATTCCCAACTCCCAAAATTCTTTTGTTGTTTATTTCCCCGCAAATGTAAAACTATCCCACAACTGCAATGCAAATATTTAATCATCATTTTCAATACTGTCATTCATTATGTCACCTGATGAATACCGCAGAAAATATAAGTCTGAGGAATTTTCCGGTCAATCCTGATTTTTTCGGTCAATTATGCATTTGATTTTTTCATGCAGCTTTCTTGTGGTAAACGTTCTTTAATATAATGGAAGCAGCAACAGGCTGAGCAAATAGCCTGGCAAGCATGTTGAAAGTTGGAGCAAGCTTGTTACTGCTTTATAATTATGTTTATCGGTTTGGTAATAAGCATTTCTAACTTGGTTATAAGCATTTCTAACTTGGTTATAGGCATTTCTAACTTGGTTATAGGCATTTCTAACTTGGTTATAAGCATTTCTAACTTGGTTATAGGCATTTCTAACTTGGTTATAGGCATTATCAACATTCTTTCTTAAGTTAATGACAATAACTCTTAAGTTTATAGCAGCAACTCTTAAGTTTATGGCAACAACTCTTAAGTTAATGACAAAAACTCATAAGTTCTTACCAGAAACACTTAAGAATTCACTAAAAAACTTTAACTAAAGAAACAGTTTCATAAGCTTATTACACACCTACCATTATCTATTTTTCCCTTCCCCATAAATATCCTGCAGCACAAGAGTATCGTTATTTTCACCGGTTATTTCCAGTTCATACCTGAAAACAACTTTTGTTCCCAAAGGCGCACTGTAATAAACGCGCCAGGCATCACTTTCATTAAGTCCTATGCAGCCGTGTGAATAGGGTTTGCCAAGTGTTTCGGGGTTGGTAGTAGGATGAATAAGGTCGCCATATCGTATCCCGTTTATGGAGGGCTCTATCCAGGGTATCAGCGGCATCATGGTATATCGTCCGTCATCTCTGCGCGTACCGTAATACCTTTTACCCGTTGCCGGGTTCACATACCAGGGGTTTCTTTCCAGCCTCACTATTTCACCGTTCCCGGTATGCGTTTTTAAATTTACGATGCGCCCTGCTGTTTCAAGATATTTTTCCTTGTTAGCTCCCACCCTTACCGGGAAAGAATAAATCACTTTTCCTTCTTCCATTATTCTCAGTTTATACTCCGGTATGTTCACATCAATCACCGTGCTTTTCAGTTTCTTTTCTATCTTTTTTGTTTCCTGCTCACCGGGTATCCGTAAACTGTCGCCTTTATGAAACACCACCAATTCTTTCTGGTCATAAACAAAAACACCGGCTTTCATTTTCAGGTAATAGTCAAAACCAGCCAGCGTATCAATTATGCGGGGGTTTGCACGGATAAGGATATGTTCATCCAGGTTATAGCAAGCCGTTTTACAATAGAATTCAATGATGCTGTCTGTCGTTTTAAAATAGTTTTTCATTTTTATATCCTGCAAAAAAGGAGGGGTGTAAACCTGCTTTTCTTTCTGTTCTTTCTTTCGGGGTGCTGAATCGGGCAAAGTAATTTCAACCGTAGCGGGAAGCTCTTTCTTTTCAGCCGCCTTTCTGGAGCAAGCGGTAAACAGAAGAACCATCATCATAAAAGCTGCAAACCGTTTCATGCGCATATTTTTTTTTCAGGGATACCGCAAAGCTACCTCAGCCGGGCAAAGTAAATGAATGATATAAATCACTTTTATTTATGACAGACTTCACAGCCAACCTGTTTGTTAATACAGATATTTACAGCAAATATTCTTTGTTTTGGAAACCAACACCCTGAAATCATTTCTTGCCGAAACAGGTAAAATTTCAGCCTTTGCGGGAAGGTTTTTTGTGGAAGGTTTCAAACCGCGTTATGAGTTTGCCGAAACGCTTCGCCAATGTTATTTTATCGGGTATAAATCTTTGCCCTTAGTGGGTATCACCGCTTTTATCATGGGGCTGGTGCTCACCATCCAGTCGCGCCCTACGCTGGTTGAGTTTGGAGCTGAATCATGGTTGCCCGGAATGGTTTCCGTTTCCTTAGTGAGGGAAATTGCACCCGTAATTTCCGCCCTTATCTGTGCGGGAAAAATAGGTTCGGGTATTGGCGCTGAATTAGGCTCCATGAAAGTTACCGAACAAATTGATGCGATGGAAGTTTCGGGCACCAATCCTTATAAATTCTTAGTGGTAACAAGGGTGCTGGCAACTACCTTTATGATTCCGGTGCTTGCCATTCTTTCTGATATGATTTCTCTTTATGGCGGATACATCGGGGCGAATATACGCGGGGTGGTAAGCTGGGACCTCTACTGGTACCAGGCTTTTGATGTGCTTGATTTCAGCGACCTTTTGCCTGCCATCATCAAAACATTTTTCTTTGGCTTTGCCATAGGAATCATCGGTTGTTACAAAGGTTATTTCAGCAACAAAGGCACGGAAGGCGTAGGGCAATCTGCCAACTCTGCGGTAGTGATTTCTTCGTTGCTGGTTTTTGTTATTGACCTCGTGGCTGTTCAGATAACGGATATTCTCGGACTGACATGAATACGCAACCGGTCATCAGCATCCGCCACCTCTCAAAATCTTTTGGTGATAACCATGTGCTTAATGATTTCAATTTCGATTTGTTTCCGGGTGAGAATGTAGTGGTGCTGGGTAAATCCGGCTCAGGCAAATCTGTTTTGATAAAATGTATCATCGGCTTGCTGAAGCCTGACAAGGGTACTATTGTGGTGCTGGAAAAAAACATTCCTGACCTCGACAATGATGAAATTGACCGCATCCGCGTGAAAGTGGGTTTCCTCTTCCAAAGCAATGCGCTCTATGATTCCATGACGGTGCGCGAAAACCTGGAGTTTCCTTTGCGCAGGCATTGGATGAAATCTTCGCTTGATAATGTGGAGAACATGGTGCTGGAAGCGCTCGGAAACGTTGGACTTGCGCATACCATAGATATGATGCCTGCCGAACTCTCAGGCGGAATGCGCAAAAGAATAGCCCTTGCACGAACACTCATCCTCAAACCCGAAATCATTTTGTATGACGAACCTACCACCGGTCTCGACCCCATCACCGGAAAAGAAATCAGCAACCTGATGCTTGAATTGCAGAAAAAATACAATACTTCTTCTATTATTATTTCACATGATATGAACTGTGTGAAAATTGTAGCAAACAGGATTGTGGCGCTTATTAACGGCACCTGTTATGCAGAAGGAACTTATGACGAACTGAAAAAATCGAACGACACGCTTGTTAAACAATTTTTTGAATAAAAAATGGTAAACCCGGTATTAAGAAACATAAAACTCGGCTTGTTTGTAGTGATAGGTACAATCAGCTTCATCGTTGCGCTCTATCTTATTGGCGACAAGCAAACATTGTTCAGCTCCACCTTCCTCATCAGCGCTGAATTTCGTGATGTAAAAGGACTCATGTCGGGCAATAATGTTCGCTTTGCGGGCATTGATGTGGGTACGGTTGAAAGTGTTACCATCATTAATGATTCGAGCGTGAAGGTGGTGATGCGTATCAAAGAAAAATCACGCGAATTCATCCGTAAAAATTCGCTTGCGAGCATTGGAACGGATGGCTTGATGGGCAATAAATTAATCAACATCAATTCGGTTAACGATCATTCATTATCCGTGGAGGAAGGCGATGTGCTGAAAACGCTTAAACCGATTGAAACGGATGAGATGTTGCGCACACTGAATACGACCAATGAAAACATCGAAATCATTTCGGGTGATCTGAAAGAAATTACGGCAAAAATAAATAAGAGTAATGCGTTGTGGATGCTGCTTGCTGATAC
>Ga0172370_10009094_pt1 | contig 11718 bp, 12 predicted proteins | sample LakKiv5m_FD_114538 | JGI IMG/M metagenome (GOLD analysis project Ga0172370, IMG submission 114538) | Freshwater microbial communities from Kabuno Bay, South-Kivu, Congo - kab_022012_11.5m | ecosystem: Environmental > Aquatic > Freshwater > Lake | place: Democratic Republic of the Congo...
AAAAAGCTTTTAGATGAACATGCCTCCGGAAAGGCCAATAACGGTGCCAGGATATGGAGCTTATTATTCCTGGAACTTTGGCATAGGGAGTTTATAGATAGGTATTAACATAGTTATTGACTTGTTGACAACTTTAAAATTGTAGTGTATACTAAAGTTGTCAACAAGCTGGAAGCGAAGTTTCACAGCATTGCAGCCGTGGCATATCCTGTTGCAAGGTTCACTTGAGCAAATCCCGGGCCCCGGTTTATCGGGCGAGGGACAAAAGAAATTATGGATATAAATAAATTGATAATGAATGTTTTGAAAAAAAAGAGAAAAGTAAAAGCCTCTGATATAATAAAAGCTACAGGGTTTTCACGCGAATATATTAATAGATTTTTCCGGGAACTAAGAGATAGCGGGAAGCTTATTCTTGTGGGTAAGGCTAATAAGGCCCATTATGTCCTGGCTACAGATAAAGCAGTTAAAAACGCCAGAGAAAAGATAAAAAGTTTTCATAATATCCTGGATAATAAAGAGCTTTCAGAGGATACTGTTTTTGATAATATCCGAAAAAACACCGGAATTTTTATTGATATCTCGAAAAACGTATCCCGCATAATTAACTATGCTTTTACAGAAATGCTCAATAATGCTATAGAACATTCGCGTTCAAAAAAAATAGAAATAACAATGGAAATAGATACGGGCTATATATGTTTTAATGTTACAGATAGGGGCGTTGGAATTTTTAATAACATAATGGATAAAATGCATTTTAGCTCAGAGATGGATGCTATACAGGATCTCATGAAAGGTAAGCTTACGACTGCTTCTCAAGCGCATAGCGGCGAAGGGATTTTTTTTACGTCTAAAGTTGCGGATAAGCTTATTATACAAAGTTCCGGTAAAAAGCTTATTTTTGATAATCTTATAAAAGATATATTTGTTAAAGATGTGAAGAAAAACTATGTTGGAACAAAAATATTTTTCTCTATTAATATTGATACAGATAGAAAGCTTAGCGATATTTTTAAAGAATACACAGGTAATTCTTTTGAATTTACGAAGACAAAGGTGAATGTAAAACTTTATAAAATGGGTTCTGAGTATATTTCTAGATCGCAAGCACGCAGGATTTTAAGCGGCCTGGATAAGTTTAAAACAGTTATTCTGGATTTTAAAGGGGTAGAAACTGTTGGGCAGGGTTTTGTGGATGAGGTATTCCGCGTGTGGAAATTGAATTATCCTGAAATAAAAATTATACCTCAGAATGCAAATGAAAATATAAGCTTTATGATTAATAGGGCATTGACTGTTGCTTAAAAAAAGGGGTATTAATTTATGAGGGGCAAGAAACAATATGGGTGGATTCCGGATAGGCCGGATCAGAGGGATTATTTATATAAAGCGATAAGGCCTGTGGTGAGGCTGCCTGAAAAGACGGATTTGAGGGAATTTTGTTCCAGCGTAGAAGATCAGGGCCAGCTTGGGAGCTGCACTGCGAACGCATTGGCAGGAAATTTAGAGTATTTAGATAGAAAAGGTATTCTTGGTACCTGTCCAACTTCGCAAGTTGCCCAGATGGGCAACTTGCGAAGTTGGACAGGTTATACAGATGTGAGCAGGTTGTTTATATATTATAATGAAAGGGTGCTGGAAGGGACGATTGAGTATGACGCTGGAGCGACATTAAGAGATGGTATTAAAACACTGAGAAAGCAGGGCGTGTGCTGGGAAAAGGCCTGGCCGTATGTAATAGAACGTTTTGATAAAAAGCCTCCCAGGAAGTGCTATGCGGAGGCTAAGAAACATTGTATTGAATCTTATCACCGCATAAATAACCTGCCTGAAATGCTTACCTGCCTTGCTGAAGGATATCCGTTTGTATTTGGCTTTACTGTGTATGAGAGTTTCCAGTCGCAGAGAGTTGCCAAAACAGGCGTAGCTAATATGCCCGGGAAGAAAGAAAAAGTCCTTGGCGGGCATGCTGTAATGGCTGTAGGCTATAATCAAAGCCAAAAACGGTTCCTTGTCAGGAATTCCTGGGGAACCAAGTGGGGCAAAAACGGTTATTTTACCATGCCATACGAATATCTGGAAACTCTCTCTGCGGATTTTTGGACGATAAGAAAATAAAAGAATTTGACTTTTTAGATATTCTATGTTAATCTTTATAGTATAAGTTAACTTAAGTTAACTTAAATAGTATTAGTTAACGAGGTAACATGTTATGAATAAAGATGTTATAACTATTCCAGAACTAGCAATACTTTTGGGAATAAGCAGAATAGCAGTATTTAAAAAAGTGAAAAAAGGTGAAATACAAGCTGAAAAGATAGGTAAAACCTATATGATTCCGCTTAAAAGCTTATCGTTAGCTTTAGGCAGGACGATTTCTAAGGAGCAAAAAGATAACATCGGTCTTGCAGTTAAAAAAGCTGTTAATGAGTACGGAGAGGCTTTAAAAATGCTTGGAAATGAGTGAATTATGAAAGTTATTACGCTAGCACATGTAGAGTTTGTATCTTTTAAATTAGCCAAAGAAATGTTGGAATATAACGAACCAATCCCTGATTTTTCTACAAGATTTCCTAATGTTTTAGAGAGCTGTTTATTAACGCCTTTCCAGAGTTTTAATAAGAAGCAATTATATAAAGCTCTTACAGGCAAAGCAGCTATCCTTTTCTATCTAATGATTAAAAATCATCCTTTTCAAAATGGCAATAAAAGGATAGCTGTTACTACATTATTGACATTTCTTTATATAAATAAAAAATGGCTGGAAGTAAATAATCAGGAATTATATAATTTTACAATGTGGATTACTCAGAGCCCTCCGAAACTCAAAAAAGAAACAATAGGAGCTATTGAGAAGTTTATACAGACCTATGCTGTAGATATAAAATGAAAATAGTAAGGATTATCGCAAGACTAAATATTGGCGGGCCGGCGAGGAATGCGGTGATATTGACTGAGGGGTTCTCTGATGCAGTATTAGTGTGCGGGGAAGTGGATAAATCTGAAGGCGATATGATGTATTTGGCTCAGCAAAAGGGCATAAAGCCAATTATCGTAGAAGAATTAGGCAGGGAATTGTCGTGGAAAGATGACTGGTCGGCGTTTTGGAAGATATATAAGATTATTCAGCAAGAAAAACCGGATATTATACATACACATACGGCAAAGGCTGGGGCATTAGGACGCCTCGCCGGCATATTTTATAACCTGGTCAACCTGGCAGGTTGCCCAGTTGGTCAACCTGCCAGGTTGACCAGGGTTAAGCTGGTTCATACTTTTCATGGCCATGTGTTTAGCGGGTATTTTGGGAAGGCTAAGACGCTGTTTTTTATATGGATAGAGAGATTTTTGGGGCTTTTTACGGATAAGATTATTACGGTTAGCGATAACCTAAAGAAGGAATTGGCTGAAAAGTTTAAAATAGCTCCGGAAAACAAAATTTCTGTAATAGAATTAGGATTTGAGATGGATGAGCTGTTTAAATTGGCTCCGAAAGAAAGTGCTGAAACTGTAAATATAGGCATAGTCGGAAGGCTGGTGCCAATAAAAAACCATAAGATGATTCTTAACTGTGCCTCATATTTAAAACAATATGTCTCTTTTTCCCGGCGCTTTCGTATTATTATAGTTGGCGATGGAGAAATAAGAAGTGGTCTGGAGAAGTATACGGAAAAATTGGGCATATGCGATATGGTTGAGTTCAGGGGATGGGTTAAAGATTTAAAGGCGATTTATGAGGGGCTGGATATAGTAGCATTGACGTCTTTGAATGAAGGCACGCCTGTATCGCTTATAGAGGCAATGGCTGGCGCAAGGCCGGTTGTAGCTACAAAAGTAGGCGGCGTGCCGGATATCGTGCAGGATGGGAAGAACGGGTACCTTATAGAATCCGGAGACAAGGAAGGCTTTAGCCGGAAACTTATGGATTTAATAAAAGATCCTGAAAAAAGAAGGAAATTCGGCGAGTACGGAAGAGGCGTAGTTAAAGAGCGATTCTCAAAAGAAAGATTGATAAAAGATACTAAAGAGTTGTATAATACTATCCTACAAAAAAATAAAAATAATTGAAAGAAAATAGCCTCCAGATGTGTCTATTATAGTAGAAAGGAGGCTAATTATGGCCATGAACAAAAAAGAAAAAAGTGAGATTGGGGAGTTAAGAACAGAGCTGAGGGATAGCGTAGGAGAATTAAGAAGACATATGGGTGTTTTGGTTGAGAGTGTGCGTTCAGATGTTAAAATAATCGCTGAACAACATGGGAGTATTGTTACAAAGCTAGAAGAGCACGATAGAAGATTTGATATAATAGATATAGATTTGAAAGCTATTAAAGGCGCGTTGTTTGGCATGAGTCATAAACTCGATAACCATGAAGTTAGGATTTGCAAATTAGAATCTGGTAAATAATTGTTATAGCGGAGGAATTAGATGAAAGTTCTTATTACAGGCGGGGCGGGATTTATTGGGTCGCATTTAAGCGATGAATTAATAGCGCTTGGGAATGAAGTAACTATTTTGGATAATCTTTCTACGGGAAGATTTGAAAACATCGCCCATCTGGACGGTAATAAGTCTTTCCAGTTTGTGGAAGGCAGTATTATGAACGAGATGCTGGTGGATAAATTGGTTGAAAGATGTGATGTTGTGTATCATCTGGCTGCAGCAGTAGGGGTAGACCTGGTTGTAAAAAAGCCGCTGGAATCTTTGATAACAAATATCAAGGGCAGTGAGATAGTCCTGGATATGGTCCACAGGTATCATAAGAAGATCCTTATCACATCTACTTCTGAGATATATGGTAAAAATACAAACGGCCCTTTAAAAGAAGATGACGACAGGATTCTGGGCTCGCCGCTAAAAGTGAGATGGGGATATTCTACTGCAAAGGCAGTGGATGAAATGCTGGCTTATATTTACTGGAAAGAGAAAAAAGTCCCCACTATCATAGTAAGGCTTTTTAATACAGTCGGCCCTCGCCAGACCGGAGCCTATGGGATGGTTATACCTAGATTCGTAAATCAGGCGCTTAAGAATGAAAACATGACTGTATATGGAACAGGAAAACAGTCCAGATGTTTTTTGCATGTAAAAGATGTTACCAAAACGCTCATTAAACTTATGAACAGTAAAGATGCTGTAGGCCAGGTATTTAATATAGGCAGCCAGGAAGAGATCTCAATAGAAAACCTTGCAAAAAAAATAATAGAGATTACCAAAAGTAAATCTAAATTAATTTACATATCTTATGAAAAAGCGTATGAAGAAGGTTTCGAAGATATGCAGCGCCGCGTTCCTGATACCGCAAAGGTCAAAAATTTAGTCGGCTTTAAACCTACCATAGATTTAGAAGGTACAATAAAAAGCGTTGTAGAATATTATAAAAAATAGTAAAACCGCGTCCCGATTGCAATCGGAACGCGGTTGAGATGGTTTATTATGTTAAAATCTTACCTTATCCCATTTTTATTATCCTTTAGCTTATCTCTCCTTATTACTCCTATTGTTAAAAGAATAGCTATGTTAAATGGCTATATCGCCAAGCCTCGGGAAGACAGGTGGAACAAAAATCCTACAGCTCTTTTTGGCGGCGTAGCTATTTTTTTAAGTTTTATTATCCCGTATGCGATATTTGTAAAGCTTAATATTGCCAATATTGGTATTATTCTAGTCGGATGCCTTATTTTTGGCGTAGGGATATTTGATGACATAGCGCGTTTAAAACCCTATACAAAGCTTTTTAGCCAGATAATAGCGGCAGCTTTACTTGTTCATTTCGGCATTAAGATCAATGTAATACCTTACCCCCTTATAAGCATACCTCTTACAATATTATGGGTAGTGGCGATAGTGAATTCTTTCAATCTTCTGGATAATATGGATGGCCTTTCCGGAGGCATAGGAGCTATCGTCGGAATCATATTATTTGTATATTCTCTTTTAAATGGGAATCTTGAAGTTGGCCTGCCTGCGCTGATTTTAGCCGGAAGCCTCCTGGGATTTCTTAGATATAATTTTAATCCAGCTCAGATTTTTATGGGGGACTCCGGAAGCATGTTTATAGGTTTTATGCTGGGAGCTATAACTTTACAGGGAACATGGAGAGAATCGACTCAGTTAGTAATGGTACTTTTTATACCTCTCCTTATCCTGGCAGTGCCGATATTTGATACAATGTTTGTAACTTTAATGAGAAGCATTAATTCGCGCAAGGTCTTCCAGGGCGGAAAAGATCATATATCGCACAGGATGGTCGTCCTGGGGCTTTCTGAAAAAAAGACAGTCATCTCCCTTTATTTTATTGGTATAATTTTTGGCGCAATAAGTATCTTATCCATGTTTGTCAGCCCTGTCGTGACAGGTGTACTTATACTTTTAACGATAATAATACTTGTATACTTCGCAGCCTTTTTAGGCAAAGTCAAGGTTTATGGCCAGGAAGAAATTATTCATATAAAAAAGAAAAATGGAAGTGTAGTCTTAAATAGCATATTGCTTCATAAAAGAAGGATTCTGGAAGTAGGAGGAGATTTTATATTGATATGCCTGGCTTATATCTCTGCGAATCTTTTAAGATATGAAGGCGTTTTAACAATAGACAGCCAGGATATTATAGTGAAGAGCCTGCCGCTCGTATTAATCGTAAAATACCTGGTGTTTTTTAAATTCGGGCTCTATAGAGGGATATGGAGATATGTAAGTGTCCTGGATCTTGTGAATATTTTTAAAGCAGTTTCCTTTGCATCTATTGCAACAGCCGCGTTGATACTTTTTATATGGCGGTTCCAGGGATTTTCCAGGGCAGTTTTTATTATTGACTGGCTGATGCTGTTTCTTTTTATTTCAGGCGCGAGAGTTTTAGAAAGAGTGTACAAAGAAATATTTGATCAGGCCAGCCTCGCTGGAAAAAAAGTCCTTATATATGGGGCAGGGGATGCCGGGGAATTTGTTTTACGCGAAATAAGAAATAATAAATTGCTTCACTATGAACCTGTGGGATTCCTGGACGATGATAAAGAAAAAACAGGCCACCGCATACACGGCGTAGCTATTCTTGGCACAAGAGGCGACTTGGAGAGATTTTTAAAGTCTAAAGAAGCTGATGAACTCATAATAGCTATTCCAGGTATAGATAGATATATCTTAGAGGAGGTAATATCTATCTGTAATAGCCTGGAAGTAAAGTATAAAAAGATTTCCGATATCCTTCCCAAATAATAAACCGCACAGGTGGCCGTAGGCCTACTGTGCGGTTGTGGTGGTGTTATATGCAGAAAAAAAATGTATTAGTTACAGGCGGAGCAGGTTTCATAGGCAGCCATCTTGTGGATAAGCTTTTAGAACAGGGCCACAGAGTGACGATTCTGGACAATCTATCCACAGGAAGGCCGCAGAACCTGGCACATCTAAAAGAAAATAAAAATCTCACTGTCAAAAAAGCTGATATCGCTTACTTGGACGCGATAAAGGAATATTTTAAAGGCATTGACTGGGTGTTTCATTTGGCAGCGTTGGCGGATATAGTACCTTCTATAACAAATCCTGCGGAGTATCACCGTTCAAATGTGGACGGGACATTTAGCGTACTTGAGGCGTCAAAGCTGGCAGGAGTAAAAAGATTTATCTATACAGCATCTTCATCGTGTTATGGCTTGCCGGATGTTATTCCTACGCCTGAATACGCTGCTATTAAACCAGAATATCCTTATGCGCTTACAAAATATCTGGGTGAGTGTTATGCCATGAATTGGGCAAAGATTTACAAATTGCCTGTTATCTCGCTGAGGCTTTTCAATGTTTACGGCCCGCGTTCCAGGACATCAGGCACATATGGCGCGGTGTTTGGAGTTTTCCTGGCACAAAAACTTGCGGGAAAACCGTTTACAGTAGTGGGGGACGGGAACCAGACAAGAGATTTTACATATGTCAGTGATGTTGCCAGGGCGTTTATAGCTGCGGCTGAGTCTGATTTACAAGAAGAGATTTTTAATGTAGGAAGCGGCAATACTTACAGTGTAAATAGATTGATAGAACTTCTGGATGGCAAAAAGGTGTATATACCTAAAAGGCCCGGAGAACCGGATTCTACTTTTGCAGATATATCAAAGATTAGAAGGTTATTAAACTGGAAACCAGAAGTCAGCCTTGAGCAAGGCGTGAAGATTTTACTGGAAAATATAGACTACTGGCGCGAGGCGCCTGTGTGGACGCCTGAAAAAATAGAAGACGCTACAAAAGAATGGTTTAAATATCTTTCAAAGTAAAAACCTTGCGCATGAAAAACCGCGCAGGATGCCGCCTATGGCGGCATCCTGCGCGGTTGGGGTGGTCAATATTAAGGAGCAAATCGAATGTATAACAAGATTAAAACCTTAAACGCGTTAGCGGATATTATTCAAAAACTTAAGAAACAAGACAAGAGGATAGTCCAGTGCCATGGCGTTTTTGACCTTCTGCATCCCGGGCATGTGCGGCATTTTGAATCTGCCAAAAGGCAGGGGGATGTGCTTATCGTGACTCTTACAAAAGATAAGTATGTCAATAAAGGCCCAGGCAGGCCTGTTTTTAACCAGCGCCTCAGAGCTGAGTTTATAGCTGCGCTTGAGTGCGTGGATTATGTGGCTATAAATGAATGGCCTACAGCTACCAATACGATAAAAAAAATAAAGCCTGATATATATGCCAAAGGAAGCGACTATGCTGATTCCGGTAAAGACCTTACGGGCGAGATCAAGAACGAAGAGGAAGCAGTCCGATCTATAGGAGGGAAGATTTATTTTACAGACGATATAACATTCAGCTCTACGAAACTATTGAATACCCATTTTAGCGTGTACCCTGAAGAAACAGAAGATTATTTAAATGATTTCAGGCAGAAATATACGGCAGATCAGATAGTGAAATATTTAAAAGACCTGGCCGGCATGAAGGTTCTTGTAATAGGCGATACTATTATAGATGAGTATCATTATTGCAAAGCAATGGGCAAAGCCTCGAAGGAAAACATTATACCTACCAGATTCCTTCGCGATGAAACATTTGCCGGAGGCGTGCTGGCAGCTGCTAATCATATAGCAGGTTTTTGCGATAATGTGCATTTGGTGACATGCCTTGGGAGCCAGAATAGCTACCAGGATTTTATAGAGAGCCATTTAAAACCCAATATAAAAACCAAATTTTTCTTTCGCGACGACGCACCTACTACTGTAAAACGCAGATTTATCGAAGATGCATTTTTGTCAAAGTTGTTCGAGGTATGTTTTTTAGATGACCGGCCTATCACTAAAACAGTTGAACAAAAGGTTTTAAAATATCTGGAAGGCATTATCAAAGGCTATGACCTTGTGCTCCTGGCTGATTTTGGCCATGGCTTTATCGAGAAAAATGCAGTAAATTTTATTGTAAAAAAAGCAAAATTTTTGGCAATAAACGCTCAGACAAATAGCGCCAATATAGGTTTTAACCTTGTAACTAAATATCCTAGCGCTGATTATATATGCATAGATGAACCGGAGATGAGGCTGGCAAGCCACAGTAAATTTGATAAAATAGAAGATTTGATAATGCTGATGAAAAAAGATATTAAATATAAAAAGATAGTTATTACCCTGGGACATAAAGGATCTATAGGCTATAGCCCTCGGGAAGGTTTTTTAAGAGCCCCTGTTTTTTCTAAAGAGATAGTGGATAGAATAGGAGCAGGAGACGCGTTCCTGTCAATTACCGCGCCTTGCGCGGCGGCGGGCTATCCCATGGAGGCTATATGCTTTATCGGTAATGCTGTAGGAGCGATGAAAGTCCTGATAGTGGGCAACAGGTCTTCGGTAGAGCCTGTGCCGCTTTTTAAATTTATCAGCACGTTGTTAAAGTGATATTTAAAGGAGTTCTCGACAGGCTAGAATAGTATTGTGCGGTAATATTCTTCAAGCGGACGTTTTAGCTACGCATGTAAGCCAAGCCGAGAAGAAAAAGGAGTTTACATGTTTGCTTATTTTGGAAAGCTTAGCCATCTTTTTGGGAAAATAGAAGCTACTGAGAAATGCGGAAAGACAGTTAATATATCTTCAGCTCTTAAGAGCAGCGTGGCTCTGGTAAAGAGTGCTGCGGCTGAAGGAAATAAGATAATGTTTATCGGCAATGGCGGCAGCGCCAGCATAGCAAGTCATATGGCAGTGGATTTTTGGAAGAGTAGCCGCATAAAAGCAATAAGTTTTAACGACAGCGCTCAGTTGACATGTTTAAGCAATGATTTTGGTTACAAGCATGTATTTGAAAAACCTATAGAAATGTTCGCCGAGCCTGGGGATGTTCTTATAGCAATATCCAGTTCAGGCAAATCGGAAAACATATTAAGAGGCGTAAAAGCGGCAAGGCGCAGAAAATGCAGTATAATAACAATGTCCGGGTTCAAGAAAGATAATCCGCTTAGAAAAGCCGGGGATTTGAATTACTATATCCCGTCTAATTCTTATGGTTTTGTGGAAATCGCTCATGGCGCGATATGCCACTTGTTCGTGGACTATACACAGAAAACTGCGTAGGCCGCCGGCAAGGCCATGAAAAACCGCTTAGGTTGCCGCCGCAGACGGCATCCTACGCGGTTAGGGTGGTTATATGGATAAATATCGCATAGACAGCCATAAGTTAATGTTTCATATCAGCCGCGTCAATGACTGGCTTAACAGAAAAACTATTTATCCGGTCTATATGGAAATTTCTCCGGCAGGTTCATGCAATCATCGTTGCATATACTGTGGCTTGGATTTTATGGAATACCGCCCGAAATTTCTTAAAACAGAGGTATTTAAACAGTGCTTAGTTAAAATGGGAAGATGCGGCGTAAAGAGCATTATGTACGCTGGAGAAGGCGAGCCTTTCCTGCATAAAGACATAGCGGAGATAACAAAAGCTACCAAAAATGCAGGTATAGACGTGGCTTTCACTACAAACGGGGCGTTATTTAATAAAGAATTAGCCGGGAAGATCCTGCCTTATGCATCCTGGATCAAGGTGAGCATTAATGCCGGAACACCGGCTACTTATGAAAAAATACATCACTCACCTGAGGGCGATTTTGAACGCGTTTTTAAGAACATGTCTTATGCTGCTGAATTGCGTGATAAAAAGAAATACAACTGCGCCCTTGGGATGCAGCTGGTACTTTTGCCGCAAAATAGCGAAGAGGTTGAAATTTTGGCAAAAAAGGCAAAAAATATAGGGATGGATTATCTTGTGGTAAAGCCTTATTCACAGCATCCGCAGAGCAAAACCAGGCTTTTTAAAAATATAAAATACAGCAAGTACTATGATATGGCAAACAGTTTAAGCAGGTACAATGATAAGAATTTTCATGTTGTGTTCAGGATTCACGCTATGCAGAAATGGGACGATGATGATAGGGGCTATAAACATTGCTTTGCTTTGCCTTTCTGGTCTTACATAGATTCGGATGGAAACGTGTGGGCATGCAGTATTTATCTGACTGATAAAAGGTTTATGATAGGCAATATTTATAAAGACAGTTTCAGCCAGATATATAAAAGTGGGAAATATAAAAAGCTTATTAATATGGCTGGCAGGGTATTGGATACATCCAAGTGCCGCGTTAATTGCCGCATGGATGAGGTTAACAGATACCTGTGGGAACTTAAAAATCCTTCGGAGCACGTTAATTTTATATAAGCACAAAGACAAGACCAGGTCTTGTGCTTAATTCC
>Ga0172370_10009096_pt1 | contig 11717 bp, 11 predicted proteins | sample LakKiv5m_FD_114538 | JGI IMG/M metagenome (GOLD analysis project Ga0172370, IMG submission 114538) | Freshwater microbial communities from Kabuno Bay, South-Kivu, Congo - kab_022012_11.5m | ecosystem: Environmental > Aquatic > Freshwater > Lake | place: Democratic Republic of the Congo...
CAGATGTGCCAAAACTCCAAGAAGCAGGATTAACGGTTTTTTCTGTTAATGGTGGATACTCGGAAGGTTGGTTCTTCAACCTACGCGATATGGCGAGCCCGGGCGTAAAGGACCTTGTTGTTCGACAAGCGATCGCTAAATCGATCGACAAAAAAGCAATTGTAGAGGATCTACTATTAGGTTTGACTGAGCCCGCGGAAACCTATTGGGATGCGCTTAAAGCACAGGGGTACGTATCTCCTGATTTAGTTCCTTGGGAATTTGATCCAGATGGCGCTCGACAGATGCTTGAAGAAGCTGGATATGTCGACAGCGATGGTGATGGTATCCGAGAAGATGCAGACGGGAACCCTCTCACTGTTTATCATGGAACGACAATCCGTGAAATTCGCCAGGATATCCAAGCGGTTACGCAACAATATCTGAAAGATGTCGGGATTGATATGCAGATCCAAAGCTGGGATTCGGATATCTTCTTTGGAAGTTATTCGGATGCTGCTCCACCTGCAATGGGTGAGGTAGACATCATGCAATGGTCTGATAGTACCTACTTCCCGGATCCAGATACGGATTATTGGCTGTGTTCACAAATACCAAATGATGAAAATCCTTGGGGTTATAATTACTTTACCTGTGATGAAAAATTGGATGAACTCCTACAAAAACAACTTGTAGAGATTGATCCCAACGCGCGAGCAGAAATCATTCGTGAGATCTCTACTTACGTTCATGATCAGGTATATTGGTTAGGTCTATATGTTGACCCTGATATGTGGATTGTCAGCAATAAAGTTACAAATGTAAAATTCTCTGGTGTTACGCCATTCTATAGTATTATGGAATGGGATATGAGTGAATAAACCACTCATATTTACCTAAACATACTGGGATAGCAAAACGCTGTCCCAGTATTTCAAACCTTATTAGATTTTTTATAGAGTTGAGTAGTATGTCTCGATATATTATCCGAAGAATCCTACAAGCAATTCCATTATTATTCATCATCAGTATCTTATTATTTGTCTTAATGATGAATACTGGCGATCCACTTGCTACAATGGGTGGACGTAAACCTACCCGACCTGAAGATCGAGCAAGATTGGAACGTCAACTTGGTCTTGATAAACCAATATATATGCAGTATATCTTTTGGTTGATTGGGAATGATTGGTCGAAAATCGATATGGATGGAGATGGCATCGCTGAGACACCTGGCACACGAAAAGGGGTCTTACGGGGTGATTTTGGCGATTCCTTGGTCAGCCGTGGTAAAGCGGTCGTTGATATAATTATGGATCGACTTCCCAATACATTGATATTAATGATACCTGCTGAAATAATCGTGATCATCGCATCGCTTTTAGTAGGGATATATTCTGCATTGCGTCAGTATACAGCGATAGATCATATCGTAACTGGATTATCTTTCATAGGTTACTCAATGCCTATCTTTTTCGTAGCGCTATTATCGATGTATATCTTCGGGGTAAACTTCAAACAATGGGGTTTGCCTTATCTCCCGACGGTTGGCATGTTTGATCCAAAGGTAGGCAAGACAGTTGGACAAGTGATCTTGCATATGATCTTACCCATATTTAGCATGACTGTGATTACCGCAGCTGGATATAGTCGCTTTGTAAGATCGCAAATGCTGGAAGTGATCAGTGAAGACTATATTAGAACTGCACGATCTAAAGGTCTACCGAAAAGGATGATTATTTCACGGCATGCTCTTAAAAATGCAGCGTTGCCTCTAGTTACAATTGTTGGCTTGGATATTCCAATGTTATTGGCCGGCGCTGTAGTTACAGAAAGTATTTTTGCCTGGCCAGGTATGGGCAGGTTATTCATTGATCATCTTTCCCGATCTGATACACCAGTTATAATGGGGATATTAATGATGATTTCAGTGGTAGTTGTCTTTTCCCAACTGGTAACCGATATCATCTATGCGTGGTTGGATCCTAGGATTCGGTATACCTAAGACAAGGAGACATACATGGGTATCCAAACAGATGCAGAATTCTTTCAACTCCAAGAAGAAATACAAGCAGAACCATTAACACCAGGACAAATTATACGTATGCGCTTCCTGCGTCACAAAATGGCTGTTTTTGGCGCTATCATGCTGATTGTTCTATTATTTTATTCATTTGGAGGTGTGATATTTTTTAGCGAAGAGCAGGCTAACTTCACGGATACCAAGCTGAGATTGAGCCCACCATCAAGAGAACATCCTTTTGGTACAGACACAATAGGAAGGGATATACTCGCCCGAACTATATATGGCGGTCAGATTTCTTTGATTATTGGATTATCAGCAGTGATTGTTGAAGTGATCGTTGGTGTGTTAATTGGCGCTATTGCAGGATATTATGGAGGGTGGATTGATGGACTATTAATGCGTTTTACAGAGGCAATGTTCAATATTCCTCAACTCTTTTTGCTTTTAGTGATGGCAAAATTCTTCGGTGGAAAGATTCCACCGATTGATATGTTTGGTAGATCGTTTAGTGGAAGCGTTATCGTCATTATTGTGATTATCGGGATTACAAGTTGGATGTATTTAGCTCGTATCGTTAGAGCAAATTTTCTTTCTTTAAAAGAACGCGAATTTGTTCTAGCTGCTCATACAACTGGTACATCGAATCTATCGATTATATTTAATCATATCTTACCTAACAGTATTGCTCCAATCATAGTATCAGGTACTTTGAGTGTTGCAAATGCGATAATTTCTGAAGCATATATCAGTTTTCTCGGATTAGGCGTCCAGCCACCTACAGCGACATGGGGGAATATGCTCGAAGGAGCATACAACTATATTGAGACCGCGCCATGGTTATGGATTTTTCCTGGCTCATTGATTGTCTTGACTGTACTTTCAATCAACTTTGTAGGTGATGGCATGAGGGATGCACTCGACCCACATGCTATTGTGGAGGCAAAGTAGCCAATGGAACACGAACCGATTCTTGAATTAAAAGATTTAGTAGTGAAATTTCACACATTAGATGGTGTCGTTCATGCAGTGAATGGGGTTTCATATAGCCTTGAAGAAGGAAAAACATTGGGAGTTGTTGGGGAAAGTGGATGTGGAAAGAGTGTCAGTGTTCTTTCAGTGATGCGCTTGATCCTAGATCCTCCAGGAAAAATTTATGCAGGAAAAATTCTACTTCATGGTAAGAATATTTTGGAATATAGTGAAGCACAAATGGAAAGAATCAGGGGGAGGCAAATCGCAATGATTTTTCAAGATCCAATGACTTCGCTCAACCCAGTACTAACGATTGGTAAACAAATCAGTGAGGGGATGGTTATTCATTTAGGCATGACTGTAGAGGAAGCAAATGCCAGAGCGGTTGAATTATTAAATATTGTTGGTATTCCAAATGCAAAAGATCGCTTTAGTGATTATCCACATCAGTTTTCGGGGGGAATGCGACAGAGAGCGATGATAGCTATGGCATTATCATGCAATCCGGAAATACTAATTGCTGATGAACCGACAACAGCGCTTGATGTAACCATACAAGCTCAAATAGTTGAATTGGTCAAACGATTAAGAGACCAACTGGGCATGTCTGCGATTTGGATTACACACGATTTAGCGGTAGTTGCTGATTTAGCGGATAAAGTGGTTGTGATGTATGCTGGATATATTGTTGAAGAAGCTGATGTATTTAGATTGTATGAGAATCCTCTTCATCCTTATACTAATTCTCTACTTAAATCATTACCGAGAGTAGATAGTAGTCGAGAACATGAACGCCTGGCGACAATTCCAGGTTCTCCCCCAACGGGTACAAAGGTTATTGCCGGTTGTCCTTTTGTACCACGTTGTAATTTTGTAATCGATAGGTGTCGAGTAGAAAATCCTCCACTTGAGCAAGTCGAATCTGGTCATAAGATCGCTTGTTGGGTGGATGTGAATAATGGGAGACAACGATGAATTCAGAGTTACCCCTTCTAGACGTTCGTGAATTAAAAAAATATTTTCCTATTACACAGGGAATTATTTTACAAAAAGAGATTGGAGCTGTAAGAGCTGTTGATGAGATTAGTTTTTTCATCAATCGAGGCGAAACATTAGGTTTGGTCGGTGAGAGTGGTTGTGGAAAAACCACAACAGGAAGAACAATTATTCAACTTTATCAACCGACTTCTGGTCAAGTCTTCTTTGATGGGCAGGATTTGACTCAGCTAAAAGGATCTAAAATGCGTTCGTTGCGCAAGCGGATGCAGATGATATTTCAGGATCCCTATGCATCATTAAATCCTCGATGGACTGTAGCTCGGATAATAGCTGAACCAATGCATGTTCATAAGATGAATCAAGGGAGATCCAAGATTGAACGTGTTAAGGAACTGCTCGAACTGGTGCAGTTAAATTCAAGTTATCTAAATCGTTACCCTCATGAATTTTCAGGCGGTCAGAGACAGCGAATTGGAATTGCGCGAGCATTAGCCTCTGATCCCGATTTTATTGTATGTGATGAACCAATTTCAGCGCTAGATGTATCGATTCAGGCACAAATAGTAAATCTATTAGAGGATCTGCAGGAGCAATTAAATTTAACGTATCTTTTTATCGCTCATGATCTAAGTATGGTAAGACATATTTGTAATCGTGTTGCTGTGATGTATCTAGGTGTGATTGTCGAATTAGCTGAACGAGATGAACTTTATGATCACGCATTACATCCTTACACTAAAGCGCTCTTATCTGCAGTCCCTATTCCAGATCCTCATGTCACGAGATCGCGTAAACGGATTATCCTTGAAGGCGATCCTCCTAGCCCAGCGAATCCGCCATCCGGTTGTCGCTTTCATCCACGCTGTTCTATGAGTGAATCAAAATGTGAAAAAGAAGAGCCAGTTTGGAGGGAAGTCAGTCAAGGTCATTGGGTGAAATGTCATTTGGTGGGATAAATACCAACTCAGTTTGTTAAAAATAGGTAGCAGCTTTGAATATAAAAACACTTGACATCGAAGAATTAATCCAGATTCCATATGTTGATATGGATAATGGTTATGATATTTCTCCAGATGGCTTTAAGGTCGCATTCTCTTGGAATAAATCGGGACGCTGGGAAATATATGAACAGTCTTTAAAAAATAGCGAAGAGCCAAAAAAGATTTCCATTGGTGATGGCGCTAAGTTTAATCCGCGTTGGTCGCCAGATGGGAACCGACTCGCTTATATCATGGATATAAATGGTGGTGAAGCTTATGGCATAAAAGTATATAATTTTACGAATAAGCGCGTCATAAGCCTAACGCCGAATATGCCTTTTGAGATCTTACCGAGTTATTGTTGGTCGCCTGATGGTAAGCAGATCGCATTTGCTGCGAACCAAGGTGGGATTTTTGCTGTATATATGATGTCTTCTTTGGGAGGATATATAAAAAAGGTTTTTTCCCTTACATTTCCGTTTTGGGAACTTGAATGGTCGCCGGATGGTCGCTATTTATCGATTGTTTCAGAAGCAAGGGGACAAGATTATTGGATTTATATTTATGACATTCAGAGCGGCGAATATCAAATTGTATCAATAGACAGTGAGCCAATCTGTGCAAAGGATGCCAGTTGGTCACCCGATGGCCATTATTTGTCTTTTGCCTCAAATCACCTTGGTTATTATAATATCGCTGTCTATGAAATCGAAACCAAAAGGGTTACATGGTTAACCGAAGGTGAAACCAGCGATGAATTTCCTGATTGGTCACCCGATGGTGAGCAAATTGTGTATATAGCAGGTATTGGGGGAAAAAATCATTTAGCTGTAATCAAATTATCTAATAGATCGGTAGTTAATTATTTAGTTGATGAAGGCGTCCATTATCGTCCTAAATACTCACCTGATGAAGATACGATTCTGTGTATCTTTGATAATCCAAAGAAAACCAGCGATTTATGGCGATTAAGCTCTAAGCAAGGAGATTGTCATCAAATTACGAATTCAATGCCCGATTATTTTGATGATTCGAAATTGATCGTTCCGGAGGAAATCCAATATCCAAGTCTTGATGGAGCGCTTGTCCCGGCATTGCTTTATAAATCATCTGAAAGAGAAAAGCAATCCCCACCCGCGGTTATCTATATACATGGTGGACCCTCATGGATAACTCAAGTTACCTGGGATCCGAATATTCAATACATGGTCAATCGAGGCTGGACTGTCTTAGCGCCAAATTATCGTGGTTCAACTGGTTATGGAAGAGATTGGCAATGGGCAAATCAATTTGACCTAGGAGGTGTGGATACAAAAGATGTTGTTGCAGGAGCAGAATATTTGATCAATGAAGGGCTGGCTCACCCGAAGAAGATTGCTGTTACAGGTACTAGTTGGGGTGGTTATTTAACGATGACATGTTTAACACAATATCCTGATCGATGGGCTGCAGGGTCAGCGATCGTACCTTTTATGAACTGGTTCACTAGTCATCCAAATTCTAGGGAGGACCTACGTCATTGGGATATAGAAAATTTTGGTACGGAAGAGGAAAACCACGAATTATGGTATGCACGATCTCCATTTTTCTTCTTGGATAAAATACAAGTACCCGTTCAATTGATATGTGGCGAGAATGATGTTCGCTGTCCGGCAAGTGAATCAGCTCAAGCTAAGAATGAATTATTGAGATTAGGAAAAATTTGTGATTATCATATTTACAAAGACGAAGGACATAGTTTCCTGAAAATTGAGAATCTTGTTGATTCAAAGAAAAAAAGAGTAAAATTTTTAGAAGAGTATTTAGAGAAAGAATAATATGCTAACAAAAGCTAAAGAAATACATCAAAAATTAATTGAATGGCGAAGAGACATTCACCAATATCCGGAATTGGGTTTTCACGAGTTCCGTACATCAGAGAAGGTAGCCAATATTCTAATTGATTTAGGCTGCCGTGTTCGAACAGGGGTTGGTAGGACTGGAATCATTGCAGAATTAGGAGAAGGGAAGCCGATTGTAGCAATTCGCGCCGATATGGATGGGCTTCCTATTCTTGAAGCTAATGATGTTTCGTACAAATCGCAGAATGAGGGTGTGATGCATGCCTGTGGTCATGACGCTCATACTGCAATATTACTTGGAGTAGCGGACCTATTAACACGAGAGGAATTTAAGGGAACGATTCGTTTCATCTTTCAACCATCAGAAGAAATGGAAGATGACGAAGGTATTAGTGGAGCGCCGCGCATGATTAATGATGGCGCAATGGAAGATGTTGATCATACATTTGCATTACATGTATACTCTGCTTTGAAAACGGGTCGTGTGGAGATTTCAATGGGTGATGCTTCCGGAGGTGTGGATACTTTCTATGGTAGTGTTCTTGGAAAAGGAGGGCATGGATCAACGCCACACAAGGTTATTGATCCCATTTATATTTCTGCCTTCGTCATTCAAGCATTGCATAGCATTATTTCACGTAGAATAGATCCATATTATTCAGCAGTAATTAGTATTGGATCAATCAGGGGAGGAGAAATTGATAACGTCATTCCCGAAAAGGTAGATTTAATCGGCACAATTCGATACAGAAAACCAGAAGTGCAAGTAAGGTTACATGAAGAGATCGAGCGAGCGTTTTCAATTGCTAAAACAATGGGTGGAGATTATGATCTAAGAATACAGATTGGTTATCCTCCGATGGTAAATAATATTGAAGTGGCAAAAGTCATCGAAGAAGTATCTGCTGATTTACTAGGAGCGGATCATATCGACTATCCAGAACCCGATATGGGAGCGGAAGATTTTGTGTTCTTTATGCAAGAAGCTCCAGGCGCTATGTTTTATCTTGGTTGTAGAATTGAGGGAGATGAACGCAGACATCATGATCCACGCTTTGATATCGATGAAGATTGTTTACCGATTGGATCTGCAATTTTGGCAGAGACAGCTTTACGACTTTTGAAATTAAATAATAAATGATTATTTCTACACTTATCCAGGTTTCATATGATGAGTGTTGAGAAATCCTTCGATTTTAGATCAAGTCGGATCTTATGATTAAGCTACTTACGAATATTCAACATAATATCCATCTGATTGAACATCACTTTGAAATATGGGGGATTGAGAAGTCCAATATTATTAAAGATGAAATGAACCGGCAAACTATTTCACAAAGCTTATCGGCTATTCGTCGCGCTTTACAAGATTTACCCGAGGGTATTATAGATGGTTTCTCAGAAGTTCCTTGGGTTGCTATAATTCTACGTTGGGAAGAATTGCTAGAGAGTGAGGTTGAGATGGAATTAAATATGGTATGGGATGAAATTCTTTATTATCTTCCTCAGCTTTCAACTATGGTAGAAAAGATATTAATTTACATATCCATCGAATGATGAAAAAAAAGGGTTGTGGAAAACTACACAACCCTTTAATTGTAATGTTTGCAGTGAATTTTAACTATTAACTGCTGCTTGCATCGCTATGAGGCAGTTTTGGAATAAGCCAAGAAAGAAATTGATCCGTAGATCGAGTTTGTGTAAGCACTTTACCGGGACCTGTAAGCTCGACCACCAAGCCTTCTCCGCTAAATAGCGTTGATTTCATACCGCCAATTTTCTTAATTTGAAATCCGATATTATCGTTGAAAGCTACAAGGTGTCCAGTATCAATAGTGATTTTTTGACCAGCATCCAGATCGATTTCATCAATGGCGCCATAGGCTGACAAAACTAACTGCCCTTGTCCTCCCGCATGTAACATAATCAAACCTTCTGAAGCAAAGAATGTCTTTGCGCCACCCCATTTTGTATCTAAATCAATTCCTGTTTCTGAAGCGATATAGGAACCTGATTGAATTAACATGGGATGTTCAAGCGGTAAAGAAAACATATCTCCAGGGAGAGGAGGGGCTACGGCAACAAAGCCACCGTTTGCTCCGGCTTGAAAAGTATTCATAAAGAAACTTTCTCTTCCAAGAACGGATCGGGTCAGTGATTTTAATAATCCCCCTTGCGCTTTGGTTTGGATGGACATATCACTGGACATACTAACCATTGCGCCAGCTTCTACCCTTACTTCTTCTTGTGGCGCTAGGTTAAGATATGCGATGGAAAAAGCAGGACGATATTTAATATCAATTTTCATTTTTTTCTCCTTTCAAAAATTATTCAATGTATTGGTTTATTGATCATTTCAAGATGAAGTTCTTCTCCGAGATATGGATGATTGGCAACTACCTCCTCATTAAGTTCAATTCCCAGTCCAGGTTCTGACGTTGGAATAATATAACCCTCTTGCCAGAAAATCGGTTTTTTTAAAATTTCGGCGTGGAATCCCCCCCAATTTAAAATGCCCTCTTGGATCAAAAAATTTGGACTACAAACATCAAGTTGGATATTGGCAGCGCCTTCTATTGGGCTGCAATATAGGTGTGGAGCTATTTGGCAATAATATGCTTCTCCAATTCCTGATAAACCATTATCTGTAGTAAGCTTTAAAAGTATCCAATATCTTCCTCCAAAGTGAGGAGCAGGATTGTCAACGATAAATATTTTGTAGTCTACGATTTTCATAAGTTTTGTTTCTTTTTATGGTCTGTGATATCATTATAATGCATTCGAAATCCAGACGCACCATTGACTTTAAGACTGGAATCAATTAGATGGACGTAAGTGCTTGTAATGGACAATTTATTCCTGAGAAAAAGTCATCCGTTCTTTTAGGAGGCGCTCTATGCATAAGAAGCTTACGATTTTTTTTGTAACGATTACTTTTTTGGTCACATCCTGTGGTCCTGGTCAATTATTTGGACCAACAGAGACTCCTGCGCCATCAGAAACTCCCGTCCCTACCGAAACTTTCACAGCAATTCCAACTGATCCTCCCGCGCCAACCATGCCGCCAGCAACCGAACCTGTAGAAATAGCCACTCAATCAGTTCCAGCGCAATCTGGTTCTCCAGTTTCAGGAGAACCTATTTTTGTTGAAGAATTCACTGATAATAGTCGAGGTTGGGCATCTTTAGACACTAATGCGCAGGTTGAAGTCAGAGATGGAAATCTATTATTATCAGCAGTTCAAGTTGATCCTCCAGCGATTGCATATTGTACAGGTCAGGATTGTATTCCTCCTGGTGATCGTTTTTATTATCAAGTGGTGATTGCAGAAGAAGTACCAGCTGAACAAGGCATAGGTATTGTTTTCGGACTTGACCCTGCAAAAGAAACCTATTATCGATTAAGTATACGACCCTCTGATGGTAAATATAGTCTACGAAAGCGTATAGCTGGAGAATGGGATACCCCTGCATACTGGGAGGACACTGAATTCATAAATCCTTCACCATCTAGCAATACAATTGGTGTTGGCTATCAAGGAGGGATCGTCGATGTTTATATTAATGGGCAACGGGTCGCAAATCGAGTCGATACAAGTCCATTACCTGCAGGAGCAGTTGGATTGATAGCTGAAGGTGGCTCTTTAACCGCAAACAGCGCGGCATTGTTCAATTTAGAAATATCACAGCCTCCATCTGTAACAGAAACATCACGACCGACAAATACCCCCGGAAATACACCCACTCCCTCACCCTATGCGGCTTGCTATCCTGGTGTCCCAGAGGGGCATTGGGTACTGCAGATTACACTGGTTGGTAATGAACCTATGACCATCACAATAGATGGTGTTAATTATGAATTGAAAGATATGATCAGTGTTTTTTACCTAACGATAAGTGATGTACATGTTGTGAAAATTGGAAATAAAACTCGAGAATATCAAATGAAGGAATGTAAGGTCGAGTATGTCAAAGCCAAAAAATAGATTTTTAGATCCTTTTAGAATATCTGGATTGATCAAAAGAGGTGTACAAACATGAAGAAAAAATTTTTGTTTTTCGTACCCAAGCTAGCTGCGGTATTTATCTTATTTATTTGGTTAATCTTATCGTCAATCCAAACTAGAGATGTATCTGCACAATCACTGCCTCAAATGAACCCATTAGTTTCAAAAATAACTAATCCAGTTGTTCATGCAGAATTGACTACTAATTGTCGTCAAGGACCAGGAACAGCATACAAGATCGTTGGTTGGCTGGAAAAAGGTGATTCAGCGGAGATACTTGGAAGGGATGAAGGTCGTCATTGGTGGTATGTCGAAAATCCAACCAGAGAAGGACATTGCTGGGTTTGGGCGCATAGTACCTATACCGACGGAAATACTGGAACAGTTCCAATCATCCAAGTATCAGCTTTTGTTGACCAACATGAAGAGGATCAACGCTGCTTATTAACCGTCTGTTTTTCGGGTGAAGATGAAATAATCTATTGCAGTTGTAAACCAGCGCCAAAAGAAGTTCCAAAGTTTATTTGTCATAACTATGGTTGTCCTATCTTTCCATGGCTTCGATAAACTATTGAAATCGATATCCGTTTATTAAGTTTGCTAGAAAGATGAAGGAGCTAAGGTCAATTTCGATAGCTCCTTTTTTACTTCTCTATCTTTTATTCTTTCGTTGTTAATAATGTCAAATAAAGAATATTTCACCGCATGACTAAGGGGATAAATATATTTCCATTGGCTTCGTAAGCGCCTAGATCTACAATTTGATTGACGATACGATAACCTCCAGCCAGGTCAGTTGAGATACCGGTTATATAGTCATTATTGCCAACATCGATAGCAGGAGATGTATTCTGTAATCGAAAATCACCCTCAGTAGTGGGGGCATTGGTAGGTGAAATGGAGATCCAGAATAG
>Ga0172370_10009097_pt1 | contig 11715 bp, 6 predicted proteins | sample LakKiv5m_FD_114538 | JGI IMG/M metagenome (GOLD analysis project Ga0172370, IMG submission 114538) | Freshwater microbial communities from Kabuno Bay, South-Kivu, Congo - kab_022012_11.5m | ecosystem: Environmental > Aquatic > Freshwater > Lake | place: Democratic Republic of the Congo...
CGGTTCTCATGTCCGTCCCGTCTGCCAGGACCACCTCCAGGGCCAGGACATAGTCCTTGGTGGTGCCGTACTTGGCCCCTTTGATGCCGCCCGCATTGGTGGCCACATTCCCGCCCAGGGTGCACACGCTGCCGCTGGCCGGGTCCGGGGGGAAGAAGAACCCCTCGGGGGAGAGCTTCCGGTCCAGGTCCGCGTACACCACCCCGGGCTGGACCACCACGAGGCGATCCTCGATGTTGATTTCGAGGATCTTGTCCATGCGGCCCATGTCCATGACCAGCCCGCCCCTTGCAGGGATCGCCAGACCGGCCAGGGAGGTGCCCGCCCCCCGGGCCACGACCGGGAATCGCTTCTCATTGGCCAGGGCCAGAATGGACTGCACGTGATCCCTTGTCAGGGGCCAGACGGCCGCATCGGGCTGGTGTTTGAATTCAGAGGCGTCTTTGGCAAAGGCGATCCGGTCAATGAGACGGTCCGTGTAGTTGTCCTTGCCTACAATGTCCCTGATGGCGTTTTTTATGGTTTCGTCCATCCGTTATTCTTCCTTTCATGCCCGCTTCGATCGGTTGCGCCGATGGTCTTCATCCCGCGGCCATTGCTTGGCCGAAGGACGGATTCCTGCCGGCAACTCATGCGACGAGGGAGATCAAATTGCCCGAGGCGTGGAAGGGCAGGTCCACCGGCTCTTCTTTGACGTCGATCCCTTCTTCGCCCTTCAGATCGCCCAGGCAGCCCTCGGAGACCAGCAGTCTGTTGAGTTCCAGGGTGTTTTTGATGTGGACGATACGAAGGTCCTCCAGGGAATAGGGCCTCAATGTCGTGAGGGCGGCCGCAATAGCTTCCCGATCCGTGTCATAGGTGAGCGGGATCTTGCCTGATTCGGGGCAGCAGGCGGTCAGGCAGTTGATCGCGGTGACCGCCACATCCATCTTGTCCACCAGCCTGCGGGTGGTGAAATCGGCCTGGCCGATCCCGAGGGCGCTTCCCTCCGTTCCTTCGGTGAGGTCCCGAACAAAGATGCGCGTGACCCTCGGAAGGGGCCTTCGAGCCCCGTAAACGCAGACGTCCCGCCCCACCACATTCGGGTCGATCCCCTCGCCGCTGATATCCTTTCCCATCTCGTCGATGATCAAGAGATCGATCTCGTCCATCGGAAGACGGGGAAGACTTGCCCTGGCCTGTTTCAAAAGCCCTGTCTCCATGGCCTCGAGATCGGTCGCCGGGGCCATTTTGAGCAGACATGTCTGGTGGTCCTGGTTCTCCAGGAGACCCACGCCGAAAAGGACATTGCATCGCTTCAGCAGCTCCTTTCCGGCCGTGCTGATAATGGTGAACTGGTCCCGAATCAGGGAAAGGCGGTGGTAATGCTCGGCCCCCTTCTGGTTTCCCATGCCGATGGCCATCATCTTGATGAGGCCGCTCTCGGTCGTTCCGATAAAATTGGTATGGGGTTTGATCCGGTTAACCAGGACGATGCCCGCTGCCTCCCGGGCCAGGCGGTCCACAAACAGGGGAATGCCGTCCACCTCGCCCATGGGAACCACCTCCATGGTGGCCTCCACCGGTGCGCCCACGCTTTCTTCTGTGATGCCCCTGAGCCTCAGCACCTCCTTCTGGCCTTCGGCCGTTGCGCCGCCGTGGGAGCCCATGGCAGGGGTCACAAAGGGGACGCAGCCGGCCTCTTTGAGTTTGGAAACGACCCCCCGAACGACATCGGGGAGATGGGCGATCCCCCGGCTGCCCACGCCGACGGCCACTCTCCCCCCTGCCGGAAGGGCAAACCGGTCCTTGATCAGGGCCCACTCCCGCTCCATCTCCTTGAACACGTCCACCGGGGGCGAGACGCGGTACCGCTGATGTACCATCCGCATCTTTGGAAGCTGCAGGTTCGAAGTTAACATGTCGCCCATATCGTCACTTCCTCCTCATCCATTCATGACCTGATGGGTCAGTTTCATCAATTCATCCTCAGTCAAGCCCCTTCTTGAATGAGGGGGGATGTGCGCTTCCCCCCTGGACCAGCGCCAGGGTCTCATCCTGTGAATCCGGGGCATCACGTATCACAATCCTACCAAATAGTCATCGAATTATTCAAGGACGTCCGTGAGTCCCAGGAGCCCCTGTGAGTCAACAGGTTTTTGCCTCTGAGCCAAGGGGTCAAAAGAACAAATAAAATCCTGTTGATTTCAGATCCTCTCATCGGATAAAAGCGCTATTTTATGGTTATCCCATGTTATCAACGTGAGAAGATATGCCGAGTGACAAGAAAACGGGACTGTTGCTGGCGGCTCCGCCTTCGCTTTTTGGGGCCTGACCCCCTTTTATTTTAAGGCCCTCGCAAGGGTATCTCCCGTGGAGACCGTGAGCCACCGAATTGTCTGGTCCGCTGTCATGCTGGGCCTGTTGCTTGCGGCGGCCCATCGAGAGTTCTTGATCGACATCCTCAACCAGCTCAAAAGGCATGGGTGGGTCCTGGGGGCCGGCGCTGTTCTTCTGTCTGCAAACTGGCTGACCTACATCTACGCGGTGGTGAGCGGCCGCGTTCTGGAGGCCAGTCTTGGGTATTTCATCAATCCGCTGGTGAACGTGGGCCTCGCTGCGATTTTTCTAAGGGAAAAACTGACACGAATTCAAAACATCGCCGTGGCCTTGGCAGCGATCGGGGTTGGCCAGGAAATCATCCGATTCGGGCAGTTCCCGACGCTGGCGGTCATCATGGCGGGGACATTCGGGATCTATGGCCTGATCCGGAAAAAGGCCAACATCGGGGGGAGTGAAGGGCTGTTCATCGAGACGCTCCTGCTGTTTCCCCTCGCAGGAGGCTACCTGATTTACCTGCAAAGCCAGGGCAGTCTCGCATTCGGACACCAGGGATCTTGGATCAGTCTTCTGCTCTTTTCAGCCGGGCTGATCACGACCCTCCCGCTGATCTGGTTCATCAGCGCCGCCAAGAAGCTCAACTACTCCATCATCGGCATGATGCAGTATATCGCCCCCACACTCATGGGGATCCTGGGGTACTGGATCTATCAGGAAGGCTTCCCGCCGGGAAGGGTGATCACCTTTTCCCTCGTCTGGTCGGGTCTCCTGCTGGTGGTCATGGAAAGCGTCGGACATATACGGCAGCGGCCTTGATGTTGTGTGACCACCCCCTGTATCCGATCATTCTTCAATTCCCCAATTCAGCGCGGCCCACCTCCGGGATATTGTGACGGAGAAATTTTTGTCCCAGGAGCCTGAACCGGGTAGGATCGTCCGTGGTAAAAAACGCGACGGTCCGGTTCCGGCCGAGGCGTTCCTCGATTTCCGGGTGCCGGAACAGATAATCGACCAGTTTGTCGGAGACCGTCTCGGGTCCGTTCAGAACCCGGCAGTTCTTTCCCATGATCCGTTCGATGTCTTTCTGCAGAAAGGGATAATGGGTGCAGCCGAGGATAAGGGTATCGATCTTCTTCCGCTTGATCCTGGATAGATACTTCTTGAGGATCATGTGGGTCTCGGGTTTCCCCACCCAGCCCTCTTCCACCAGGGGGACCAGAAGGGGACAGGCCTGACCGAACACCTTGAGATCAGGGTTTAATTTCGCCAGTTCCTGTTCATAGACGCGTGACTCGATGGTGGCCTGGGTTCCGATCACCCCGATACGTCCATACCGGGATCCATCCGCCCCGGCCTCTGCCAGCGGAATGACCACCCCCAGAACACGCCGATCCGGATACGCGGCCGGAAGGAGCTCCTGCTGGATGCGGCGCAGGGCCTTGGCCGAGGCGGTGTTGCACGCGAGGATGATGAGCGTGCATCCTCGATCAAAGAGGAACTCCACGGCCTGGCGGGTGTAGGCATAGATCACGGACTGGGATTTGTTGCCGTAAGGGGTCCGGGCGTTGTCGCCCAGATAGATGTAATCATACTGGGGGAGTCGGGTCAGAAAGGCCTTGAGGACGGTAAGCCCGCCCAGGCCCGAGTCGAAAACGCCGATCATGGTGCCGATCCCTCCCGGTGGCCGTTGGACGGGGGCACGCCCTCTCCGCTTTCCTTAAAACGCTCCACCTCCTCCAACAGCCGTTTTTCGGCATGATGAAGTTGTTCAATGGTTGTGTCGATGCTGCGCAGGGCCTCGGTGATCTGCGGGATGTCCCGGCTGAGGTTCACCATGGCGGCGCTGATTTCCTGGGCGTTCCGGGACTGCACCTCCATGGACTCGCTGACATGCGTGAAACTGGGGGAGAGGGCCTGCACATGTTCGATGATACGGGTGATCTCCCTTCCTATCTGATCCACATCCCTGGCGCTTTGTCTGACCGCCGCCATGAACTTGTCCATCTCCATCACGCCGGCGGATACAGCCGTTTGCATCTCGCCCACCATCTGATCGATGTCCAGCGTCGCGATGGCGGTCTGGTCGGCGAGTCTTCGGATCTCCCGGGCCACCACATTGAATCCCCTTCCGTATTCCCCGGCCTTCTCGGCCTCGATGGCGGCGTTCAGGGAGAGAAGATTGGTCTGGTCGGCCACTTTGGAGATGGTGGTCACCACGTGGGTGATATTTTCGGCCTTTTCGTTGATGGCCTCCAGTCTTCCGGATATGGACTTGGAGGCGAGATCCATGCGGTCCATCACCTCTTTCATGCGTGACAGGTCGGTCCGGCAGACATCGGCCGCCTCTGCAGCCTCGCGGGACATGGCCTCCACCTGCTGCATGGTCTCCACCAGACCCCCTGTGACCTTCGTAATTTCATGGAGGGACCTGGAGACCTCGGCGGTGGACTCGGCATGGGTGACCATGACCGATTCCTGCTGACTGGCCGTTTTGGACAGATCGCGAATGACGCTCATGGGTCCGCTGATGTCATGACTGATGTTGGCGAGAAATGCGCCCTTGGCCCTTGCATTCATTTCCGCGCTCTCTTTGGCCCGGTTGAGTGTAAACTGATTGATAAACATGGTGAAACGGTATCGATCCAGGACCCATGCCAGGACCAGGCCGACCGCATAGGAGAGGGCCAGGTTGTTCATCGAGTACTTTGCCGCATCCGTGTCCAGAGGGGGCTGATAGATCAGCAGGGCCGTGACGAACAGAAAGATGGAAGCGGCGTAGAAGACCAGCATTGACCTCAAGGTAAACGGGGCGGCGACGATCACAAGGATCAGGATCTGGAGCCCCGAGACATAGGCCGCGTCATTCGCGATTCTTCCCGTAAAAAAGGAACAGGACAGCAGAGAAAAAGAAACCAGAAGATACAGAAGTCCCAGACCCCTCCCCCTCAACGTTTCAAAAAAGGATGCCCCGAAGACGAAGATCCCCGTGATGGTCAGGGCGATTCGGAAATAGAAGAGTTCGGGGAACTCCGGATGGAGCCTGGGATCCAGGTTGAAGGCGAAATTGATCCAGGCGACGGAGGCGATGAAACCGAAGGGGCGCTGAAGCGCCCTGGCCTGAATATTCAAGGCGGACAGGAACTCACTCTTGTATTCCCTTCTTGCCTCATGAGGTCGGATCGAGCCGATGAATTCTGTGAGCATGACGACATTCCGTTCAGCGCCGAGGCCGCACGCCAGTCGATGGTCTGAAAACTGGGCCTATATAAGCCGAAACCGGGAGGGCTGTCAAAGCATATCATAGGGATCCACGTTCGATACCAGATGGACGCCCTCGGATCGCAGCCATGCGGAAGAACGCTCGACCTCCAGCAGGAAATGCCTCAGGAGCGAACTGTTCTGGCTCTTGACCATAACCTGCCATCGCTGCTTGCCTTTCAACCGCGCGATGGGGGCCTCGGCAGGCCCCAGGATTTGAATCTCTTTACCCCGTCGGGGCCATCCCTGCAGGGTCGCCCGAAGATTCGAGGACAGTCGCTGGGCCGCTGCCTCCGTCGCTTTTTTGCTGTTTCCCTGAAGCCTCAGGGAGGCCAGGCTTCCGAAGGGGGGGTAGCCCAAGGCCTTTCTGAGCCCCTGTTCCCTCTCAAAAAACGACTGAAAATCGTGGGTCATGGCGGAACGGATCACGGGGTGATCCGGGTTGAAGGTTTGAATGATTACCTTCCCGATTTGAGACCCCCTTCCCGCGCGGCCGGCAACCTGGGCCAGGAGCTGGAAGGTTCGCTCGCCTGCGCGGAAATCCGGAAAGCCGAGGGAAAGCTCGGCCGAGATGACCCCCACCAGGGTGACATGCGGGAAGTCGTGTCCCTTGGTGATCATCTGGGTCCCGACGAGGATGTCTGTTTCCCGCCGCGCGAACTGCCGCAGGATGCGGGAGGCCTCCCCCTTTCGCCGCGTGGCATCCGCATCCATTCGGGTGATTCGGGCGCTTGGAAAAAGGAGCTGCACTTCCGCCTCGAGCCTCTCGGTTCCGAAGCCGATGGCCTTAAACCGGTCATGGCCGCAGCGGACGCACCGGACCGCGGTGCCGCAGGTGAAGCCGCAATAGTGGCAGATCAGACGGTCCTCCTGCAGGTGATAGGTGAGACCCACATCGCAGTTGGGGCAGGAGATGGCCTGGCCGCATGTGCGGCATACATAGAGGCGGTGAAACCCCCGCCGGTTCAAAAAGAGGATGGCCTGGTTCCCTGCCGTCAGATTTTCTTCAAGGGCCTTGACCAGCCTCGCGCTGACCATCTCCCGTCTTCCCAGACCGTCCCTTTGGTCCTTCATGTCCACGATCTCCACTTCCGGCAGCGGCCGGTTTTCCACGCGCTCAGGCATGGTCAAGAGGCGGTACCTGCCGGCAAGGGCGTTTTGATAGGACTGGACAGAAGGGGTGCCGGTGCCGAGGATGATGGAGGCGTTCTCCAGCTTGGCCCGTACCACGGCGGCGTCTCTGGCATGATAGTGGGGGCCGCTCCACCGTTCCTCCTGCACATATGCGGCATCGTGTTCTTCATCCACAATGATCAACCCGAGGCGCGGCAAAGGGGCGAACAGGGCGGACCGGGCCCCGATCACCAAGTCCACCTCTCCTCGAATCATCCGCATCCACTGATAGCATCGCTCGTTATGGGTGAGACCGCTGTGATAGACCGCGACCCTTTCCCCGAGCCTGGAGCGAAAGAGGACCTCCAGATGTCCTGTCAGGGATATTTCCGGCGCCATGATCAGGGCCTGCCGACCCAATCGAATGGCGTGTTGGACCGCCCGGCAATAGACCTCTGTCTTGCCGCTTCCCGTCACCCCATAGAGGAGGCAGGAGGAAAACGCGCCTTCATTGAGAGACGCCTTGATCTGATCGAGGGTCTCCTGCTGGTGGGCATTCAGGGTTCGAGGGGGGGCGGGTGGAGGCATCGGGTTTCCGTCGGGGTGGGCATAGACCGGGATTCGCTGGACTTCGAGGATGCTCTTTTTTACCCATTTATCAACCAGATAGCTCCCATTTCTAAATTTTTGTTTGATATCGGTCAGCAGGATGGCGCGGGCGTTAAAGATCTCGGTCAGGAATTGGATTTCATTCTCGGCAGTGGACCGCCCCCTTTGTGCCAGGGCCCAATCTAACTCGACATCCGGTCTGGGACGGATGAAGGTGAGCGCATATGGGTTTGTGCCAGTATTTTTTTTGATGCGATTTTCGATAGATATCCACCCTTTTTCGCGCAGCGGTTGCACCTCCTTGAGGGGCCATGGGAGGGGTTTGTTGGGGTGGTGTTTGATCCATCGAAGCGTGTCCAGGTCTTTCGACTCAAAAAGGGACCTGCCCAGCACCGCCTCGCCCCTGGGGGTCAGACATGCGATTTTAAAGGCCGCCTCCGGCAGAGCAGATTGAATTACCCTGCCCACCGGGTGCAGGTAGTAGTCGGCGATCCACTCAAAAAAGGGGACCATCTGTTCGAGATACAGGGGTTGGGGGTCCAGAACGTCGAGCACCTCCTTCAGTTCCCGATCGGGCGGTGGGGGACTGAGTTGAAGGGCATAGCCGGCGACCTGCCGACGGCGGAAGGGGACCAGTACCCGGCATCCCACCTGGGCCGCCTCCTTTAGGGATTCGGGGACTGCATAGAGGAATGTGTCTTTCACGGGAACCGAAAGGGCAACCCTCACGCATCGGGCGTGGCCTCGATCAGTGGATGGCCGATGTTGAATGTCGGATGCTCGTTTCAGCACAGCTTGGTCTAACACCACAAAATGGTTCGGGTTTTTTGATGCGTCTTTTTTGCCTCACACAAAGAGCCACAGGGAGCACAACGATATGGATTTTTTCAATGGGAAAACCCGCTGCGTGCTTTGGGGTCTCTGCGGGACAAATCCGGGTTCCGGGTATCAGCGCGCATGGGTCGTTTCCCTGCCTGACCGCATGCCAATGACCTGATGGACAAGAAGCGTGGCGGCCCTATCCGCTTCCTCCAGGGTCGAGCCCCGTCCCAGGGTCAGGCGAAGGGCGCCCATCCCCACCTCCGGGGGAACGTGCATGGCCGACAGTACGTGCGAGAGCTTCACGGTTCGGGCATGGCAGGCAGCCCCTGTGGAGGCCATGAGTAAGGGGATGGCATCGAGAATCTTGCCGCCCTCCAGGCCGGGAACCGACACGTTCAAGGTGTTGGGAAGCCGTTCTTTTGGATGGCCGTTCAGGACCAGCCCTTCCACCCCAGCAAACAGGCGTTTCTGCAGATGGTCTCTCAGGCTGCGTATCCGTTCAGCGTCTGCCGTCAAGCGCTCCTTGGCAAGTGTGCACGCGGCGCCGAGGCCTGCGGCCAGGACCACGTTTTCCGTACCTGCACGTCTCCCGTTCTCCTGTGCAGCCCCATGAATGAGCGGGGTCAGGGATCGACCCTCCCTCATGTAGAGCGCCCCCACCCCCTTTGGCGCATAGAGCTTGTGACCGGCCACGGTCAGGAAATCAACCCCGAGCTCTTCCACATCCACAGGAATCTTTCCCACCGCCTGGGCCGCGTCCGTGTGCACGGGGATGCCCTGTTCCCTGGCCATCCTCGATATCTCCCGGATCGGCTGAAGCGTACCCGTTTCATTGTTGGCGAGCATCAGGGTGATCAGCGCCGTCCGGGGTGAGACGGCCTTCATGACATCGTCAGGGTCCACTCGGCCGAAGCGGTCTACGGGGAGAATGGTCACATGCACGCCCAGCTCCATCAAGTAGAGGGCGGGATTCAGGATGGCCGGGTGCTCGATGGCCGACGTGATGATATGGCATGTCGGAGGGCTCGTCATGTCTACGATCCCTTTGAGGACCATGTTGTTGGACTCGCTTCCCCCGGAGGTGAGGACGATCTCCCCGGGCCTGGCATTGAGGAGACGGGCTACGGCCAAGCGGGCGTGGTCCATGGCCTCATGGGCCCGTTTGCCCAGGGCGTACCCGCTGGATGGATTGCCGAATTCCTCGGTCAGGAAAGGCCGCATGGCCCGGAACACCTCAGGATCGACGGGGGTGGTGGCGTTATAGTCCATATAGATGGGCGATGTTGGGGCGCTGTCGTTCACGGTTTGTCTCTCCAGTGCATGATGGATGTCCGAAATGTGACGTCTGCCGTCTGCTTGTCTCTTTGTAGGATATATTTTGCGGATTGACAACAAATACCGTATAGTGTTACACGTCACCCTGAATGACGCAGGGGCAACCGTCGGGATCATCCCGGAAGAACCAGGAAAGAGGAGGTGGAAGATGGCGGCAGATAACAAGAAAGAGTTCATTCTCTGGTTTGGCGAAGTCGGAATTGGAGACGTTCCATTGGTCGGCGGCAAGAACGCTTCCCTGGGGGAGATGTATCAGAAGCTCGGAGACAAAGGGATTCGGATCCCGAACGGCTTTGCGATTACCGCCTATGCTTACCGCTATTTCCTCAAATATGCCGGGATCGAAGAAGAGATCAAAAAGATCTTGAAGGATTTGAACACCCACGACATCCACAACCTGATGACCAGAGGGCGGGAGGTCCGTGAGATCATCACCCACGCGGAAATCCCTCCCGACCTGACCCAGGCTATTTACACGGCGTATGACAAGCTGGGCCGGCAGTACGCCGAGAAGCAAGAAAAGGCCCAGGTCATTACCAATGTGGACGTGGCCATTCGATCCTCCGCAACGGCCGAAGACCTGCCGGATGCCTCTTTCGCGGGGCAGCAGGATACCTATCTAAACATTCGAGGAAGGCGCAGTGTGCTGGACGCCTGCAGGAAGTGCTTCGCCAGCCTCTTCACCAACCGCGCAATTTCATACCGGCACGACAAGGGGTTCGGCCAGTTCGACGTTTCCCTTTCCATTGCGGTCCAAAAGATGGTGCGAAGCGATTCCGCCTATTCGGGCGTGATGTTCTCCATTGACACGGAAACCGGGTTCAAGGAGGCGGTCTTCATTACGGCGGCCTACGGTTTGGGCGAGAATGTGGTTCAGGGGGCGGTCAATCCGGACGAATATTATGTGTTCAAGCCGACCCTCAAGATGGGGAAGCGGGCCATCATCGGACGCAAGGGGGGTGACCGGGACATCAAGATGGTCTATTCCATGGAAGACGATGCCACGGTCAGGAATGTGCCCACGACCCTGGATGAGCGGCACCGCTATGTGTTGACCGATGACGAGGTCCTCAAGCTGGCCGAGTGGGCCTGCATTATCGAGGAGCATTACAGCAACGAGGCCGGGTACTTCAAGCCGATGGATATCGAATGGGCCAAAGACGGAGACGGCGTCAACGTGGGGACCGGCCAGCTCTTCATCGTGCAGGCGAGGCCAGAAACAATTCATTCTCAGCAGGATGTCAATACCTATGAAAGCTATCGGCTCATGGAACCAGGTGAAATGCTGGTGAGCGGCACCGCGGTAGGGAGCAAGGTGGGCCAGGGCGAGGCCAATGTGATTCAATCCACTTTGGAGATGCACAAGTTCCAGCCGAATCAGGTCCTCGTCACCAGCATGACCGACCCTGACTGGGAGCCGATCATGAAGATTGCAGCGGCCATCGTCACCAACAAAGGGGGCCGTACCTGCCACGCGGCCATTATTTCCCGGGAACTGGGCATCCCCTGTGTCATCGGCACAGGGAACGGTGATGAGGTGATTCGCTCGGGTCAGGAGGTGACGGTTTCCTGCTGCGAAGGAGAGACCGGACATGTGTACAAGGGCCTGCTCAAATACGAGGTCCAGACGTTCAATCTGGAGGACATGCCCCGGACGCGGACCAAGATCATGATGAATGTGGGCATGCCGGAAAAGGCCTTTTCCCAGGGGATGATTCCCAACGACGGCGTGGGCCTGGCGAGGGAGGAATTCATTATCAGTTCCCACATCGGGATTCATCCCCTCGCCCTGCTGGAGTACGACAAACTGAGGGAAAGGGCCAAGTCCGACCAGAAGATCGCCGGCGTTGTCTATAAGATCGACGAGATCACGGCCGTGTACGGGGACAAGCGCCAGTTCTTTATTGACAAGCTGGCGGAAGGGGTGGGACGGATCGCCGCAGGATTTTATCCCAATGATGTGATTGTCCGGCTGTCTGATTTCAAGACCAACGAGTATGAAAACCTGCTGGGCGGGTATCTGTATGAACCGGTCGAGAGCAATCCCATGATCGGCTGGCGCGGGGCCTCCCGGTATTACGACCCAAAGTTCATGCCGGCCTTTGAGCTGGAGTGCATTGCCCTGCACAAGGCCCGGAGCGAGATGGGTCTCACCAACATCAAGGCCATGATCCCCTTCTGCAGGACCCCGGAAGAGGGGAGAAAGGTCATCGAGGTCATGAACCGCTTCGGGCTGGTCCAGGGGGAGGATAGGCTGGA
>Ga0172370_10009098_pt1 | contig 11715 bp, 14 predicted proteins | sample LakKiv5m_FD_114538 | JGI IMG/M metagenome (GOLD analysis project Ga0172370, IMG submission 114538) | Freshwater microbial communities from Kabuno Bay, South-Kivu, Congo - kab_022012_11.5m | ecosystem: Environmental > Aquatic > Freshwater > Lake | place: Democratic Republic of the Congo...
CCATTTGTCGCCTCCCTGTACTGGGTTAAGGCCCATGCATGGTTCGTTGAGCCTCAACATTAGGACCAGTTGACCCCGAAACTAACGGGAAACCCTGAACTTTTGAACCCGTGAACGGTTACATGTATCGGAATTTTGAGGCGTCATGAGGCGTAGGTTGAAGGGAGGATGTATATCCTATTGTCGACCTATCGGATTGTCGACAAATCAATGCGTTAACGGGGTTTGAAGAAAGGAGGATCATGTGAATATTATCGTTTGTCTGAAACAGGTGCCGGATACAGAGACCCAGATCAAGGTCGGCTCGGACCGCCAGTCCATTGTGACCGACGACATCAAATGGGTCATGAATCCCTATGATGAATATGGTGTGGAGGAGGCCTTGCGCCTCAAGGAAAAACATGGCGGCGAGGTCACCGTGGTGGGGCTCGGCCCCAAGAGGGTCACCGAATCCATACGCACCGCCCTGGCTATGGGAGCAGACAAGGGAATTCTCATCAGCGATGGGGCCTTGGACGGAAGTGATTCCCTTGCCCATGCAAAGGCGATCGCCGCGGCGATCAAGGACCTTCAATACGATCTGATCTTTACCGGGCAGCGGGGGGTAGACGACGACTTGGGCATTGTCGGCGCCACTCTCGCAGAGGCGTTGAACATTCCCCAGCTCTCCTTGATTGTCAAGGTGGAAGTGGCGGAGGACGGGAAGTCGGTCAAGGTCCAACGGCCGATCGAAGGGGAAACACTGGTCATCACGTCGACGCTGCCGGCCCTGATCACGGCTCAGAAGGGCTTGAATGAACCGCGATATGCCTCTTTGCCCGGAATCATGAAGGCCAAGAAAAAGCCCCTTGCGGAAAAGTCCCTTGCGGATCTGGGGCTGAACAGCGCCGACTTCGGAGCAGGCGCAAGAAAGATGAAGATCCTGGAGCTGACGCCGCCTCCTGCCAGAGAGGCAGGCAAGATTGTCCCGGGGGAGACGCCCCAGGAAAAGGCCGCCCAATTAGCGAAGTTGCTCCACGACGAGGCAAAGGTCCTCTAAGCCTTCCGCCGGACGCATGGCGTCGATGCGGCGTGAGGGTTGACTATGGAATCCACACAGACAGGTAAGGAGATAAAAATGGCACAGGGAGTTTGGACAATTGCTGAGCAAAGGGATGGAGAGATCCGGAAGATTAGTTACGAGCTCGTCAGTGAAGGCAGGCGTCTGGCCGATGCCTTGGGCCAGGAACTGACAGTGCTGCTGATCGGCTCCAATATCAAGGACAAGGCCGCGGCATTCGGCCCTTATGGAGCGAACAAGGTCATGGTAGCTGATGACTCGAGGCTGGAGCCCTATACGACGGATGCCTATGTCTCGGTTATTTCCCAGTTGGTGAAGGCCAATGAGCCGGCCGTATTGCTCCTGGGCGCATCCGTTCAGGGAAAGGACCTGGCCGGAAGATTGGCTGCCAGATTGGACGTGGCCATGGCCCAGGACTGCACGGTCTTTGCCATCGAGGGCGGGAACCTTGTGGCGACTCGTCCCATCTATGCAGGCAAGGCGTATGCAAAGGTAACCTTTGAAAACAGTTGGCCCCAGATGGCCACTGCCAGGCCGAAGGTCATGAGCGTCAGCGAACCCGATCCTTCTAAATCCGCGGAGGTGATGGATGCGGCTTTCACACTGGATGACGCCGATCTCAAGACAAAGGTGATGGATGTGGTCAAGGATGAGAGCGGCAAGGTCGATCTGACAGAGGCAGATAAGATTGTCTCGGGCGGCCGCGGCATGAAAGGGCCTGAAAATTACTATATTTTAGAGGCCTTAGCCGATGTCATCGGCGCCAGCGTCGGGGCCTCCCGTTCGGCCGTGGATGCAGGCTGGCGGCCCCATTCAGATCAGGTGGGACAGACAGGAAAGGTGGTGTCGCCCAACCTCTATGTGGCGTGCGGCATTTCCGGGGCGATTCAGCATCTGGCGGGCATGAGCACCTCAAAGGTGATCGTGGCCATCAACAAGGATGCGGATGCCCCCATCTTTCAAAAGGCCGACTATGGCGTGGTGGGCGACCTCTTTGATGTGGTCCCGGCCTTGACGGAAGAGGCCAAAAAGTACGTGTAAGGAGAATGGTAACCGTTCACGGGTTCAAAGGTTTCCCGCTTTAGCGGGATTTAAGGTTGCGTTCCGGGTCCCCTAATCCTGCTTTGCAGCGGGAAACGTTGAACCCGGAACCTGTGAACCCTTACGGAGAACGTTGGGGATTGAGGGAGGGCATGACCTTCAATCCCCATCCCATCGAATCCCCTTCAAGGGGAAAGGCGAGCCCGCCGTCATTATTTGATTGACAAAAAATGAAATTTCGATAGATTGATGCCTTTCCTTAGCAGACGGCGGTGTAGCTCAGTTGGTCAGAGCATACGGCTCATATCCGTAGAGTCACTGGTTCAAATCCAGTCACCGCCACCAGATAAAAATCCCGATCAGATATTGACAAATGCCGGGACGGCCTTATTTTCTGCATGACCCATACCCAATCCACGAGCCTTTTGAGATGGCTTTTTTCAGGCAGAATGAACTCGTTACGGTAAGCGATGCCCTCGACATTGCAGAGGATGCGACAGGGAATTTTTTCAAGATGTCGATCGGGCAATCCAAGAGATATGGGTATGATGTAAAGACCCTCTCCTCGTTGAATCAACGGGAGATCAGCAGCGTCGCCCTTGCCGTGTTGAGCAAGGGGATGAGGGTGCTGAACGATTTTGAACCCAGGACCAAGACACGCGATTTTTATTTCATCTGCCTGCAGGACCATCTCATTCTGAGGGCGCTCAACAGGGATAGAGACCTGGCGCTTCTCCCTTTTTTGGTTTATATTTTCACCCACGAGCTGGTTCATATTGTCAGGTTCTGTAAGTTTTTTCAGAGATTTGATGTGACGGACAGGGAACGGGCAGAGGAGGAAGAAATCGTCCATTCGCTGGCCTTCGACGTATTGAAAAAATCATCCCTGGCCAAATTGGATTATGTCCTTGACTCTTATCAGGGCCACAGGATCTGTCAACTCAACGTGACATAAGGAGGATGGATAGGGGAATGCCAATCTACGAATATGAATGCGATGCATGCGGACATCATACGGAAGCCTTGCAGAGATTTTCAGATCCGCCGCTGATCGAGTGCGAGGCGTGCCATTCTCACAAAGTCAAGAAAGTTATTTCTCAAAGCACTTTTCACCTGAAAGGGACAGGCTGGTACGTTACGGATTACGCCTCCAAGTCCGGCTCCGCCTGCAGCAGTAAGGAAAAGGGTTCTGATGGGGGTGGAAAAACAGCGGCGGCGCCTTCAGCAGAGAACAAGTCCAAAAAAGAGGCTGCGGCGCCTTCCAAGGCCAAGGAATAGACCGTAAAGGGTTTCCATGTACACACGAGATTCGGGCAGGGTCCAGGACAAGTTGATCAATAAACTTGAAAGGCAGGAGAAGCAGAGGGCCTTTCAGCAGGGAAGATTCTTCAGGTTCAAGCTCCCCGAAATCCACAACAAGCTGCGCCAGACCCTGTTGGAGGAAAGGATTATTGAAAGCGACAATGCGGCGGCTGTCTCCGACGCGATCCTCAAAGGCCTGAAAATGGCCCTCAACAGCTCAGAATTTGATTTCAAATATTTCGTCTCTCCGATCCGCAACCTTGTCCCGCGTCCAAATCCTTACTCCCTCTACATGACCCAGTATCTCATGGAGATCCTGATCAACGATCCGGACGTGATCGAAATCTATGGCACGGATGAGGACATTTACCATGCCATCGACCGGATTGTCACCCAGAGCCGCAACCAGTTCGAAAAGGTGGAAAAGGAAATCCTGGACCAGTTGGCCAAGAAGTCACTGACGCCCGGGTCGGCCGAGTACAAGATCGCCTACGACCAGCTTTTTCGCGAAAAGCTGGGCGAACCGCAGAAATAATTGCGGAACCCTACCGGTCCGCCTCGAAGTTCAACAGATACCGCTTCACATCCAGCCCGCTTCCAAAACCGCCGAGTCCACCGGCAGCCACCACCCGATGTCACGGAAAGATCAGGGGGAGGGGGTTCCCCCCCATGACCTGACCCACGGCCCTGGCGGCCAGGGGCCTTCCTGCCATTGAAGCCACTGCCCCATACGTCCGCGTCTGGCCAAAGGGTATGGCGGCGACAATCTCCAATACCGCCCATTGAAATGGGGTGAGCGAGACGTCCATGGAGAGAGGCTTTCCCCTGGGCCTATCCCGCAAAGATGCCTCCACCGCCTCAGCAAGGGGTCGATTCATAGCGTCATCCTCTGTGAGGCGCGCGTCTGGGAACAGCCGTCTGAAAAAATGTGCGGGATGGCTGGATGCATTCAAACCCAGTCCGACTCGAAACGCCCCCTTCCCTGTAGACGCCAGATATACGGTGAGCCGATCGACCGTCATTTTCGAGCAGTAGATGTCTGGAAAAGTCTTCCCTGCCATGTGTCTCTCCTTTCAAGGGTGTCCCGAATGCACCTTAAATTGATCTGCTTTTCTATGGCCCATGCCGGGGCCACCAGTTCCGACGATACGGGGTCGCCGGTAAGCCGCTGGATCACCATGCCCGGAGAAAGCCGCTCCAGGACATCCACCACGAGGTTCGCGTATTCGTCTCTGCCCAGGCATTTGAAGTCTTTTGTGTGGTAGCGTTCGGCCAGGGGGGTCCCCTTGACCACATATAAGAGGTGAATCTTGATGCCCTGGACCGGGAGGAAAGAGAGGTAGCGGGCAGTTCCAAGCATCATCTCGCGGTCTTCACCTGGAAGTCCCAGGATGATGTGAGCGCATACGTTGATGCCCTGGTCAGCGGCCATGTAAACGCTCTTTTCAAAGCGGGCCACGTCATGCCCTCGATGGATCCGCTTGAGCGTTGCGTCATGCGACGATTGCAGCCCATATTCAATCCAGACGAGGCAATCCCTTTGATAAGATCGAATGAGACCCAGGATGTCGCTATCCACACAGTCCGGTCTCGTGGCCACAGAGAGGCCGACCATGCCCTTGTGGGCCAAGGCCTGATCATAGAGGGATTTCAGACGGGGGACAGGGGCGTAGGTGTTGGTGAAAGACTGAAAGTAGGCGATAAATTTTCGGGCCTTGTAGCGTTTCCGAATGACCTCCTTTGCCCGGACGATCTGCTGATCAATGGAGAGGCCCTCGTCGATAAAGGCCCCGGTTCCAGAGCCCCTTCGGTCGCAGAAAAGGCACCCCTCTCGGGAGATGGTCCCGTCACGATTGGGACAGCCGAGCCCCGCATCCAGAGATATCTTCTGGACCCTTTCACCAAATATCTCTTTTAGATAGGTGTTGAAGTCTCGGTATCGTTGCATGAGAGGGTCGTAGGACTCAGACGTCCAAGGTTCACGGGATTAGAGGGTTCAAATCGGCATAGTATTAACCGTCTCAAAATTATTTGGACTGCCGTCATTCCGGCGAAAGCCGGAATCCAGCTTGCTTTTAGATGCCGTCGGATCCATCGGAGAGCGGGTGCCCGCGATTATGGCGGCGGGCAGATGACGGCTCGGTTCACCCCTTGGTCGGAAAATAAACAGAGAACGTGGTTCCCCCCGATTGGCTGCAATCCTCTGGACTCGCACAATAAGCGCACTCGCTGATCCTCCCGGGGCACACATCGGTGTTTAGCGGTATGAATTTACATCGGGTGGATTCCATGCGGATCTTAAAACCGTACCGCTCGGAAAAGATCTTCATACGCAACAAATCAGCCCCTTTTCCACCGGCATTGAAGTCAAAGGCCCGCTTGGATGAATAGGCCATGGTATCCTGGGTGGCAAAAAAACCTTCAAAAATCCTTCGTTGATCCTCTTCTATAATGCCGACCCCGTAGTCGTGCACCACCAGTTCGGCGCCCCCATCCTTTTCTCTGACCATCACCTCTACCTTCCCTTCGTCCGGGGTGTTTTCAACGGCGTTTTTTATGAGGCCGTCAATGGTCTTCTGCAATGGATCGAGGGGCATGCAGATGGCCGGCGCAGATTCGAGGCGACGTATGATATCGACCTGGCGATGGGAAAAGAGGGGTTCGAGGGCTGCGATTCTCTCCCCGACGTACTGGTCCAGGGCCACCTCTTTCGGCTCCAGTTCCCTGGGCCCAAACAGGGCATCGATCTTCCTTCGGACCGTTTCGACGAGCGGCCCCTCTCCAACCTCCTCCGCGATCAGGGTTTCCAGCTCATCCGTACACTCCAGAAGCATCTGGGACAGGAGACCATAGGACTTGTACTGCCGCTCCCGCATGATGTCTTCCACCTGGTTCTGGATTTCTATGATGCGGTCCAGGTTCCTCTTGCTCCGGGTCATGGTATTCTTCCATGCATCTTCAGGGAGCTTCCTCAGATTTTTCTCCAGTATGTTGAGAGAACCGGAGAGGACAGAGACCGGGGTCTTCAATTCGTGAGAGAGGTGGTTAATCACCTTGTCCTTGGCCCGGTTCATGCTCGAGACCTCAATGTAGGCACGCTTCAATTCTTCAGCGAAGCGGGCGTTATCGATGGAAAGGGCGACGGTTCCGGCGATCATGCTCAACAGCTCTACATTCGCCTGGTCAAAGGGCTCCTCTCCCTTTTTGTTGATGGCGCATAAGACCCCGATAATCCGATCTCTGCTCTTGAGCGGCACCAGGAGGAGGTTTCGCGTATGGTAGCCGAGTTTCTTGTCCCTCTCACTGTGAAGCTTTCGATCCATGGATGTGTCGGCAACGATTACGGGCTTGCCGGTCTTGATGACCTTTCCCGCGACAAGCTCGTCAAGGGGAAACCGGATTTCCTTGATCCTTTCCTGGGTGGCGGTGTCGTCATAGGCCGCTCCGATGAAGTAGAGTTCCTGCGTCTCTTCATCCAGAAGGATGACAAGGGCGCCCTCGGAATCCAGGAGTCGTTTGACCTCCTGACTGATGTAGTCCTGAAGTCCCTCCAGCTCAGGGTATTCCGGAAGGGCCCTGCTGATCCGGAGGAGAGAATCATTGGTCCTGTAGGCCTCGATGATTTCTTCAGAGAATCTGGCGTTTTCTATGGCGAGGGCAACGGTCCCTGTGATCATGCTCAACAGCTCAAGATCGGTCTCGTTGAAATCGCCCCCCTTTTTATTGCGTGCGCACAAGGCCCCGATAATTCGATCGCCGCTTCTCAGAGGCGCCTCAATCAGGTTTCTGGTGCGATAACCGAGCTTCTTGTCCACGTCAGGATAGAAATCAGGCTCCTTGGAGGTATCGGGAACGATGATCGGCTCGCCCGTTCGGATGACTTTGCCGGCCAGGCTTCTGTCAGCAGGAAATCGGATTTCTTTTATCTTCTCCTGGGTTATGTTGTCGTCAAATGCAGCGCCTTTGTAGAAAAGCTCTTGATTTTCTTCATCTAAGAGCACCACCAAACCACCCTCCGCGTCCAACAGTTGTTTGACCTCGGCGCTGATATAGTCCAGGAGTTCTTCCATGTCAGGATATTCATGGAGGGAGGTGCTGAACCGAAGAATAGTCTGGTTCATTCGGGCAATCTTTTTCTCACGGGTAATATCCCTCAACAGGACAAGCTCCCCTGCAGGCTCATTCCTGTCTTCGGAATAGACGGCTCCCCGCATGACCACGTCCAGGACCCTGCCGTCCTTTGTGAGCCGCTTGGTTTCGTGACGAAGGATGACCTTCGTTTCCAAAAGTTCTCTTATCGCCTTGCCGGTTTCTTCTTCAAGCCCTGGGGGGATGTATGGGATGGGCTTTCCTTCCAGTTCATCGAGGGTCCAGCCGAATATTTCGGTAAAAGAGGGATTCACGTAGTATACCCGGCCCGTCAGGGTAAACACGACGATCGGGTAGGGAACGAAGTCCAAAAGGGTCCGCATGCGTCTCTCTGATTTCTGAAGGGCCAGTTCCGCCCTTTTTTGTTCGGTGATATCCTGAAGCGTCTCGATGGCGCCCATAAGGTTCCCCGAGGCATCTCTCAACGGCGAAGCGGTAAAGAAGAGCCATCTGCTCCCATCTTTAAGGTGGCGAAACTGTCGCTCGGATTGATAACCGCCCTCCACAAAGGCGGATTTCTGATGTCGCCCCTTGTAATACCTGGCGATATCCTGTTCCGGAATATTGTCGACGATCAGGTCGGCCATGGTGGGTCTTGGGGTGGGATAAAAGGCCCTCCAATGGTTCCGGGTGCCGATGATCTGGTTTGCAGAGATGCCCGTCAGGGTTTCGAAGGACCTGTTGACATGCGTCACCCTGTGGTCGCTGTCAATGACAAAGGTAGGGATCGATATCTCCTGGAGGATCTGTGAAAGCCGTTCCTTCCCCTCCCGTAGCGCTTTTTCGCCATCTTTTCGCCTGGCAACTTCCTCTTCTAAGCCCTTGACCCTCTGCGCAAGCTGTTCGTATGTGGGTTGGTCAACCATCCAGGAATCTCCCCCGTTTGTTTTGCACGTAGCACGTCGTCGATAGACGCAACCCTATTTTATATAAGGTCCCGACGGTTTTTTCAAGCCTTGTTTGATGTTCGATCGTTCAATCCTGAGGGTTGGAAGTGGCGTCCCGCCACGATTTTTCGCGGCCCTTACCCGCCAGACCAATGCCGGGCAAAAGCCATTCGCGCACCGTTATCCCCTCAAGATGAGAATCGGTGCAACTTGAAGATACAGCTTGACATCACTCCCTTGAAATGGTAGAGATTGTGTTAATATAGGCACGTAGCTCAGGGGGAGAGCACTACCCTGACACGGTAGGGGTCAAGGGTTCAAATCCCTTCGTGCCTACCATAGGGAAATCAAGTGGTTAGGCTGCTGTTATCTTCCAATGGGAATAGACTTATCCTCGGGGTTGTTTAAGGGATATGTCCAAGACTTTGACCGGTTGATCGAATGTCTTCCAGCCATGGCGCTCGCCTGAAGGTATAAAATAGCACTCATTCGCTGTCAGCAATTGGCGCTCTTGACCTACAAACATCTCTATCTGGCCTTCCAGGACAATACCGCACTGGTCAAAAGGATGTTCGTGTCCGGTGTCTTCCTTCCCTTGACCTATCTGCATGCAGACCATAATCAAGCTATCCCCAATTTCTGCCTTGCTCATAATGCCAGGCCTGAACGCTTCCAATTGTAGGGCGCCTAAGTTCCAAAAAGCCATCTCTTCCTCCTTTAGCCATCACCTCCATTGATGAATGTCATGAAACTGCCATCCACCCTGATTACCGAAAGGGCTCCCAGATCCGCTTGGTTTGAAAGGTCCGGGTGGTGTTCCGGTCTATCCCGAGCATGAGGCACCAGTAATTGACCGCCTTCTTGCTCAGATTTCGATGGTGTTTGAGAGTATGGACAAACGTCTCCATGCCATACCTTTCCTGAACTTCCCTGATAAAATCAAAACCGCCGAAATTTATGGCCCTTTCGATGACGATGTCCGCCTGGGCCTGATTCGCGTTTCTATCCCAGAAAAGCTCTTCTCTCATTTCACAAAGTCCCCAAAGAATCGCTTCACTTCTTCCCATTCGTCCCGCCCCAGGTTTCTCTGGTCACTATCCGCTCCAAGAAATAGCTCTGGGTAAAAAAATCAAGATCTACGGATACGCGGTTCCCCAAATATAGATAGACCGCCGTACCCCCAGCGAGATACGTATGTGCCGGGAGGATGCTGCATTTCAGAAGGCGGCCCAATTGTTCCTTTAACAACGGGACAATATCCTTTGGAGATATCGCCATAGCCTTCATTACTAACCCTGAACGTTGAACCTTGAACCCGTGAAACCTTACCATTTATTTTACCATGTACTAGAATTCGACACAACCTTATACAACGGCAATCCTCATCTTGGCCTTTGAGCGGTTGTTCTTCTTTCACCGGGACGGCTCTGTGTGAGACCCTTGCTGCAAGATTTGTTTACAGTTGCCCCCCGAACCATTCAATCAGTAACATCCCTCCCCGCCTCCAATTTACCCTTTGAAATCGGTTTTCTATGGTTAAACCCTGGACAGCAATTCTCATTATGGAAAAATAGTTATGTGGGAGCGTCTTCCGAGCCGCGAAAAATAGTTATGTGGGAGCGGCTTCCGAGCCGCGAAAAATCGTGGCAAGATGCCACTCACACAGGATTGGGACTCCAAGGCTGCTTCATAATGAGAATTGCTGAACCCTGGACATTGACATAGTATCCCGAATGGTATATATATTAAATATGCCACGATGTGCCATTTCAATAGGGGGTGTCCCATGAAGACACAGACCACAATCCGTGTAGATCAGCGTAGCTATACACAGGCTAAAGAAATCCTGAGTGTTTTGGGGTTGTCTTATTCGCAAGCCATTAATATCTTTAACAATATGGTCGTATCTACCAGAGGCCTTCCATTCGCAGTAAAGATCCCGAATGAGGAGACCATTCAGGCAATGGAAGAGGCGAAAAAGCTGAATGGCGACTTTGTAACTCTGGATAATCTCAAGAGATAAGATAAACCGCATGGAATTATTCAGAACCAAAACCTTTAAAAAGGATTACCAAAGGATCAAACTGACCGACGATCAATATACGAAATACATCAAGTGCTTATCTCTGCTTCTGGATGGCAGGGCGCTGTCTGGCGAGGCAAGGGATCATAACTTGGTGGCAGATTATTCAGGTTTTAGAGAATTTCATCTTGGTGGAGATGTGCTGGTTATATACTGCATTGAAGATGACATCGTCAGACTGACACGAATTGGCACGCATTCTCAGCTATTCAAATAGGAGCTGGAATAGGAAGTGCTCAGGAAAATTCTGCGAGATATTGAAATGAGCCTCTAAAATTTCCCTTAATCAGACATTATGTTGATGCGAGGAGAGAACAATGGAGTTAAGCCGAAGAATCAGCGTAGATCAAAAGGTCCATTTCGGGCGTCCGGTGATTACCGGGACCAGGGTCCCAGTGGATCTCATTATCGGGAAACTTGCCAGCGGGATGAAGTACGACGAAATTGTTCGGGAGTATGATATTACCCAGGAAGACATTTTGGCCTGCTTGAATTACGCGGCGAAGACAACCTCGGCTGACGAAATAAGAGCGGTAGGATAAAATGCCGAAATTTGTGGTCGACGAAGACTTGCCACGCTCTACTGCTGCGGCTCTTGTCGAAGAAGGCTATTCTGTCAAGGACATCCGCGATCACGGTTATCGGGGATCAAGTGACGAAGAGATTTACAGGACGTCGATCTCAAGGGGAATCTTATCATTCTGGATCCGGGAAAAACCAGGATAAGACGTGCGCCCCCCTGATTTCCGACTTCCGACCTGTGTTCTTTTTTCCCGGCTCTGCCTGAGGCTCCTTATCTGTAAGATTTTTTTACAATTGCCCCTGAAGCCCAAACCTGTTTAACACCCTCGCGCCGCCAGGAATTCTCATTTTGGGAAAATAGCCTTGTGGGAGCGGCTTCCGCGCCGCGAAAAATGGCCTTGTGGGAGCGGCTTCCGAGTCGCGAAAAATGGCCTTGTGGGAGCGGCTTCCGAGCCGCGAAAAATCGTAGCAAGATGCCACTCACACAGAATTTTTACACCAGGTCTCCGTGATAATGAGAATTGCTGGGTTCCCCCAAAATGGCTTGAAATTGTTTGTCGAATGTACTAGCATGGATAAATCCAAAAACAAGGAGGTCAGTCATGGCTGCGACAAAGCCGGTCCGAAAAAACGCTTCAAAATCCTCTCGAATCGGGCTCCGGGCCACGCCG
>Ga0172370_10009103_pt1 | contig 11712 bp, 9 predicted proteins | sample LakKiv5m_FD_114538 | JGI IMG/M metagenome (GOLD analysis project Ga0172370, IMG submission 114538) | Freshwater microbial communities from Kabuno Bay, South-Kivu, Congo - kab_022012_11.5m | ecosystem: Environmental > Aquatic > Freshwater > Lake | place: Democratic Republic of the Congo...
ATTTTGCGAAGGAATGCCGGGATTTCGAATTTTTCCCCAAAAACATCATCATCTTTATCGTTATTGTCAATTTCATCTATTCCTTCATTATCAATGACTTCATTTTTTAATTGAGCCTGTTGTTTTGTTGGATCTTCAGTTACCACTCCCTGAATTACAGGCTGTTTAACTTGAGTTTGACTCATTTGTGCCAACCTGGATCTTGTTTCGTCAAATCCTGTGGCTATGACTGTAATTTTGATTTGATCTGCCAACTCGGGTTTAACTACCGCTCCAAAAATCACGTTCGCATCCGGGTCGGCCGCAGCCGAAATTATTCTGGCAGCTTCATCTATCTCAAACATAGTTAAATCAACTCCACCGGCGATATTAAATAAAACACCTCTGGCCCCTTCAATCGAAAGATCCAGCAATGGAGACGATACTGATGCCCTTGCGGCCATTTGAGCCCGATTTTCACCAACTCCTGTCCCAATTCCCAACAAAGCACTGCCGGCATCTTTCATGATGGTTTTTACATCAGCAAAGTCAACATTTACAAGACCTGGGGTATTAATAATATCAGCTATACCGGCTACTCCCTGACCCAAAACCGAATCAACAACCTTAAAAGCCTCAATTAGTGTCATTTTTCTGTCAATCACATCCATAAGCCGTTGGTTTGGAATAACAATCAAAGTGTCTGTTGCTTCTCTAAGTTTTTCTATTCCCTCTTCAGCAGCCACCATTCTTCTGGTTCCTTCAAAGACAAACGGTTTTGTAACAACCCCGACAGTCAATGCTCCCGCTTCTCTAGCCAACTGCGCAATAACAGAAGATGCCCCAGTGCCGGTTCCACCACCCATTCCGGCTGTCACAAACACCATATCACTATCAATTAATAATTCTTTAATTTTTTCGGCGGATTCTTCAGCAGCTTGTTTACCTATATCGGGGTTTCCTCCAACCCCCAAGCCTTTAGTTAATTTTTCACCAATTTGAAGTTTAGTCGGAACTTTGCTATTTAATAACACCTGAGCGTCTGTATTGGCAATGATAAATTCAACTCCATTTACAAGTCCAGAGTCTATCATTGAAGAAACTGCATTGCCTCCGCCACCACCAACACCAATTACTTTAATTTTTGCTATTCTTGCTGAATCAGGTTTAACTAGTGCCATAATGTCGCCGAATTATAAATTGGGCAGAAGAAAAATACAAGCTAGATTAAATTATCAGGGCAATAAATTTTTAATATTATCCAATAATTTACCAAAAATTCCAGTTGATGGCAATTTAATGCGTTTTGTAAAGCTTGTCAAATTTTCTTGTGATGGTAGTTTTGCCCCATGAAGCAAGAGCCCCACAGCAGTTGAAAAAGAGGGAGTCATAATATCATCAATTAGGCCGGTAACACCTCTGGGGACACCAATTCGAACCGGCAATGACAACATCCGTTTAGCAGAGTCAATTGCCCCAACTGTTTGAGCACCACCGCCGGTTATTACCGCTCCAGATGGAATTCTGGCCAATAAACCTTCTTTTTCCAATTCAATTCTAACCATAGTAAAAATTTCATTTAGTCTGGGTCTAATTATTCCTTCTAATAAAGTTTTTTTAGAAATTTTTCTTATTTCCGAAACTCCAAGTTTTTCCAAATTTAATTCATCTCCTTCTTCTTGATTTTTTTGAGGTTTGGATGACAATGCTATTTTAATTTTTTCTGCTGTTTCAAGTGAAATTCTAAGTCCAATTGCTAAATCATTTGTAACATTTTTGGCGCCAACCGGCACCACCCCGGAATAAGACAAAGAGCCTTCTAAATATACTGCTATTGAAGTTGTACCTGCTCCGATATCAATTAGTACACATCCTAATTCTTTTTCGGTTGGTGAAAGCACACTTTCTGCCGAAGCAAGTCCCGAAAAAACAAGTCCATCTATTTGGACACCTACTTCATTGATAGTTTTTTTTATGCTTTTTATTGAAGCGGAGGAAGCTGAAATTATATGTGTATCAACTTCCAAACGTACACCACTCATTCCAATTGCATCCCTAACTCCAGACTCACCGTCAACAATAAATTCTCTGGGAAGCACATGGATAACTTCTCGTGTCGTGGGAAGTGAAACAGCCGATGCCGCTTCAACTACGCGGTCGATGTCATTTGGACTAATTTCTCCGTTTGGATCAGCTATAGCCACTACTCCGTGTGAATTTTGAGAATGAATTCTAGCACCCCCCAAGGCAACAAATGCAGATTGAAGATTATATCCGGCCATGCGTTCTGCGGCTTCAACTGAAGAAATAGTCGTTTCAACGGCTTCATCAATATCCACAATTTGACCCTTTTTTATTCCACCCGATACATTTACAGCTGCCCCTACAACATTAATTAGAGTTTCCCCGGTTGTGGTATCCAATGCCACCTGCCCAACTAATGTAACAACTTTACTGGAACCAACGTCAATCGCCGCCACTATCCGTGATTTATTTGTTTTTGTCATCTTATTACGGGATTTTTGTATCGCAAATCTATTTCTCTGTAATTAGAGAGACTATTATCTCCCTCAACTTTCGAGTATATCAGTCTTAGCGAACCAAGCAATACGTCAATTTCCCCATCTAATGGAAATAGTACTCTGATTTGGGATCTCAATTCAACAAGCAAAGAGTTATTTTGAATTTGTGATGACTTAATTTGATACATTTTATTTACACCGTCAGTTAATCTAAGGGCAAATAAATTTATTTCTCCTACATTTGATCCTTCAACCAACTCAGAATTTAATTCTACACCAACTATTGGAACATAACTGTTATTGCTAAATGCCAATATTTTTCCTTCCGAACTAACCAGTGCAATTTTTTGTGTATCCATATCTTTAAGGGCAAAAACAGGTTCTCTTGCAATCAAATCAATAATATATATATTTGGTAACTTGAACCTAATTGAGTATTCGTTTACAAGGTAATTATTTGCAAGTATTTTTTTAATTTGTCGATTTAATGTAACCAACTTTTTATTGTTTAGATTTTGGATCTTATTATTTAATGATTCCGGACAAACACCCGTCTGGCTTTTACAGACAACTTTTACTTTGATTGTTAAAATCGATAAAGTTAGAACTAATGTGGTTAAAATACCCGCGATTATTAATATTTTTTTCACTTTATAAACTTAGAAATTAAATTAACAAATTTTGTAGCCGCATCAGCATCTGGAGACACTTTACGACTTATTTCACTTATTATTGAATTAAAATTTTTGCAAATATCATCAATTCTTTCAATAAGCTTATTGGGAGTCAATTTATTTTGTTTAATAATAAATGAAATTCCCCAATTTGCAGCAAACATAGCATTTTGTGTCTGTTCATCTAGATAACTAATTGGAATAGGAACAAAAATCGCAGGCCTTTTAATATAAATAATTTCCGACACTGTATTTGCACCGGCTCTGGCCACTATCACGTCACTTTGTTTATAAATTTCAGCCATCTCCAGCGGGTTAATTCTAGAAATTATTTGATAATTCTTTTTTAAGGCCACCGGTAGTTGTTGTTTGATTGTTGAAAACTTTAGATAATCAAAACCACCGCTTTGGTGAATAACAATATATTTTGACAATAACCGCCTTAAAATTGGCTCCACGGCTGAATTAATACTTTGAGATCCGCGTGAGCCGCCGGTAATAAAAATCACAGGAAGTTTGTTTAACCTTACTTTGGGTTTTATTTGGGTAATTTCCTGCATTAATGGATTACCTGTTAGCTCGCATTTTGCCTTTGGAAAATATTTAAGGCTATTTTCCCTGGAAATTGCAATAACAGAGGCTAATTTTGCAGCCAAAATACTAGCCCGTCCGGCAACCGCTGTTTGTTCATGCAAAATAACAGGAATTCTTAATATTTTTGCCGAGTAAATTACCGGCACAGAAGCAAAACCGCCAAAAGATACAACAACACTAGGTTTTAACTTAACCAAATACCAAAATGATTGAATAAATCCCAACGGAATTTTTAGTAAAGACGGAATTGTCCATAAAGTAAACCGTCTTTGCAATCTACCTGTGGAGATTGCACAAAAATTTACCCCTAATCGTGGAAGTGCAACAGATTCCAATGTTGACATTTTTTTACCCTCAATCGCATTTTTTACCCCAATCCAGTAAATTTTCCAGTTTTTTTTCTGCGATAGTATTTCTTCTACAACTGCAATAGCGGTTGTTGCTCCGTGTCCACCTGTTAATACAATATTTGTTTTATGATTGTCGTCTATTTTCATGGCTATTTAATATAGAATATTTAGAGATATTAAGAAGTATACCGCATGCTACTAAAATCATCACTAAACTACTCCCGCCGTACGAAATAAAAGGCAAGGGAATTCCGGTAAGCGGAATAATGGCCACCATGGATCCAATGTTTAACAAAGCCTGTCCGCCAATCCAAGAAGTAATTCCAACAGCCAAAACTTTGCTAAAAGTATCAGGTGCATTTTTAGCCACAATAAATCCTTGGAGAATAAAATAAATAAATAGTCCTATTAATAACATACCACCAACAAATCCCAATTCCTCGGCTATTACAGCAAAAATAGAATCTGTTGAGGCTTCCGGTAAAAATAAATATTTTTGTCTTGAAGCCCCAAATCCCACACCCCAAAAGCCCCCAGAACCTAAAGCGATTAATATTTGTCGAATATGATATGAGCTGCCTAACGGATCATGCGCCATTTGTAAAAAAGTTAATAATCTTTCTTTTCTGTAATCTGAAAGTAGTATCAAAGGAATTCCTGCAACAAGTCCACCGAGAATTGTGCCAAAAAAATACCACAAATTAATATCCGATACAAAAATTTGAGACATCGCAATTATTGAAATAATTAATGTAGTTCCCAAATCAGGTTGAAACATAACTAGTGCGACAACGAATACAAACGGAATTAGGTATGATAATATCTTTTTATTTTTTGACGCCACTTTGGCAAAATATATTCCAAGTGTAAACTTTACAATTTCTGATGGTTGAAAATTTACAGGACCAAAAACAATCCACCTTCTGGCCCCCATTGCCGAAAATCCTAACTGCGGAATTAACACAATTATCAAAAATAATATTGAAATTATAAACAAAGGAATGGCCAATTTTTCCCAAAAGGTATATTTTATATTTGATGACACAAAAAGGGCTATAACTCCAATTATTCCCCAAAGAAACTGTTGTCTGGAAAGAAAAAATTTATCACCGTATGCGTTTAACGCCTGAGGTGCAGAAGCATCCGTAACCGCAATTATTCCAAAAACAACCAATGCTAAAATTAAAATCAGTAAACTTTTATTTAAGTTTTTATTTTGTTTCTTCAGACCAACTTTTTTCACAATTAATTATAGCAATTAAATAGTTGCCAGCCATAATCCAAAGATGGCCAGAAGTATACCCAATATCCAAGCACGCATAACAATTTTTGGTTCCTGCCATCCTTTTGCCAAAAATGTATTGTGAAGTGGTGCAATGGGTAAAATTGGTCTTTTTAAATATTTTCTACCAAACATTTGGACTGCTGATGAGGCGACCTCTATCACAAAAATACCCCCAATAATCACCAAGGCAACTATTTTACCAGTAATCAAACCAATAACACCCAACATTGCACCAAAAGAAAGTGCGCCGGCATCTCCCAAAAAAATTCTGGCTGGCCAAACATTAAAATACAAAAAAGCAAAAAGACATCCAAGTAATAATGAAATAAATAATGATAAGGGTGTATCTAAGTTTCCCGCCGCAATAACTTCAAACGCCAACAAACAAATCATCAAAAGTCCTCCTGCTAATCCGTCCAGACCATCAGTTATATTAAACGCATTGGAAAAAGCAACAATTACAAACGCGGCGAAGGGTACATACAACCATCCTAAATTTATTACTTTCCCAAAAATTGGAATGTTTATAATACTAACTCCTAAAAATTTGTAAATAAAATAACCAACCAAAAAGCCAAGAATACATTGCAATAAAAATTTATGTTTCCGTCTCAAGCCAAACCACAAACCCAATACCCCTTTTGTGGGTTTGGCAAAAACTTTTAATAAATCATCGGATAATCCCAAAATTCCAAAAGAAATAAACGTAAAAAATATAATAAATAATTCAGTTTTTAGTGGATATGAACTTTTTACATATAAACCCAAATAGGAAGCCATTGGAAAAACAATCGCAAAGATTAGGGTAACCAGTAATATAATTAAAACTCCGCCGCCAACAGGAGTACCGGCTTTGATATCGTGCAGCTTATCAAATAGTGGAACTTTCCCGTTTTTTGGGGCCTCACGTTTTCTTGTAATTTTGAGTTTATATAGTAAATCGATGAAGGGAACAATCAAAATAGAACTAATGAGAAATGAAAAAATAATTAAACCCAAAGTAAGCGGTAAAAAGTTAGTCATTTTTTTAATTATATCCTTTTTTCTTGGTTAGATAATCAACTAATTTATCAAGTCTAATTGATCTTGACCCTTTGATTAGTACACTAGAACCTGAAAAAAGTTGTGCCAAAACCGTGTCAAAAGTTTCATCAACAGAATGAAAAATATATGTTTTGGTTAATGGTGATTCTTTTTTTACTTCGTCTATAATAAATTTTGACGAATTTCCCACTCCAATAACCGTGTCAAATCCAGATTTGGCGACTTCCTTTCCCAGAAGTCTATGGCCCTCTTCATTATATGTCCCAAGTTCCAACATATCCCCCAAAACAGCTATCTTTTTTCCTTTTGAAATTTTATTAAAATATTTTAAACTAGCAATAGCCGCCCAGGGGTTACTGTTATAACTGTCATCAAATATCATGGCTCCGCTTTTGTGTTTTATTATTTGGAACCTATGATCTGGATTTTGATAATTGGAAATTCCCTTTTCAATAATTTTTGAATCAATTCCCAATTCTTTTGCTACGGCTTTTGCAGCATTTTCATTTGAACGAATTGGATTAACATCGGAATCAAAGTAGCGTGCTTTTCCTCCTAATGTTTTACCCAATCTTACAAGCTTTTGGTCATCCGAATTTAAAAATATAACACCACCCTTGGTTAATCCGTTTGCAAGTTTACTTTTTTCCTCAAAAACTCCGTCAATATCACCAAAAAACTCTGTGTGGGTTGGATATATATTCGTAATTATCCCAATATCAGGCTTAACTAGCCAAAGGTAATAATCCATCTCTCCCGGGTATTCCACTCCCATTTCCAACACTAAATATTTAGTATTTACTCTGCATTTCAAAATTGTATTTGGAATGTTATAGACCGAGTCGATATTTTTTTCTGAATAAATAGTCTGTCCATCAAGACTTAACACAGAAACCAGCATTTCTTTGGTAGTAGTTTTTCCTGCACTTCCGGTAATACCAATTACTGTTATTTTTTTCTTTTTTCTCAAATATTCCAAATATTTTTTTGCCAATCTTCTTTTAATTGGATGGATTATCCACTGAGTCAAAAAATTATGCTTTGCAAAAACATCATGATACGGAAGTTTTGGGGTAACCCACCAACTAATTATTGGATTGATTTTCATGGAACGATTATTCTTGGCAAAAGTGGATTTATTCTACTTACCACTTCATAATTTATTGTACCAATTTTTTTGGCTATTTCGTCCGCTGATATTTTTAGGCCGTCCATATTGCCAAGTAAACAAACCCTGTCTTCAAGTTTTACATTTTTTATATCAGTCACGTCAATGGCAATCATATTCATTGCAACTCTACCAACAACTTCTGCATATTTTCCGTTAATTATTACTCGCCCGATATTTGAAAGTTTTCTATCATAACCATCCGAATAGCCAACCGGAACAATTGCCAGTTTAGTTTTCCTTCCTGCGAACCACGTTTGTCCATAACCAACTGACTCGCCTGGGTTAATATATTTAACTTGTGCCACAATACTTTTCCAAGTAAGCACTGGTTTTAAGATTAAATCTTTATTTTGAGCCATAAGGCTGACTCGAGTTTCAATTGACATCCACCAACCGTAAAGCCCAAACCCAATTCTAACCATAGAAAAATGTGTTTCCGGATATAGAAGTGCTCCGGCTGAGGCAGCTGTGTGGATAAGTGGGGGATTAAACCCCATATCAAAAACTATTTTTAGTAGTCGATTAAATTCGGAAAGTTGTTTTTTGGCAAAACTTGGGTCAATCGTGTCTTCAATATTTGCATAGTGTGTATAAACACCTTCAACGTCAATATATTTTCTATTTTTATCAATAAATTTTAGAATCTTAGTAAGTTCCGTGTCTTTTACACCTTGTCTATTTAAACCCGTTTCCAATTTGATGTGAACTTTTGCGACTTTGGGTAATTTCAAAGAAACGATCTTTTCTAAAGTTTCCAAATTATAGACGACAAATGAAATATTGTTTTCAATCGGAAGCGACAAATTACTAAAAGTGGTAAACCCAAGAATTAATATCGGGATATCTGAATCAATTTTTCGAATAACTAAAGCTTCATCGATATTATCAACCGCAAAAATATCAATTTTATTTTTATTGTTTTGACTACTTCAGTTAAACCATGGCCGTAAGCATTAGCCTTAACTACTGCTGCTATTTTGACATTTTTCCCAACAGCCTTTCGAAACACTTCGATATTGTCAAAAAGTGCGCTTTTTGAAACCTCAATCCAAGATTTATACTTAACAGAAGTTATCATTATTTATTTTGTGACAGATTCAAAACGGCTTCTTTGAATTGGTTGCCTCTATCTTTATAGTTTTTGAACATGTCAAAACTCGCCGCTGCCGGGGACAAAATAACCACCCCGCCGGATTTAGTAATTTCTGCAGATTTCTTTACGATCTCTGTCATCGACACAAAACCAAGATTTATGATTTGACCTTTAAAGGTTGTTCCTTTAAAGGTATCAAAAAGTTGTTGACCAACATCACCAATCAAAATTAGGTTTTTGACGTTTTCTTTTTTCTCTATCTCATGTCTCAACTCTCCATAGTCCAACCCTTTGTCAGACCCACCGAGGATGATAGTTTCGTCTTCTGTAAATGATCTAATTGCCGCAATTGTGGGTTGGGGCCCTGTGGCAAAAGAATCATTGTAATATTTAACTCCATCAATTTCGGCAACCAATTCAAGACGATGTTCCAATCCCTTAAAATTCCTTACGGTTTTTAAAATAACATCTTCGTTTACACCAACAATTTTTGCCACTTCAACAGCCGCCGCAATATTTTCCAAATTATGTTCTCCGCGAAGCAATAAGTTTTCTTTGTATTTTCCCTCAATTAATTTTTTAGAAAAGAAATCAACTTTACCTGTAGCAACTTTTGCAAAACTTTTTGATGTTTCATACTCAATGTTTATTAATGCAGTATCTTTGGGCTGTTGGTATCTGACAATATTTTTCTTGGCATTAAGGTATTCTTCTCTGTCTTTATGCCAGTCCATATGGTCCTCTGTAATATTTAATACAACAGCTATATTCGGGCTTTTATCCATATCAATTAGTTGAAATGAAGACATCTCCAAAATAACCCAGGAGTCTTTTTTTAGTTTAGACAATAGTTCCAAATATGGTTTACCGACGTTACCTGCAAGATAGACATCTTTTCCATCAGCTTTGAGAATATTGTAAATTAATGTCGAAGTGGTTCCTTTTCCCTTTGTTCCTGTAACCCCGATGATTTTACCCTTACATAAATCAAAAAACATTTTAACGGCTGATGTAATTTTAACTCCAGTTTTTTCCGCTTCAACAATTTCGGGTAGGTATCGATATATACCAGGAGAACGGACAATATAATCAAAGCCTTTTAATCCATTTTCCAAGTATTTTGGTCCGCAGACAATTTTTATTTTACTTTTATCAATTCCTCCAAAGTCGATATCTTTTTCTTCCTTCTGATCAAACAGGGTCACCTCTCCCCAATTTTCCAAGAGAAAATTAATAGCGTCCTTGCCTTCAATTCCCAATCCCAAAACTGCAAATTTTTTGTGATAATATTTTTCCATACTTTATGGAACTATCATATATTAATATATGATAGTTTTAGAAATTAATTAACTGCACTTCTCGTTCCAAATGAATATTAAATTTTTTGTATACATCCGTTATTATCGTCTCTGAAAAATCGTAAATTTCCATCGCCGTTGCATTTCCAGTTTTATTTACAATAATCAATGAATGTTTTGAAGAAACCCCAACGTTTCCATCACTTTTCCCTTTCCAACCGCATTTTTCAATAAGCCAAGCTGCTGAAACTTTATAGTTATTTTCAAAAGGAAATATTTTAGCATCCGGATATTGCTTAAGTAGTTCTTCTTTTATTTTTGAACTTATTACCGGATTTTTGAAAAACGATCCAGCATTCCCAATCTCATTTGGATTCTCTAATTTTTGACTTCTTGTTCTTAACACTGCCTCTCGAATATCCCCGACTGAAGAATTTTCATCGACGAAATCTTTTAACGACTCATATATTTGTTTTTCTGATTTTTTATAATTTAATTTAAATGTAACTGAACAAATTATGTATTTTTGCCAATGGGTTTTTTGTTTAAAAATGCTCTCCCTGTAACCAAATTTGCAATCTTCTTTACTGAAAATTACAAATTTTCTTTTCTCTATATCATAAGCTTTAAGTTCAAAAAAGGTTTCCGAAATTTCCTGACCATATGCTCCAATATTTTGTATGGGGGATGCTCCAACAGTTCCTGGAATTCCCGAAAGACATTCCATTCCCCAAAGCTCTTTTTTAACAGAGTAATCAACCAAATCATCCCACAACACCCCGGCCTCTGCTGTAATTATATTTTCTTCTATCTTAGAAATATTTTTTCCAGTATATTTAATAACTACATCTTCAAAATCTTTATCGGAAACCAAGATGTCAGATCCGCCACCCAAAACAAAAATTTGTAATTTATTTTCTTTAGCAAAATCTATCGCTTTTTCTATTTCTTCAATAGTCTTAACTTCGTAATAATGTTTAATTTTCCCCCCGACTCTAAAAGTTGTCAGATTTTTAAAACTAAGACTTGGGCTATTAATCATTTTCCCAATCTCCTTTGCCCAAAGGTAACTTTTGCCGGCACCCATAATCACGACTACGTCGTAATTAACAATTAACAATTTACAATTAGCAATTAATTCTTTAGAGGAATTGAATGTCAAGGTGTCTAGGTGCCCAGATGCCAAGGCTACATTTTGTGGTGTAACTGATGGATCAATTTCGTCGCGGGCGGGGAAAATGGGACCGATTATCACTTTGTCAGCCGAGTCAAAAACTCCTTTATATTCAGACAAAAGTGCCTTTGTCCTTTTAAAACCATGCGGCTCATTGATAACTAATATTTTTGCGTCTGGATATTTTTCCCTGACGCCTTCCAATGTTGTTTTTATTGCAGTTGGGTGATGGGCATAATCATCAAAAACTTTAATACCATTTTCGTCAACAATCAGTTCCATTCGTCTACCGATTCCTTTAAATTCAGATAATGATTTTTTTATTAGGTCTTCATCAATTTTTAATTCTTTACCCAGCAAATAAACCATATTTGCATTTTTTTGATTATGCTCCCCAATTATTTGCAATTTAAAATGAATACCCTTACTATCTTTTTCAGATATTAATGTTTTTTGCCCAACCATATTGGCTTTTAATTTTTCAAAACTTTCCAAAACTTCTTCCTCATTTTTAAAAAAATCAGGATG
>Ga0172370_10009106_pt1 | contig 11710 bp, 15 predicted proteins | sample LakKiv5m_FD_114538 | JGI IMG/M metagenome (GOLD analysis project Ga0172370, IMG submission 114538) | Freshwater microbial communities from Kabuno Bay, South-Kivu, Congo - kab_022012_11.5m | ecosystem: Environmental > Aquatic > Freshwater > Lake | place: Democratic Republic of the Congo...
TGGCGGAGGAGGTGGGATTTGAACCCACGAGAGCCTTTCGGCTCGCAGGTTTAGCAAACCTGTGCAATAGGCCACTATGCGACTCCTCCAAGCTAGGCTATTATACAATACCGGAATTGTTTTTCGTCCAAGATCTCAGTAAAATGTGGCCATGAATAAACAATTTGCGGCCCTTTTAATCATCCTTGGTGTGATTGTCTTAACAGTTTTTTTGCTTACCAACAACCAAAGTTCCGAACCTATTAAAAGTTCCTCAACCCTAACCGATATGAAAACGCCAATGCGTGCAGAGAAACAAATTAAACAGTATTCCAAGCCCCCAGCCATGCAGCTCGATCTTGCCAAAAAATACACTGCCACCCTCAAAACTACCGAGGGCAAAATTGTTATTGCTCTTGACACAAAAGAGACCCCCATAACCGCCAATAACTTTGTTTTTCTTGCGCGGGAGAAGTTTTACAACAACACCATTTTCCACCGGGTGATTAAAGACTTCATGATTCAAGGAGGCGATCCCTTGGGGAATGGCACCGGTGGTCCGGGATACCAGTTTGCCAATGAGCCGGTGAGCAAAGATTACACTCGGGGAGTAGTGGCCATGGCCAATTCCGGTCCCGATACCAACGGCAGTCAGTTCTTCATTATGCACCAAAACACTCCGCTTCCCAAAGATTACGTCATCTTTGGTGCCGTCACCGAGGGGCTTGAAGTCGTCGATAAAATCGCCACAACTGCGGTGAACGGGGAGAGCCCAGTTACCCCAATGGTTCTCAAAAGCGTTACCATAAAAGAAGAGTAAGAGCAGTATAATTTGGGTATGCAGAAGTATCTTGCCCTAGCGCGGGTGAACTTAGCCCAATACTTGGTCTATCGGCTCAGCTTTATCCTTCGGCGTGTTCGGGTAGTCTTGAGTTTACTGTTAACCTATTTTCTCTGGACCACCGTCTTCACTCAACGGCTCAAAGCCTTTTCCTACAGCGAATCGGCGATGCTCACCTACATTGTTTTAATTTATCTTCTTGGCGAAATTGTTTATTCAAGCCGGATTGCCGATTTGGCCGGGCAAATTCGTAGTGGAGAAGTCATCAACTATCTGCTCAAACCCTACTCCTTTTTTCGGGTGATGTTTACCCGGGAGCTGGTTGATAAGCTGCTAAACCTCTTTTTTTCTCTTTTGGAGGTCGCTCTCCTAATCGGGATCTTCAAACCAGAAATCATAATTAAATCCGATTTCCTCACTCTCTCTTTGGCTCTCGGGGCGCTTTTTTTGGGAGTAATCATCTCTTTTTTTATCTCCTTCACCATCTCCCTAATTGCTTTTTGGTCAACCGAAGTTTGGGCCCCCCGCTTTGTGTTCACGGCGCTTATCACAGTGATGGCCGGCAGTTACTTTCCCCTCGATATTTTTCCCAAAGCTTTCTACCAACTATTGTTACTCACTCCCTTCCCTTATTTTGCCTATCTGCCCACCAAAATACTTCTCGAGGGCTTTTCTTTACAATACCTAGCCTTCAGCGGCGTGGCTTTAGTTTGGGTTTTGTTGAGTTACTTTTTGGCTAAAGGGTTATGGCGCAAAGGCATGCGGGAGTTTTCTTTTTTTGGCCGATGAAACACTATCTAAAGCTCTATTGGCTCTTTTCCACAATGAGCCTAAGAATTGCCCTCCAGCACAAAACCGGTGTCCTTTTTTTCTTAATCGGCAAAGGGTTGCGCTTTGGAATGTTCTATTTCTTTATTTTTACCCTGCTCAAAAACACCAAGCTTTTTGCCGGCTATACCCTGGCCGAATCTATGCTTTTTTACTTAACCTATAACGTCATCGATACTTTCACGCAGCTGCTGTTTCGGGAGGTTTACCGCTTTCGTTATTTGGTAGCCTCAGGGGAGTTAGATGGAGTGCTAATTAAACCTTATCCCCCGTTTTTGCGGGTGCTTTTTGGGGGAATGGATCTGATGGATGCCATAATTTTGCTGCCCTATCTATGGTTGCTAAGCCACTATCTTCTTCAGGTGCCGGAGCTTTCTTTTAGCAAGCTCGTTCTTTTTGGTCTGCTAATAGGCAATTCTCTAGTAATCGCCACAGCCTTTCACATATTGGTTTTGGCCCTTGGCGTGCTCACTACCGAGGTGGACCACACGATTATGATTTACCGTGATATTTCCAAAATGGCGGCGTTCTCCATCGATATTTATCGCGAGCCACTGCGCAGCATTCTCACCTTCGTCATTCCCATTGGCATCATGATGTCTTTTCCTGTTAAAGGGTTACTGGGAATGTTAAACTGGAAAGTGCTCACTGGTAGTGTTGTTTTGGGAGCGGGGGCCCTGTTTTTTGCGCTCTGGGTTTGGGATCGCGCCCTGAAAAAATATCAAAGTTGGGGGTCATAAAAATGATAAAAGTCAAAGCTTTAGAGAAAATCTACAAAACGCAGAAGCGCAACCGGGGTTTCCTGCGGAATTTTTTTGCACGTGAGGAGGAGTCCCAGCTGGCCCTCAAAAAGATTTCCTTTGAGGTTGGGGAGGGGGAGTTGGTGGGGTTTATTGGCCCCAATGGCGCCGGCAAAACCACGACTCTCAAAATTCTCTCCGGCATTCTCTATCCCTCAGCCGGCGAGGTGAGTGTTTTGGGTTACCAGCCCTTCCTAAAAGAGGCGCGCTTTCTCAAACAAATTTCCTTCATCATGGGGCAAAAAAATCAGCTTATTTGGGAACTTTCCCCCATGGAAGCCTATCAGCTTAACAAAGAGATCTACGAAGTCCCCGATTCCGCTTTCCAAAAACATCTGGGGGAATTAATTACCCTCTTAGACGCTGGCGATTTTATTGAGAAGCCGGTGCGGGGCCTTTCTTTAGGGCAGCGAATGCGGGCGGAGCTCATTGCCGCTCTTATTCACAAACCAAAGGTCTTGTTTCTCGACGAGCCCACCATCGGCCTGGATATTTTTGCCCAAACCACAATAATTAATTTCATTCGTCAGTACCAAGCCCAGTTTAAGGCCACCATTATCCTCACCTCTCACTATATGAAGGATATTCAAAGTCTCGCCAAACGGGTAATTCTCATCAATAAAGGGCAAATTCTCTTCGACGGCAAGTTAGCCGGTCTGGTGCAAAGTTACTCACGGGAGAAAGCGCTGCAGATTGTTCTCAAATCTCCCCTTACCCCCCGTGAACTGGTGGGTTTGGGAATGGAGTACGACTACCAGTTTCCGCTCCTCAAAATTCGGGCAGAGAAGGAAAAACTCCTTAACTTTATGGCCAAAAAACTCAACCGGTTAGAGTTTTCCGACTTTACCCTCGAGGACGAACCAATCGAAGAAGTTATCAAAAAGGCTTTCGGTTCAAGATAAGTGCTTTTATTAGGTATAATAACGATTATGGAAACAAAAATAAGCGCCCAAACTCTCAAAGGGTTCCGGGATTTTCCTCCCGAGGAAGCGCGCAAACGTCAGTATGCCGTAAATATTATTCGCCAGGTTTTTGAAACCTGGGGTTTTTTGCCGCTTGAGACTCCCGCGCTTGAGTACTTAGAGGTTTTTACCGGAAATATTGGTGAGGACGAAAAACTTTTCTACCGTTTCACCGATGAAGGGGGTCGCCGGGTAGCCTTGCGTTACGATCAAACCGTGCCTACCTGCCGGTTTATTGCCCAAAATTATGCAGAACTTACCTTTCCCTTTAAACGCTACCAAATCCAAAGTGTTTGGCGGGCAGAGAAACCCCAGAAAGGCCGCTACCGCGAGTTTCTGCAGTGCGATGCCGATACCTTCGGACTAGTAAATTCCGAAGCCGATGCCGAGTTAATTGCTTTGTCGCTCTCAGTTTTTAAAGCCTTAGGGTTCAAAAATCCTAAAGCGATTATCAATGATCGAGCGCTTTATCAAGGGATCGATTACAAAGCGATTGTCACCATAGATAAGCTCGCAAAATTGGGAGAAGCCGGGGTAGTCTCCGAACTTGTCACCAAAGGCTACAGCGAGAGTGAGGCAAAGGCGCTTTTAACAAAAGTTGCCAAAAACGAGCCCAACGCCAACCTCAAAGCGATTTTTAGTTATCTCGACAAGTTTGGTTTCAAAGATAGCTACCAATTCAAATCCACCCTGGCCCGTTCCTTTTCCTACTCAAGTGGAACCATTTGGGAGATTGTAGTGCCAGAGTTTACAGTGGGTTCTTTAGCTGGAGGTGAGCGTTTCGATAGTCTGGTTTCTCGCTTTAGCAATCGTGAGGTTCCGGCTGTCGGGTTTGCTGTTGGTTTCGATCGCACTATTGAAGCAATGACTGAGCTGGGATTGTTTCCCAGTCTCAAGGCCATTAGCCAAGTCTTAGTCACTGTATTTAGTCCGGAATTTTTAGCCAATTCACTTGCGGCGAGTCAACTATTGCGAAACGCCGGCATTAATACCGAAATTTACTCCAATCCCGAGGAAAAGCTTGCCAAACAAATTAAGTATGCCGACCGCAAAAAGATTCCCTATGTGGTAATTATTGGTGAGGAAGAACGAACCCAAAACAAAATACTTCTTAAGAATCTGGAAACGGGCAATCAAGAGCTCCTTGATCCCAAAGAATTAATTGCCAAGCTTGGCGCCTCCCAACGGAAATAATGCAAAAAGGTAATTTATTCTATGGGGAAATCTATGCCCACACTACCAAACGCCTAATGGATCTTGTTTTGGGGGCGATTTTGGTGGTGCTTTTTTTGCCAATTTGTTTGGTGGTTGCGATCCTCATCAAGCTCGACTCCGATGGGCCGGTTTTTGCCGATACTCCCGAGCGGGTAGGGCGCGACGGGAAGCTTTTCAAAATGCTCAAGTTTCGCTCAATGATTAAAAATGCCCACCAACTGTTGCGCTCCGATCCCAAGCTAAAAGAGTTGTATTTAGAATACAAAAAAAGTAGTTACAAACTTTACAACGATCCTCGGGTAACTAAGGTGGGCAAATTCATCCGCAAATACTCTCTCGACGAAGTCCCTCAGTTCTTGAATATGCTGCGAGGCGAGATGAGTTTAGTTGGGCCGCGGGCCTACTATCCCGATGAAATTCGCGAACAACTCAAAAAACATCCAGGGGCAAAAACTGCTCTTTCAACCGCCATTCAGGTTAAGCCCGGCATCACCGGGTTTTGGCAGGTTTACGGGAGAAGTGAGGTGCATTTCGACAAACGGATCAAGATGGACGCGGAGTATGTACAAAAAATTTCTCTATGGTATGATATAAAGATTATCGTTAAAACTCCCTACGCGATGATCAGCGGGAAAGGGGCAGTTTAGCAAAGTAGAATGCGCAAACTCGAAGAAAATTCCGGCGTTAACCGCGACTATGTAGGCGATCGCAACGTAATGAATCTTAACCGTCGCAAAAAATCTCGCCTCACTGGCAAACAGAAGCTGCGGCTGTGGCTGGTAATGGTGACGGTAGTCGTCTTTTTCTATGTCACCCTAATTTGGCCACTGCAAAAAGTGCGGGCGCGAATGACCACTCTGCGCTCTACAGCCGACCAAACTTTTGTTGCCGCCAAAAATCAGGATTTGGTGGCTCTTCAGGATAATTTAGTGCTCCTGCGCCAAGAGGTTGAGGCAACCCAAAAAGATCTGCGCACAGTTTATCTCTACAAATACCTGCCCTTTGTTGGCTATGTCTTTAGCGACTTAGAGAATGGGCTAGAGGCGGCCACTCATCTCTTAGCTGCCGGTGACAAAGCGGTAGTGGCGATTGAGCCCTATGCCGATCTCATTGGTTTCAAAAAAGGGAGTGAGTTCTCGACTCAGCCAACCGAAAAACGCCTCGAAACGGCGATTCTCACCATCGATAAACTAGTGCCCCATATCGACAAAATCGATAAAGATATGGAACAGGCCAAGAGCTACCTTCTCAAAATTAATCCCGAAAAGTATCCCAAGCAAATTGGCAAGCGTCTTGTGCGCGAGCGCATAAAACAGATCTATGATCAAATCTTTGGTTTAGTGACTCTAGCAACCGATGCCAAGCCGCTTCTCAAACGGCTGCCCTATGTTTTAGGAAAGGATGAAGAACGGCGTTACCTAATTCTCTTTTTGAATGATGCCGAGCTGCGCCCCACCGGAGGTTTTATTACTGCCTATGCTGTTTTCTCGGTCGACAAAGGCAAAATCTCCGTCGCCGAGTCGAGCGATATTTACGATTTAGACGCCACCATTAATCATCCTAAGGCGCCTCTAGAGATTCTCACCTATCACAAGGGAGTGGCCAACTTCAACATTCGCGATAGCAACCTCTCTCCCGACTACGTGGAGTCAATTGCGCTCTTTGAGAGCCTGCTTGAGAAAAGTACCCGCGATTTAGATTACGACGGAATCATCTCCATCGATACCAAAGTGTTGGTTGACGTTCTCAAAGTGCTTGGGGCAACTGAGGCGGGGGGAGTCTGGTTCAATGCCGATACCGATCCTCGTTGCGACTGCCCCCAGGTAATTTATGAGCTGGAAAACATTATTACCCGTCCCACTCCCTACTTTAGAGAACAGCGCAAAAGTATGCTCAGTTTATTGCTTTACAATCTAATGCAAAAGGCATTGGGAGTTTCTCCTTCTCTCTACTGGGGCCCACTGGTTCAGTCTTCATTAACCGATCTAGACGAGAAACACATTCAGGTTTATTTTGAAGACAAAGCCTCCCAAAAAGCAATTGAGTCCTTAGGTTATGGCGGGCGGATTAAACAAACCGAGGCCGACTATCTGCATATCAACAACACCAACTTTGCCGGTGCCAATTCAAATATGTATTTGCGCTATACGGTCGATTCAACCACCGAGAAGAAGGGTGATAAATATCTGCGCGAATTAACTTTAGAGTATCGCAACATCTATCCTGCCTCCGACTGCAACGAAGAGCGGGGCAACTTGTGTTTGAATGCGCCGTTACGCAACTGGCTGCGGGTTTATGTGCCAGAAGGGGCCAAACTCGTGAATTTTGTCGGATCAGAAATGGAAGTTCAGGAGTACAAAGAGTTGGGCAAACAGGTCTTTGAAGGCTTTTTAAGAGTCAATCCCATGGGGAAGTCAATTGTCAAAATCACCTATGAGCTTCCGGTTTCTGCGGTCCAAACTCCAGAGTACCAGCTCTTATTTCAAAAACAGGCCGGAATTGAAGAGTATGACTTCAGCGCAGCCTATGGCAGCAAGCTCCAGGAGCTTCCTCTGCGCAAAGACACCCTCTTCAAGTTTGAATAATTACGCACTTTTGGAAGTGTGTAATGTGTGCTTCTGCTAAAATGTTCTTATATCCATGAAAATTTATGTTTGCCACAGCAAGAGTTTTGATTACAAGAGTGAGCTGTATGAGCCGCTTCGTTTGTCGCCTCTAAACCAACTTCACGAAATAATACTCCCTCACGAATTTAGTGAGCAATCATTCAACTCAAAAGAAGTGATCCCCACAGTCGATCTGGTTTTAGCTGAAGTTTCCTTCCCTTCAACCGGAATGGGGATTGAGCTTGGCTGGGCCAATAAGGATGGCAAAAGAATTGTTTTTATCTACAAACAAGGGACCTCTCTTTCGGCTTCATTGAAAGCAGTGTCTGAGGAATTTGTGGAATACATAAGTACAGCAGACCTAACAAATAAATTGCAAACTGTTCTTAATCATGAGCCAAATTAGATTGGGAAAATATCGGCATTACAAAGGCAAATTGTACGAAGTAATTGCCACGGCCATTCACTCGGAAACCTTGGAGGAAATGGTAGTGTACCGGGCTCTCTACGACTCGCCCGAATTTGGGAAAGACGCTACTTGGGTACGCCCCAAAAAAATGTTTCTGGAAACTGTAACCGTTGCGAGCAAAACAGTTCCCCGTTTTGAATTTATCAAAAGCCCATGAAAACCATAAAAACAATCACGGACGGCGAGTTGAAACCAGATTTTTTTCTGCGCGAAGCTGCCCGTGGCATTTTTTTAGATGAGAATGGCCTGATGCCGCTTATTTTTCTAAACAAAGAAAAATATCACAAATTGCCCGGGGGCGGGATTGAAAAAGGAGAAACGCCATCAATCGCGCTCCACCGGGAAATGCAGGAGGAGACGGGGGCGACAATTGAGGTGACACAAGAACTTGGGATTGTTGAGGAAATTCGGATTAAATATGGCCTCAAGCAAATTTCCTACTGTTATTTTGGGAAAATTCTCACCAAAGGCCAAAATAAATTCGATGATGCGGAAATTGAGGAGGGCTCGGAATTAATTTGGCTACCCTTTGAGGAGGCTATGATCAGGCTGGAAAACGACAATTCGAAAGACTATGAGGCGGGCTTTATTAAACAGCGGGACTTGGCCGTGTTTCGCGCAGTTGAGAAATTCTACAATGGTAGTTAGACAGAAGCAGAAAAAAATCTATGCTTTTATCGATGGCCAAAATCTCAATTATGGAGTATCTCAGAACATCGTGAAGAAGGGCAAAATTATATACAAAGGTTGGCCGCTCGATGTTTTTAAATTCAGGCAATACTTGAAGGATAAATTTCGAGTTAATCGTGCCTATTATTTTATTGGTTACGTGAAGAAGAATGAATGGCTATATAGAATATTAGAGAAGGCTAAATATAAAGTTGTTTACAAACCCACAGTTTACAACAGTAAGGGCGAACTGAAGGGAAATGTTGACGCGGAACTTGTTTTGTATGCGGCTGCAAAAGAATTCCCCAATTATGACGAAGCGGTGATTGTGGCTGGAGATGGTGACTATGCTTGTTTGGTTAAGTACCTGAAAGAGAAAAATAAATTAAAGCGTTTGCTTATTCCCAATATGAAATCAGAATCCTCCCTTCTTAAGAAGTATCAGGAATACAAAACGTTTATTGAAAAAGAGAGAGCTAAACTTGAGCGGATAAGATAAAAAAGTGGGAGGCGTAACGATAGAACACGTAGTTCTATGTTCGTTTCTCCCTAGTGATTAAATTAATTATACCAGTAAAATTAGAGAAAATGTTAAATTTGAGTAAGAATTTGAAAAGTGAGAAAGTGTGTATAATGAGCGTAATGGAAAACCAAAATCCCGCCTCAACTCCCGAACCAGTTATTCCCTCCCTTGAAGCCAAAAGTCCTCCCACAAAGTTAATTTTGCTGGGATTACTTTTCGTTTTGGCCCTTGGCGCCGGGGCATTATTTTTCTTCAGTAAACAATCCCCAAAGCCAATGAAGAAAGCAAAAGAGAAACAAGTGGCCAACAAACAAGCCTCCCCGAGTGCCACGCCACTTCTCAAAACAATGCGACCTTCAATTACTTCTCTGCCAACCCCCGAGCCAACAGTCGACGAAACCGCAGTTTTAGAGGGAACAATGAGCCAAGTGCTCTCGGCAAAGTTTGGGGAACCCGAGTCAACCTATATTGTGTCCGTATCCGAGATCGATGGCAATTCGGGCAAGGGTATGATTACCACCAAAGGCGAAGATACCGGTGGCGGAATGTGGCTGAGCTACAAAGAGGATGGAGTGTGGAAATTAGTTTGGGATGGAAACGGCATTATTGAGTGTTCTGTCTTCTCGCTCTACCCAGATTTTTCAACCAAACTGATGCCCGAGTGCTACGATACGGCGACCGAGAGCAATGTTACCCGTTAGTTAGAGTGGGTAGCTTCGCCCAAAGCAGTTTTTCGCTTTTTGGAAGCCAGCCTTTTGGGCTGCCTTCTCGGTGCAAAACCAGCTTTCCCCAAGATCTTTCTCGACAATCACGCTGTTGTACTCCGAGCAGGTGGGGAAGTGATAGGTTTTCACCTTGTAGTGCCTGTCTATATTCCCCTTAATTAAGCAGTTCGCCCTTTCAGGTTTGATGCTCACGCAACTCGCAAAAATCCCCAGCTTGTATTCTTTAGCTCTGTCATAGGCCTGTTTTATAGTGGCGCGCTCAAGCGAGGGCGTGCCTTCGTAGCGCCCCAGCCCCTCCTGCATTAAAGTTTGGTTAACCAAATTATTATTCACATAAACCAAAGCCACAGGTCGCCGGAAGCGGTCGAAGGTGAAAATGTCTAACCGTACCGTTTGCCCAAGAATAAGTTGCACGAGCCTAGCCTTGGCTTCCTTCCCTCCGCAGTATTTAAGTTCCGGCGCCTCAAAATTCCCGAGGCGAACTGATTGATTAGTGGCCAAAACAAAAGTATCGCCGTCGATAACCTTGGTAACTTTGAATGGCTCCTCAAGTATTTGGATTTTCTGGAAAAAAAGGACATTGGCAACAAGCGACGTAAGAAAAACAATGGCTGCAACAATCCCCACAATTTTGCCCCTCACAAGAAAAGTATAGCTCTTTATTTACAAAGGTTCGAGTCCTCTAGGGGGAGCTTAACTTAAATCAAGGTTTCGGGGCATTCAATAACCCCGGGTGTTTTTGGGAGTAGGATAAAAGAATTAAGGCAAAGAAAAGAGTTGCTACTCAGTTCAAAATTACGATTGCTGCATTCAGTAGGGTGGCAAAACTCACCCACAACAGATATGGCACTAGAAGAAAAAAAGCTAGTCTTGATAAGGGATAAAATTTTTTCATCGTTAGCACGATTAATCCCCACATTGCCATAATCACGATTAATCCCGGCAATGGCGCTTTCAGCCCAAAGAAAATTGGCGACCAGATAAAATTCAGTGCCAATTGTGCTAAAAAATATCTGCCAGCTGTCTTAACCTTTTTTTTCTTCCAATCTTGTACCCAAATTAGATAAAAAGCCACTCCCATTAGGAAGTATAAAATTGTCCAGGCTGGCCCAAAAAGCCAGTTGGGCGGCGCGAAGGATGGCTTATTCAAGGTGGCGTACCAAGTGGGAATAGCCGAAAGGGTGAATGGAGTTCCCAAAATTCCCACCAGTTCACAACCAATCACAGAAACAATGAATTTGGGCCAGTTTTTCATATGTTTTCAGTATGAAACAAAGCGAGAAAAAGAGCAATCGATTATTACCCCAGAAAAATATAGCATTTTATCCCGTAGGATACAGATTGACAAATATGTACTCTACGGGTAACAAAGGTGTAGGGGTGAAACATTAAATTATTAAGTATAATTAGAGGTATGAACACACAAGAACTAAAGCAATTTTTGCTTGATTCAAATAAAGCTGGGTATGCCGGAGGGGAGGCGAAAAAGTGGGTTAAGGAGAAGGACGGTTCGACGACCATACCTTATGAACAAGGAGAGTGGAAATCACACGATAATTTTTTTGGTGGCGAGCCCTATGGCGGGCGGTTAGTGGTTTTTTTCCAAAACAAACCTGTGTGGATGATGGTTTATTACGGCTGGGTGAAGGAGGGGGTGAAGCCAGACAATGTTTATGGAATACTAACAAAGGCTCTGAATAAGATGCCGGAAAGTGCGCCGTTTCGTGGGCCGGAGAAGTTGATTAATGGGTATTTTGTTTATGCAAATAGTTGGACTGGCGACGTGGAAAGATACTCGGGAGAAGAGAAAATAACTTTTAAAGGAGAGCTAGTGTATAAAGCCAATTATTTCGGCGGGTTGGTAGACCAAAAATAACCGTCAAACCAATCACCTCGGGTGATTTTTCCCCACACCTCTCCCAGTTTTGTATGTAATACTTGACATAATGTAAAGAATGTATTACATTAGTTTTAGGGTCTAGTCTAGTTAACTAATAACTATAAGACTTAATTTTTAATAATGATATTAATGATTTTTCAAGCATCCCTCTATTGTTAAATCTCCATTCTGATTCCTTTAAGTATAACAAGAA
>Ga0172370_10009110_pt1 | contig 11705 bp, 12 predicted proteins | sample LakKiv5m_FD_114538 | JGI IMG/M metagenome (GOLD analysis project Ga0172370, IMG submission 114538) | Freshwater microbial communities from Kabuno Bay, South-Kivu, Congo - kab_022012_11.5m | ecosystem: Environmental > Aquatic > Freshwater > Lake | place: Democratic Republic of the Congo...
ATCATCAGGTAGTCGACGCCGGTGGCGGGCGTGTGGCCGGCCTGCAGCTCCGTGTTGCCGGCCTGGAACGTCCAGGGGATGAAGGCGGTGAAGCCGCCGGTCTCGTCCTGCAGGTCGCGGATGCGGCGCAGGTGCTCGACGCGCTCCGCCGGCGTCTCGAGCGAGCCGAACATCATCGTCGCCGTGCTCCTCATGCCGATGCCGTGCGCCACCCGCATCACCTCGAGCCACGTGTCCGTCGGGATCTTGCGCGGGCTGAGCGCCGTGCGCACGCGGTCGACGAGCACCTCGGCGCCGCCGCCGGGCAGGCTGTCCAGGCCGGCGGCGCGGAGGCGGCGCAGCGTCTCCTCCAGACTCAGGCCGCTCAGCTTCGCGATGTGAGCCACCTCCGGCGGCGAGAGCGAGTGGATGTGGATCGGGTAGCGGGCCTTGATGCCGCTGAACACCTTCTCGAACCAGCAGATGTCGAGGTCCGGGTGGAGCCCTCCCTGCATCATGATGGCGGTGCCGCCCAGGGCGAGCGTCTCCTCGACCTTGCGGTGGATGTCCTCCTCGTCGAGCAGATAGCCCTCGCCGCTGCCCGGCTTCTTGTAGAAGGCGCAGAAGCGGCAGCCCGAGATGCAGTAGTCGGTGTAGTTGATGTTGCGGTCGACGACGAACGTGGCCTCGCCGCCGGGAAACAGCCGGCGACGGACGGCGTCGGCGCGCGCGCCGACGCCGAGCAGGTCGCCGCCCTCGAGCAGGGCGAGCGCCTCGGCATCTTCGAGGCGAGCCTCTCGCCCGGCCCGCGCACGACCCCGGGTGGACGCCGGCCCGCTCACCGGACCGGCTCCTGCCCGAGCGGCATGACCATCACCACGAAGTCGAAGCCCAGGCCGGCCGCGTCGTGGTGCGCGGGAAGCCCGTCGACGACCTCGTCGCCGGGCTCCAGCGCGAAACCGATGCTCCGGTGGAACGCGATGGACCGGACGTTCCAGGTGCCCGTCTCCGCCAGGAGCCGCGTACAACCTCGCGCGCGCACGACATCCGCGAAGCGCCGGTAGAGCTCCTTGCCGATCCCAAGACCACGGCGCTCAGGGTGCACTCCCACATAGTGCACGTAGCCGGTGCCGGTCATGCGCTGTGAGACGAAGCCGACGAGAAAACCGACCAGGGCGCCGTCGACCTCGGCGATCACACAGGTATCGCCGAGGTGCTCGAACAGCTGCGGGCACACGGCGTGGACCATGTGCTTGCCCGGCCACCAATCGTCGATGGCCCTTGCCACTGCCGCGGCGTCGCCGGGCTCGGCCGGGCGCCACGTCACACCGTGACTGCTCACGCACGGACCTCCTCGTCGAGGGTCAACTCGAGACTCACCATGTGCTCGCCTTCCGGTCCGAGTCCGGCCACGACCGGCAGGCCGCCGGCTTCGCCGTCACCGACGAGCAGTCTGAAGCCGAGCGCCGTGTGAAACGCGATGGAACCGGCGTTCTCGGCGCCGGTGACCGAGCGGACGACGGTACGCCCGTCGGCCCGTGCCAGCACGAAGAAGCGGCGGTAGAGGTCACGACCGAGTCCGGTGCGTCGCCAGCCGGGATCCACGCCCGCGACATGGACGTAGGCCTCGTCGCGGTGGTCTGGGCAGAGGAAACCGATGAGGAACCCGAGGAGCCGGTCCTCGTGCTCTACGATGAGCGAAGTGCCGCGGAAGTGCTCGAAGAACACGCGGGGCAGCAGGCCGCGCAGATCGCGGCCGCCCCACCACGCGGGCATGACCGCCATGACCCGCTCCCAATCCTCCGGGATGGGGCGGCGGAAGGTGAGGCCGGTACACGACACCGCGGCCGGCCTCAGCTCGCCCCGGCGCCCGGCGCCGGCAGAAGCGCATCGAGGTCCGGCGCCTGCTCGAGTTCCCCGATCGCAGCGGCGCGCCGGTAGAACTCGTCGAGCCCGGCGCGGTACTCCGGCGTGAAGCCGAACTTGAGCTTGTCGAAGTAGTCCAGCAGGTACGCCCGGCTGAAGTCGTAGACCTGAGCGGCGGCGGCGGCCGTCGCTTCCGGCGCCGCCTCGCAGGCGTCGCGCGACGCGAGGAGCGCCGCCCCCACGGCGGCGGCGGCGGCCGGGCGGGCGGCCACGAACTCCCGCCGCGCCGCGCACACCGCGTAGACCATCGGCAGACCCGTGACGCTCTTCCACTCGGCGCCGAGGTCGAAGTGGTGCGGGTATGCCTCGACGCGCAACAGGTGCAGCGCCTCGTCGCCGATCAGCAGGAGAGCGTCGTACTCCTCGAGGACCTCCGAGAGCGGACCCTGCCGCGGCGCGAACTCCGGTTCGATGCCCCACTCGCGGCACAGGACCTTGAGCAGGCAGATCGACGTCGCGCTCTTCTCGGTGAGCGCGACGCGCCGGATGCGGGCGAGGGGCGTGCGGGCGAAGAGCTGGATGGAGTCGACGGCGCCGAAGGAGCTGATCGACACCTGCGGCATGAGCACGAGGTCGGCGGCGTCGCGGGCGAAGGCGATCGAGGAGGGCAGGGCCACGTCGATCGCCCCACCGACCAGCATCTCGTTCAGCGCTGCCGGGTAGCCTTCGACGATGGTCGCGGCGGCCCCACGCTCAGCCAGCTCGCTCTCAAAATGGTGATAGAGCGGAAAGCAGTTGACGAACTCGATGCGCCCGACGCGCACCGGCCCGCCGGCGTCAGGCGTCGCCGTCATCGTACCTGCGCACGACGTTGTAGAGGGTATCGCGCTCGACCGGAAGCCGCCCCGCGGCGCGGATCACCCGCACCAGTTCGGCCTTGGTGAGCTCCTGCGCGGTATCGACGCCGGCGGCGTGACTGATCTTCTCCTCCACGACCGTTCCGTCCAGGTCGTTGACGCCGAACGCCAGCGACACCTGCGCCAGCTTGAGCCCGACGTTGATCCAGAAGGCCTTGATGTGAAGGAAGTTGTCGAGCACGAGCCGTCCGACCGCGAGCATCTTGAGATCGTCGAAGCCCGTCGGCCCCGGCAGGTCGCTGAGGCCGGTGTTGGCGGGCTGGAACGACAGCGGGATGAATGCGTCGAAGCCGCCGGTGTCGTCCTGGACCTCCCGCAGCCGCACCATGTGGTCGGCGAGTTCGGCAGGCGACTCCACGTGGCCGTAGAGCATCGTCGCGTTGGACCGCAGCCCCACCGCGTGTGCGGCGCGCATGACGTCCAGCCACCGCTGCCCGCTGATCTTGCGCTCGCAGATGAGGTCGCGGACGCGGCCGCTGAACACCTCGGCGCCTCCGCCGGGGAGCGAGCCCAGCCCCGCCTCCTTGAGCTCGGCCAGGACCTCCTCGACCGGCTTGCCGCTGACCTTGCCGAAGTGGGCGATCTCACTGGCCGTGAAGGCCTGGATGTGCACGTCGGGCGCCAGCTCGCGCAGAGCCCGCATCATCTCAAGGTAGTACTCGAACGGCAGATCCGGATGCTCGCCACCGACGATGTGGATCTCGCTGATGCCGCCCTCGGCGAGCGTCTCGCGAGCCTTCTCGACGATCTCGTCGATGGTGAGGGTGTAGGCGTCGGCGTCGCCTTCGTCGTGGCTGAAGGCGCAGAACAGGCAGCGATTGCGGCAGACGTTGGTGTGGTTGATGTGCCGGTTGCGGATGAAGTAGACGTCGTCGCCCACGCTGCGGGCGCGAGCGTGGTCGGCCATCGCGCCCACGGCGAGCAGGTCGGGGCTCTCGAGAAGGGCGAGCGCGTCGCCTGTGTCGAGGCGCGCTCCGGCCTCGACCTTGGTCCAGATGCCGTCGAGGCCGGAGCGTGCGGCAAGAACGGTGATGTCGTTGGGGTCCACGGGATCGACTCCAGGATCGTCAGCTGTAGCGGTCGACCACCTGCGCGGCGACCTGACCGAGGAGCTCTCGCTCCACGACGTCGGGGCAGGCGGTGAGGACCGACCGGGCCTCCCCAATGTACCTCAAAGCGACGGAGCGGGCACGCTCGAGGGTGCCGCACTCGGCGACGGTCCGCAGGACGGTCGCCACTTCGTCGGCGCCCGGGTCGGCCTTCGCGATCAGCGGCGCCAGACCCGGTCGGGCCCGCAGGGCGAAGATAAGCGGCAGCGTGACGGTGCCGTCGCGCACGTCGGCGCCGGGCCGCTTGCCGGTCGCGGACTCGTCGCCGCCGCAATCGAGGATGTCGTCGAAGACCTGGAAGGCAAGTCCGATGAGGCGGCCGTACTCGGCGACGGCCGCGACCGCCTCATCGCCTGCTCCCGACAGCATCGCGCCGAGGCCGCAGGAGGCGGAGAACAGCCCCGCGGTCTTGCGCTCGCAGCGCCGCTCATAGGCCGCCTGGCCGACGGCCACGTCGTGTGCCTCGGCGCGCTGGAGGACCTCGCCCTCGCTGAGCCCGACCGCGGTGGCGCTCAGCAGGTCGACCGCGGCGACGTCACGGGTACCGACGAGCTCGGAGAAGGCGCGGGCGAGCAGGTAGTTGCCGGCCGACAGCGCGGTTGCGGCGCCGTACGCAGCCGCCACCGTAGGGCGACCACGGCGCGTCTCCGCGTGATCGAGGACGTCGTCGTGGACGAGCGTCGCCATGTGCAGCAGTTCGACCGCGGCGGCGGCGCGCAGCACCGGCTCACCGAGCGCCGCGTCGCGACGGGCGCAGAGCAGCGTCAGCACCGGCCGCACGCGCTTGCCGCCGGCCGCGAGCGTCGACCGGCAGGCGTCGCCGAGCGTCCCCGGATACCCAGAGGCCACGGTCGTTAGGCGATCCTCCACGAGGTCGAGCGCGCGGCCGTAGCGGCGCTTCTGGGCCGCGGAACGCCAGCTCAGAGCCGGCCGGGGACTCACGCCGGCACCTCGCCGACGTGCAGCGCCACGGCGCCGAAGCCGAGCGGCCGGTAGCGGACGTGAGTCAGGCCGGCGCCGGCCATGATGGCGGCCAGAGCGCCGGCGCGCGGGAAGGCCGCCACCGACGCCGGCAGGTAGGCGTAAGCCGACGAGTTGCCGGTCACGAGACGCCCGAGCACCGGGACGACGCCACCCAGCCACAGGTCGTTGACGCGCCGCCCGGCACCCCCCGCCGGCAGCGTCGACTCCAGACACACGACCCGCCCGCCGGGACGGGTGACCCTCGCCATCTCGGAGAAGGCACGCGGCACGTCGGGTACGTTACGGATCCCCCAGCCGACGGTGACGGCGGCGAACGCGTCATCCTCGAAAGGCAGGTCGAGGAGATCGCCGACGACGATCGCCGACGGCGCGGGACGCCCGCGGCGCGCTCGGGCCAGAGCCTTCCGTCGCGCCCGCTCGACCATCGCCGGCGTGAAGTCGAGGCCGGTCACCATGCAGCCGGGGCAGCCGTCCAGCAGGCTGAACGTGAGATCACCGGTGCCGCAGCAGGCATCGAGCGCCCGGTCGCCGGGCGCCAGCGCCGCCTCTCGGGCGGCGAGGCGGCGCCATCCGCGGTCCAGCCCCACGGTCATGAGTCGGTTCATGAGATCGTAGCGAGCCGCGATGCCGCCGAACATCGCCTCGATGCGACCGGGGTCGCGGTCCATGGGCAAGTCCGCGCGGGCGGCGTCGCGGACATCCTGCGGGCGTGCAGAGAGACGACTGTCGCCGACGAACACGCTCTCTGGGGAGCTCCCGCTCATGGTCGTCACGCTCCGTCGCGGCGCCGGCCGCAGCCCTTCAGTCGATGGAGCCGCTGTGGCACTGGCCTCCGTAGCAGCCCTTGGGACCCGTACCGCCGTTGCCGTGGCACTTCATGCAGACGCTGCCCTGGCTGTACGTCTGGCTCGCGTGCCCGGAGATGAACCCGCTGCTGTGAGGCAGCTCGACACCGTGACAGCCGATGCAGAACGAGCCGCTGTGGCACTTGTCGCAGAGGCCGGGCGAGCCCAGAGCCGTGCTCGCGTGGACGGACATCCAGCCGGCGGGATGCGGCATCTGCAGGCCGTGACAGCTGATGCAGCTGTCCTTCCCGTGGCACTTGACGCACTTGTCCTCGTTCTTGAGCGCGAAGCCGCCGTGATCCGTGCCGAACCCCGAGGGATGTGGCATCCGGACCCCGTGGCAGTCGATGCAGAACCGCGGGTCCTCCCTGGTGTGGCAGGACGCGCAGATGCTCTTGCTGCGATCGAGGACGACGGCCCCATGCTTCTTGTTCCAGCGGTCGGGGTGCGGCATCTGCAGGCCGTTGTGGCACTCGGCGCAGAAGCTCTTCTTCTCGTGACACCCGGCGCATTGCGTCGGCGTGATGTGGAGCTTCATCGCGACCTTGGGCGCCGTCGCGGGCACGCCGCTGATGTGGCAGATATCGCAGTCGTCCGGCAACTGCTTGCCGTCGTGACAACGGGCGCAGACGGACATCGTGTCCTGACTCGTGCGAGCGACCTCGAGTCGCGTGCCCGGGTGAGCGACGTTGGCGTGGCAGGTGAGGCACTGGTACCCGGCTGCCCGCAGCCCCTTGTGGTTGACGCGGATGTTGCCGACCACGATGTCCTTCTCGAGCTGGGAGTTGGGATGGCACTGGGCGCACGTGTCGGCCCCGACATACGTCGTGATCGGCCGCTCGTAGGTGTCCGAGACGTAGAGGATCAGGTTGGTGGCGCCCTGCAGGTTGCGGATGAAGTAGTTGAAGACACCCGGCTTGGTGTGGCACTTCTGGCAGCCGACACCGGCCTGGTAGTGCGCCGAATGCCTGTAGGTGGCGACCTCGGGCTTGATGATGTGGCACGCCTCGCAGGCGTCGATGCGGTTCACGGCGGAGAACGCGGCGATGGCGGCGACGAGGAGGACCCCGAGAGCCACCAGCGCCCCGACGATCCAGCGTCCCGGGATGTGTACGTCGAGGAGGACGCGGCTCTTGGCAGGCTTGGGCTCGGCCACGGGTCACTCACCCCCCGGCGCCGAGGGTGAAGGCGTCTCGGCGGGCAGCCGGTACTTGACGCCGTCGAACAGCTGGTGCGCGCGCGGATCGCCGCCGTTGTGCTCCTCGTGACACGCCTGGCAGTTCGAGATGACGTGGCAGGTGAGGCAGGTCTGGCTGCCGACACGCTCGGTCGTCCTGGCGTGTGCCCCGATGAAGCCGGCCGGGTGCGGCATCTGCACCTGGTGGCAGGTGCGGCAGTAGTCCCCGGTGTCGTGGCACTGACCGCACACCTTCTCGCCCCCGGCGTCGACCTGCTTGCCGTGAGCGGAGATCCAGGCATCGTCGTGCGGCATCTCCACGCCGCTGTGGCAGCGCGAGCAGGCGTCCGGCCCGGTGTGGCAGGCGCTGCAGGTCGAGAGGACGCCGATCGAACCATGCGTGTCGATCCAGCCGGAGTCATCGTGGCTGGCCGGCTGCGCCGCGTAGTCCGGCTTCGTGTGGCAGAGGCCACACTCCGCGGTCGCGACCTGCCCGTCTGCGTTCGTGAACTCGTTGTTGTGGCACAGCAGGCACTCGTCCATCGACGGATACGTCCGGGACCCCTCCGGGATGGCGGTGCCGTGGGCGACGGTGGAGTGGCAGCGGATGCAGAGGAAGCCGGCCTCGATGAGGTGCTTGTGCTGGACGCGGATCCCGCTCCCGGAGATGGGGTGGAACAACAGATCGTCGTCGTGACAGCGCCGGCAGGACTGGTTGAGGACGGTGCCGAGGATGGGCTTCTCGTAGTCGCCCATGATCTCGTGCACGGGCTGCTGCAGCGCCTCCAGCTTGGAGGTGAGGAAGAAGAACGGGCCCGGCTTCGTGTGACACTGTTCGCAGTTCACGTCACGGTGTGCCGACAGCTCGTACTCGTCCACGTACGGCACATGGCTCTTGCAGGCGCCGCAGAAGCGCGGCGTGGACGTGGCGGCCAGCGCCGCGCCGATGCCGACGACCACCACCGTCAGGACGATGGCGCCCCAGGTGACGCCTCGTGTCGTGAGCCGGAACCGCACGCAGTCCCCCCTATCGCGCGTTCGGCCGGAGACTGTGGACGGCGCCGCGGTGGCAGAGCGCGCAGCGGAAGCCGTTCGCGTGGTGCTTCGCCGCGGTGTGGCAACGCAGACAGACGCTCGCCTTGGGGTCCTTCTGCTTCGCGTGGAACCTGCCGCCGTGGCACGAGCGGCAACTCCGGATCGCGGAGCCGAACGACTTGGCGTGCAGCTTCTGCTTGTGGCAGGCGCCGCACACGTACTTCTCGGTGAGCCCGCTGCTGTGCTCCGCCTTGGCGGCGGGCCCGGAGCCCGTGCCCTTGTGGCACGTCGCGCACTTGGTGCCCGAGACCTTCTTGCCGGCGTGCTTCTTGGCGTGGCAGGTGCGACAGGACTTGTAGCCCGGCGTGTCGGCCGTGAAGAGGTGGTAGCCGACGGCCGTGGTGTGGCACTTGGTGCAGGCGACCGTGCCGGCGTGCTGCTTGTAGGTGCTGTGGCAGGTCTGGCAGGCGGTGAAACCGGTCTCCCGGCCGCTGTGGTGCGGGCTGGCCCCGGGGTCGCCGCTACTCACGCTCATCGCGTGACAGCCGGTGCACCCACCGGAGGTGGAACCCACGTGCGGGTTCGTTCCGTGGGTCGACGGGACCGTGTACCCCTTGACGCCGGCGTTCCAGAGGTGGCACTCCTGACTGCAGGCCGAACCCGGCGTCGACAGCGCCGTCGTGTCCTGACCGGGGTAGTGACAGGACCAGCAACTCCGGCCGGGATAACTCTGGTACCCCGTGTGACACGCGGTGCAGGTCGCATCGGTGGGTGTGCCTCCGGAGTGGCAGGAGCAGCCGGTGGCTCCGTCGTGGGCCCACGACCCGAAGGCGGCGGCCGGCGACGCCGCGACCGCGAGCAGCAGCGCGACGGCCGCGAGCAGCGCCCCTGCCAGCGCTCCCGCCGCCAGGACCCTGTGGTGCTGACCGCTCAACGACCTCACCTCCTCGCCGCCGTGCCGGCGGCGTACTGCCACACGCTCGTCCCTCGATCGCTCAGGGCGATGCATCTCAATCGAACACCGACCAGATGATGAACGCCGTCATCAGGAGGGCCAGGAACCCCGCGAACACCGTGATGACCCACCACAGCGTGTCGGCGGCATACGTCTTCCAGGTGATGCGTTTCTCGACGAGCACGTCGCCCAGCGTGCCCTCGCGCACGCGCCGCGCGTACTCCAGCGGACGCTCCTCCATGTAGTGCTCCACCGGGAGCGAACCCGTGAAGATGACCTTGTCGAGGGGAAAGCTCTCCGGCTTGAGGTGGGCGCTGAAGAAGTGCACGAAGATGAAGATGACACCCATGGCGAGCAGTGCCTCGTTGGAGTGGATGACCAGAGCGACGTTCAGGAAGATCCCCGGGAGGACCTCGGTGGTCTTGATCGGGAACCACATCATGAAGCCCGTGACACCGATGATCACGGTGCCGGCGACCAGCGACAGGTAGTCGAACTTCTCCCAGTACGCGTAGCGGTCGAACTGCGGCTTGGGGCCTCTGCCGAAGAACCACGCGAACATGCCGACGATGTCGTGCAGGTCCTTCTTGTTGAACATGAGGGGGATGCGGCCGCGCATCTTGCCGCGGGTGCGCAGCACCATGACGACCATGAAGACCATCTCCGCGGTCCAGTAGAACACGGTCACGATCGCGGCGATGCGATGGTAGACGCCCGCCGCGGTGACGCCTCCGAACAGATCCATGGACCACTGCGCCCACTGGGTGTCCTTGTACTTCAGCGGCATGCCGGTGAAGACGAGCACCGTGAAGCTGACGAAGACGAGGAAATGCATCCAGCGATGGAAGACGTTGAACCGCCGGTACTCCATGCGGGTGCGCACCTTCTTCTCCGGGCCGTCAGCCATGATGCTTGCGCTTGTAGAGGCCATCCTTGAACCCCCGGTAGATGTACAGGCCGGAGTGCACGAAGCCGAACGTGAACACGACGGCGATCAGCATGATGTAGGCGGCGTAGAAGACCCAGACGAGCAACGACGACTGCGGGTCCTGCGGGTCCACGTGGACGAGGAAGCCGGCGAAGTTCTCGTTGGCGCCCGGGTGGCACTGCGCACAGGTGGCGACGAGGTTCTCTTCGGAGACCATGCTCTCGGGGTCGGACGCCGGCAGGATCTTGTGGCCGCCGTGGCAGTCGCTGCAGACGGCGGTCTTCTCCTCGCCGAGGTGGAACGCCTTGCCGTGGTAGCTGTCGAGGTAGGTCTGGAGCTCGTACTCGTGGCACTCGGCGCACAGGTCGTCGATGCCGGCCCGGAACTCGGCGGAGTCGGGCGGCAGGATGTTGTGCGCCTCGTGACAGTCGGCGCACACCGGCGCCTCGCCGTTGGACTGCCCGAAGACGAGTTCGCCGTGGAACGAGCTGCGGTACATCTGGAAGATGTCGGCGTGGCAGTCGCGGCAGGCGCCGATCATGGCGGTCTCGACCCAGCCGTCCGTCTGCTCCGTGGTGTGCACGCCGGGCTTGAACCCGATGTGGCAGCTGGTGCACGCGAGCTGGCCGTGCCGCGACGACTCGTAGACCTCCCGGTCGACGCCGATACTCTCCTGCTCGCCGTCCACGTCGACCATCTCGTCGGCGTCGGCCGAGGCGTGACAGCGGAGACACGCCTCGTTGTCCGCGGCGGTGAGGGGGTCTGACGCCGTGGCGGCCGCGGCGGCGGGTCCGGCGAAGCCGAGCACCGCCGCGGCGCACGCGGCGCCGAGGATGAGCGGCAGTGTCGAGAGCGCTCTCACGGCGCGACCTTCACCCCCTCCCGCTGGTGGCAACGGTCACACATGCTCCGCGGGTGACAGACGAGACAGGCGCCGGCGCTCTCCGCCGCGACCGCACCGTGTGCCTGCGGCCAGTCGTCGGGGTGCTGCACGCGGTGGCACTGCACGCAGAAGTCGTCCTCGCTGTGGCAGCCGGTGCAGCCCGCCGGGTCCTTGCTGGCCGTGCGACCGTGCGTGTACCGCCAGTCGCCGGAGAAGTGGTCGGGCGTCGGGTTGGCGTGGCAGGGGTCGCAGAACGCGGCTTCGCTGTGGTGGCAGCGCAGACAGGAATCGGGATCCGCCAGCGCCTGCGCGCCGTGTGTCTCGAGGTAGTCCTTGGGGTGTGTGTTCTTCGGCGGCGGGGTGACATGACAGAACTCGCAGTCGTCCTCCGCGCCATCCTGGTTGTGGCACATGGAGCACACACTCATGGAGATCTCCGTGCCGACGCTGCCCTCGTCGGGGTGCGCGACCTGGTCGTGGCAGTCGGCACAGGTGAGGTTGCGCAGGTCGACGTGCACGTCGTGAGGCATGCGCACGGTCTCCGACTGCGAAGGAATGCCGTTGAGTGAGTGACATTTCAGGCAGTTCTCGTTGCCCGGACTCTCGCCCCTGGTGGCGACCTGCGGCACATTGAGATAGTCGGCCCAGATGTTCAGCCACTCACTGGTGCGCCATCTGATCGAGCTGACGAAGCCCGGCGGGACGTGGCAGTCGACGCAGTTGACCTTTGAGTGGATGGACCGCTCCCACGATTCCCCGGCCGGTCTGGTGGCCTTGCACGACGAGCAGTACTGGGGCGTGCTGGTCGCCCACACGGGGATGGCGACGATCACGGCGACCAGGACGACGAAACCGACCACGACCACAAGGGAGGCCCAAGGCGAGCGATACCACGGGCGTGGCTTCGGCTCATAGCGGTGGCGCGGTCGCTCGTCCGGCACGCTGGCGGGCCTCCCTGGCTCCCCTCACTGATCGAACCGCCGGCCTCACGGTCCCCGTTCGGAGTCCCGGCGAACACGATTGTACC
>Ga0172370_10009111_pt1 | contig 11705 bp, 7 predicted proteins | sample LakKiv5m_FD_114538 | JGI IMG/M metagenome (GOLD analysis project Ga0172370, IMG submission 114538) | Freshwater microbial communities from Kabuno Bay, South-Kivu, Congo - kab_022012_11.5m | ecosystem: Environmental > Aquatic > Freshwater > Lake | place: Democratic Republic of the Congo...
AGCGAATACGTTGCGACAGAAAGTCCCGGTAGGAATTCTTCGCTTGCGTCCACACGCCGGTCTCTGGCTCGGGGACAAACACTACGCGCCAATTGGACTGCCGGCGGATTTTCAGCAGAAACAGATCATCGTCACCGGAGGCATGGTGGTCGATTCCGGTAAAGCCGTTGATTTGTTCGTAGACTTGCTTCCGATAGCCGAAATTAGCGCCGTTGGCCAAAAACGGCTTACCCAAGCCCATGGCGCCCGCGGCGACGAGCACCAAGCTGAATGCGTCGAGGGATTCCAGTTTGCTCAGCAGTTTTGCATTGGGACGAACTTGAAGCCATGAGGCCACAGCGCCCACATCATGATCAAAATAACCTATCAGTTTTTCGATCCATTGCTTGGGGACGATTGAATCGGCATCGGTGGTCAAAATGATTTCGCCCCGGCAAGATTCTACGGCAGCGGCAATGGCCAATTTTTTGGGGGACCGGTCCACATTGCGGGCGGCTAACGAGATCAATCTAAAGTTCCCATGCTCCTCGACGAATCGGCGCGCCAGTTCTTTGGTTCGGTCCTGCGAATCATCATCGACAATGATCACCTCATAGGCTGCAAGGGGATAGCTTTGACCGGCGAGAGATTCGAGACAGTCCAGCAAGGTTCGCTCCTCGTTTCTCGCCGGCACGATGACCGAGACAAAAGGCCGCCACTCACGCGGCGAAACAGATCTCAATCGCCGAAGACCCCAATATATTGCCAAAATGAACAATCCATAGACAAGGGAAGCTATAAGATAAAAGGCATGAATGACCATAATTCCCGAATCGTCTCTACCCTCTCACTACTTCTTTAGTATTCCTAATCGTATTCGTACTCCTACTCTTACTCCTTCTCTTGCTCCTGCTCGTACTCCTTTTAATTATATCCATCCCATTGTGCTGGTTAATCAAAATTACAGTCAATCCCGCCAAACTTGGCAAAAGAATATTAATGATAAAAAGTAGCAAGGATGCGTCCAGAGCTGCACTCGGTGGCACATTAAACAACCCGCAGAAGAAAATGGCGGCGCTTTCCCGAATGCCCAGATAGCCGATAGCAATCGGCAGTACTGTCTTGACGAGCATGATCGCGGAAATAGCCAAGAATCCTTGCAAGGGGGAGAGTGCGACAAACGCGATAAGCAACAGATAGAATTGCAGGAGGAAGGTCAAGTATTGCAAAATACCCAAACAAAGAACTTTCAACGTTAAGGACGGCGTCATTTTGCTGGCGCTGGCGATGAACTCGCGGGACTTTGAACGATGTGACCAAATGGATTCAATTCGTTGCAGCAGGCTACGGAGAAGGTCGGGACGCAAGAGAAAAAACAGTATCAAAAGAATCAAGGCAATTCCAGTCAACACCGCCGGCAGCCAGACATAGAAATGCAAACTCGTCTGCAAAAAGTAGGATAGGCCGATGAGTCCAGCAAAATAAATGACGATCAGGGAAACCAGCTTGTCGATCACTGTCAGGCCGAGGATGCTTTGCCAAGAAGCATCCTTTATGAAGAAACCTCGACCGAGCTCACCCAATCGGCCCGGCGTGATGAATCCTAAAGTCAGACCGGCTAATAGGGACGACAGAACCCCTCCGTAGCCGACATCCGGCTTCTCAAGCCGCAAAAGCTGGCGCCACTTTTGCGCCTGCAAAAACAGGTTGAGAGCCAGCAGACTAGTGGCTATGAGGATCAGACGCCTATCGGCAGCCATCAATGCATTGGACAGTTCCAGGAAGCTAATCTTGCGAATCAGGACGGCGAGCACCAAAACCGAGATCAGAATCTTGATGCCAAAGAAAATATGTTTCCTGCGGGTCGAAGCAGTCAGAACGGACGTTGAGGAGAGCACCTGCATAGTCACAATAGATTAGAATTTCAAAGGCATCTTGGTGAAAATATTCTCAGCGGTATCAACCGAGATCAACAGGCATGGCGCATTTTGTTAATGATGTTGCTTAACTTTTTGCTTGGTCAGTTCACTACCTGCGCATAGCTAATATAAACCAGGTGGGATTGATCCATTTATTGAAGAATCCCTGATCGTTGTTTACCAGCTTATCGGACGACGTTTGCATGTTGCCGGTTTTTTGTAACCATCTAACAAAAGCGAGATGCCGAGGTCGATTCCACACGCTTTCAGGACGTTGCAGTGCAAAGGTAATAACCTCTTTGTTGACAAATTGCCAGGCAAAGTTTGCTTCGCGAAGTGCTCTCTTCAGTTGTATCAAAGAAAGAAGCTCCGGAAAGTCTATTTTGCTGGGATCGCGTCTATGCAGAATTTCTCCTACAATCCTTCTTACCTGGTTCCTCCTGCATAAAGAAATGAACGGCAAGCCATAATGTGGATCGGTCAACAGATTCAGCAGCGAGCATCGATTAGGAGTTGACAGATAGAGCCATCCGTCCTTTCGTAAAACGCGGCTAATATTCTTTAGAGCCAGCTCCTGCGCTGGTAGATGCTCGATGACATCCAGCAGGATCGCGGCGTCGTATGCGCTTTCTCTCACACTCAGATTCTCGCAGGAGCCGACGCAAGCATCTATGTTTGTCAGATTGAATTCTGCCGCCCATTCCTGTAATTTTCGGATTCGCGCAGGATTGGCGTCTATCGCCGTCACCTGCGCTCCGGATCGAGCCAGGGCAAGAGTGATGCCTCCGAATCCGCAACCTACGTCGATGATCCTCGAAGCGGCAAGGTCTATTCGCGGCGCCAAAAGATGCACGACCAGCTTGCCTCGCGATAGAGCAAATCGCTTGGTATCTACCGTAGCAATATCTTCAGAATGCACGGCCTGCTATAGTCTGGAAAAGGAAAATATCAAGTACGTGACTGGCTGCCTGATTTCCACTGAATCCGGCCAAAGAATGCACCTGGTCCGGCCAGCAAATGGTAAATCGGGTATAGCAATTCCCAATAAAAAAAATGCGAGATGCAAAACTGCACGGACAGCTTACGGGCCAAGGTACTCAGCACACTCCAGTCCAAGTTATTTTTCAAAACGAAGGGCAAAATTAATAAGCTGTTTACAAAAAGGCCAGCTACAGCGAGCGCCCACAATCCGTAATTGGCAGCGTGGAAGAGTGCGTAACCGACTTTTATTTTCAGGTCAAAGTGCCTGCCGGAAGAGAGATGACGTTTCTTTTGCCGCAAAAAGGCTGCAAACGTCTCCGGTCCGGCCGCAGGAACCTGTGCTGCTTTGGCAAACGAATACTTGACTCGCCAATGCGGCTGTCGAGAAATGGCTTGTAGGACAAAATCGTCATCGCCGGAAACAGAGTCTGGCAAGCCGGCAAACTCGTCAATGTCCTCCAGCGCTTGTTTTCTGTAAGAAAGATTCCTTCCTGCGCAGGTAATACCTTTGCCCCAGCCAATGCTTCCGGCAGCCACCATCGCAGAGGCCAAACTGTCGACGAGCAAAAAACCGTTCCAGAACTCGGACCGCTCAGATCGTTGAGGAGAAAAAGCTGCGAACAATCCGGTGCTCTCATCATAGTGCATCGCATGGCTTCTTATCCACCTTGGCGGTGGGACACAATCGGCATCAGTGAATAGCAAAACGGAGCCGTTGGCATCGGCGACTCCAGTCCGCAAGGCATTCTTCTTGGAGCTTGCCCATTCGCCCGCATTGTCGATGCAGATTAGGTGAAGATTTCTAAACTGCGCTGCAAAGCTTTCAACAATCTGCCGAGTGCCGTCGGTAGATCGATCATCGACTATGACAATTTCCAGAAGATGGGCTGGATAGTCTTGCGCCGCCAGCGCTCTTAAACACCCTTCGATGTGGAAAGCTTCATTGCGCGCCGCAACAACAACTGAGACAAACGGAAGCTCCCCGCCATCAGCTTCCGAGTCCGGCTGGCGGAGAATTCCCACCAAGAGATATAGGATGATCAGGGCATAAACAATCGCCAATAGAATGGAAAGTATCAACAAAGCCGACAAATTGATCTTCTCTCTTAGCTAATCGACGGCGAAAGTATCGAAAATTGCCTAAACAAGCAAGCTATTTTGTCGTAATTATTCTATCTACGGGTTTAGATCGTCGTTGAAATCTTGTGTCACTCTGGCTGCTGCCACCTTCAGCCTACATCTTAAACTGCTACACCGCCTGCTTCACCTTACGCACAACCAAGGCTTTTCAGTATTTTGAAAAAGCAAGCCGAGCTTTGTAGAAAAGTCACATATCAATCACTCTACCTTCGTTACCGGAGTCTTAGTTGACCAAGAACCCGCGATCATCATTTCTGGTACAATTCCTTAGCCTCATACTGTCAGCAGGTGCTTTTGCCGTCGAGTCGGGCAGTGCCGGTCGCCTGATGCTTCTCGGGGATTCTATCACCGAAGGCAAATTCGCCGATGATGGCATCGGATTTCGCAAGGAGCTTTACCTCAAACTAAAAGCCAACGGATTGGAAATGTCCTTTGTCGGCAGCTATGGCGAATCACCTTATGAAGGGCATTTTCAAAGCGGACGAAAGATCAGCGATTTTTATCCTCGCAGCCTGGGAAATGGCGGAACCGGAATCATGGACATCACCTACGACATGGATACCTTCCGCCCGACGATGGTCTCCATTCATTTAGGGACCAATGACCTGAACAGCGAAGACGGGACGCCCGTTGCGCCCTACTCCGAGGGAAACGGTTTTGCCGCTACCCAAGCCGGACAAATGGGCACACTGATTGACTACCTGCTGGGCTGGCACAACGGTCAAAAGGGCGCCGATCTGCAATTCATAATGGTCAGCCTGATCATCCCGATCAAATATCAAGACAGTCTGGTGGCAGAGTTCGATATCGAGTTGAATCGCTTGGTGCATGATTTTCAGAACGGTAGCATCACCGGGACGCCTGAGCCGGTTTTTCTCAGCGATCAGTACAGCCGATTTCTCGAGCATCCTTACATTTGGAGCAAGACCTGGCAGGACATCATGTTCGACAAGCTGCATCCCAATACCGCCGGGCACCAGTTGATGGCGCAGGTTTATTATGATGCGATCAGCTCCCTACTAACCGGCAAGCAAAATTGGTTTACTGACCGAACCTGGGATGTGAGACTTTGTGGCTTGGACGGCTATTTTCGCAGTCAAGGCATCGCCTTGGCAGACCTCACCGGCGACAACCGCGAGGAGATTTATATAACCAGGTCGGCCACCGATTCTCCCAAACCTCGCGATGCGTTATACACAAGCAGCGACACTCTTCCCTATCCAGAAAACGCGGTCGGTTTGGGAGTTGAAGATTCCGGCGACAGTCGTGGCGCAGTCTTTGTGGACATAGACAATGACGGCGATTTTGATTTGTTCAACGGCAATTCTCCGGGTCGCAACCGACTTTATCGGAATCTTGGGGACGGGAACTTTCAGGACATAACCGAGGCGGCCGGCATCGAGAACCTCGATTTCCTGACCACCGCAGTTCTAGCGCTCGACGTGGAAAACGATGGTGACATGGACTTGTACGCCGTCAATTCCCGCACCGTCAATGAGCTTTACGTCAACGATGGTAGCGGAAAATTCGAGCGGCAGGATCGCGGCGCCAACGACGTGGATGAGCCGGACATTGCCAGCATGTCTGCCAGCTCTGCGGATTTTGACAATGATGGTGATACCGATATCTATATTGTCAAGCGCGACGCAGCGAATAAGCTATTCGTCAACGACGGCAGCGGGCATTTTACTGACCAAGCCCAACAGGCAGGGATTGCCCTGAGCCAGCGCTGCAACGGCGCTGTCTGGGCGGATTTAGACAACGACGCTCGCCTCGATCTTCTTGTTTCTTTGTCCTCGTCCTCAACAGATCCGTCACCGTTGCTGCGGGTTTTTAGAAACAGTGGTGACGGTACTTTCGAGGACATGTCGCAGACGATCAACATCCCGATGGATGGATACTCAACTCTTGTGGCGGACTTTGACAATGACGGCGACCTGGACATTATTACGACCAACGAAAAGGACCATGGAGCGTTCTTTCGCAATGACGGCTCATGGACCTTCACCTACGTAAAAGAGACAGGGAGCGAGATATTCGCCGGCGACGTTCGCGCGGCCGTGACCTTTGATTTCGATGATGACGGAGATCAGGATTTCCTTGCTGCCCGCTCGGATGCTTTCAATGTCTTCATACAGAATAATCTTGCCAACGGCAACCACTATCTCAAAGTGAACGCCTTCGGACCAAAGGGAGACATCGGTGGCATTGGCACCAAGGTTTGGCTGTACCAAGCGGGAGGTTTGGGCGATCCAGCCTCCCTGCTTGGTTTTCGCGAAAGCATTTCGAGCAGCGGCCATCTGGCGCAGAATTCGTCTACCTTGCATTTTGGCTTGGGATCATATACCGCAAGCGATCTCTTAGCCCGATTCACGGACGGCTCTTGGCTGGCCGTAAGACAAATTTCCTCCGATCAAACCATCACCATCCGGCCTTCAACCCCGGAAGACGAAATGATACGACCGGCGATGATTTTGGCTGCCTCGGGAAACAATCAGTCAGCAAGAGTAAATAATCGGTTGCCTAATCCTCTGATCGCGCAGGTACTGGATGGCAGCGGTCACCCTGCTCCTGGTGCCAATGTCGAATTCGAACTGGTAGATGGTGAGGTCCAGCTTGTTCTGCCTGATTCTTCCGACCACACCGTCTGGCTTGAAGCAGAGACCGGAAGAATGAGCAGTAATGTCCGCAGAGTTTTCGATGCTTCTTCCTCCAACGGCGCATTCGTCATGGCCGCGAATTTTTCCTCCGATCCCGGGCACGATACTTTGTCCGTGATGATAAATAGCTCGGAGCATTATTTTACCTGGCTAAGATTTGCTAATGGCCACGATTCCGCGCGGGTCTCGCTATCATTCGACCATGATCCGGAGCGGATGCTTTTGGCTCAAAAAGCTGCCTCGTGGCAGTGGATGAGATTGGAAGAAAGCGACGGCTCGCCGGCTATGAATCACTTGCTCCAAGGAATGCATCAATTGACCTTGACCTTCGGCCCGATCGGAGTGCAGATTGATAAGGTGCTGCTCACGCCTGAAGCGACGTTCGCCCCTGATGGCGCGGGAGAAGAAGAAACAACCTCTTCCTGGCTGAGCGATCAAAATGGTCTGGCGCGCAGATTTGTGCAACTGAGTCGGAAGGCCGGCCCGGTAACCATCGAGGCTCGACTTGCTGGGACGGACACAACCGCTACTGCTTCAACTGTTCTTTTTCATGCGCGCGCTTTGCCGGGAGCGGCTACAGTGATCGAAAAGACTTCCGGTGACGAGCAAACCGGAGAGGTGGGCGTTCCACTGGTCGAGCCGTTCGTGGTGACGCTACGGGATTCATTTGCCAATCTAGTACCGAAGAAACAGGTTAATTTTCAGGTGCTGTCCGGCGGCGGTCGGCTTGAACCAAATGGACCCATACTGAGTGACTCCCTAGGGCAGGCTAAAGTCCGGCTCATTCCCGGCGATTTGACTACTCGGCAGCAAGTCACCGCCTCAACGGACAGTGTTCCCGGCTCGCCTGTCATTTTTACCGCATCGGTGCCGATCATCGCAGCCAAACTCATTTGTATTGGAGGCAATCAACAGGTGGACACCGTCGACAACGTTCTGCCGGATCCCATCCGAATACAAGTGCAATCGGAGCACGGCAGCCCGGTTGCGAATCAGTCAGTGCACTTTTCAATTCTTGACGGCAATGGTAGCCTTAAGCCATTTGGTGATGCCCAAAATCCTTCCCCTAAATTGTGGCTGCCAAATTCTGCGGTCGCGCAGATCGCCGTCTGGGCCGATAGCGCTTTGGACTTGTTGACCGACTCACTGGGTATTGCGCGAGTTTGGTGGCGGCTCGGAACCCAAAGTGGCTCCCAGCAGCTCCAGGTCGACGCCGAGGAATTAAATGGCTCCCCATTCATTGTTGACGCCGTGGCGCTTCCAGATTCTCCTGCAGAAATCATGGAAATAGGCGGCAATGGACAAACGGCGACGGTCGGTGCTATTCTACCCGTGCCGCTGCAAATCAAAATTGTCGATCGCTATGAAAACGCCGTTCCAAACGTACCAACCCATTTTGTGATTCTGGAAGGAAACGGGGCCTTCTTAAGTCCGGATTCCTGCCTGACTGACTCGATAGGAACGGCTGGGGTACGATATCGGTTGGGGACGATATCTGGAAGGAATCAGATTCAAGCATCCGTTGTCGGCCTTATGGAATCGCTCATCTTTTCCGTCTTTGCTGAGCCGGGATCAATCAAACATATTGCAGTTGTTGGCGGGAACAATCAGTCGGGTGTGGCCGGCCATATGCTGGCAAATCCGATTGTTGCGCAAGCAATGGACCAATACGACAATCCGCTTGCCGGTATTTTGCTGCGCTTTGCCCCAGGATTAGGTTACGGCCGAGTAGCTCTCGAGGATGAGCCCATCACAAATTTGACCGGAATCGCACAAGGGCAATGGATACTTGGGATTGAGCCGGGAGAGCAGCATGCTTATGCTTTCTATTCGGATGCTGTCGATTCGGCGAAGTTTACCGCTTTCGCGCTGCCCAACAATCCGCCGCAGCTTCGATTGCCCGACAGCTTGACCGTCAAAGAAAATGAATTGCTCTCGCTAACCGTCTCCGCCGTGGAACCGGAGAACGATAGCATCTTCTATGGAGCGCGGAACCTTCCTCTTGAAGCCAGGTTTGATTCTACCGCGACACGGGAATTCACCTGGACGCCCGATTACCAGCAATCTGGAAGCTATTATCCAATTTTCATGGCGCGTGATCATTTGGGTGCCGCGACAGAAAAGGCTGTTTTCATCAGAGTGAAGAATGTCAACCGGCCACCCGTTATCGTCGAGCATTCTCCGGCCGAACAGCAATTGGGGATCATTCGCCAGCCGGCGCAGTTTGTTTTCTCGATTCTCGCTGTGGATGATGATGAAGACGAGTTGCACTACCTTTGGCTGGTAAATAAAAGGCCGACTTCCCGCCAGAGATCATTCCTTTTCCAATCAAGCTTAGTGGAGACGGGAGAGACGGAAATATCCGCCCTCGTTTATGATGCAGAAGATACGACGGCTTTTTCTTGGCAGCTTCACATCATTTCGCAAGTGAAACTCGACTTTTTCGTCGGCGCATATCAACCCTATCGCGGTGTAGGTTTAGAATGGCAAACCAGTGGTTCCACAAATCTACAGGGATTTAATATCCTCCGCTCCTCCCGCCTAAGCGAGCCGTTTGTGAGCACCGGCGTTTATGTTCCAGCTACACAGGAGGGCCGCTACGAGATCACGGACGCGACCGCAGAGGGCAATGCCGCCTACTATTACCTGCTCGAGGCGGTACAAAGCGATGGAACGAAATATCCGCTCGAACAAATAGAAATCGCCGTGCGATTGCCCACCCAGCTTGTATTGCAGCAGAATTATCCCAATCCCTTCAACTCAACCACGACCATTCGTTTTGAACTGCCGCAAGCGTCGCATGTCACGCTGGAAATTTACGACCTTCTCGGTCGCAAGATAAGGAGCCTCATAGACGGCGAGCGAAAAGCTGGTTATCACACCTCGCTGTGGGATGGAAAGAATGAGGAAGGAGAGGTGGTGAGTTCGGGGATCTACTACTATGTCCTGCAGTCAGGACAAATGGCCTTCAAGCGAAAGCTGGTGGTTTTAAAATAGTATCAAATGACCACAGGAAGGTATAAGGGGAAGGTTTTCTGAGGCATAGCAAGGAAAACGATAAAGCTTCTGGAGGGTAAGAGAGATTTTGCCCTCCAGAGGTTTTCCTTGGTCTGGTTATCCCTCGGCAGGTTGCACCTCTGCAGAGCCTGCTTCTGTTTGGCCAGACATAGGGAATATAGGTTATTTATTGGAAGAGTCAACAAGATTTTCATTTTGACCGTTGAGATTGGCTTTTTTGATTTTGTCTGGTAGCAAGTCGATGTATTGTTGGATCACTCTTTTGGAGAGCCTGGCGAGTTGACTGATCTGGTCCAGATCGGTGATGCCATGTTGCCAGAGCATTTCCACGCGATGATAGTCGCGGATATAGCGATCGACCGCCTCGTTGCTATGTTTGGTTTTAAGGGCGATCTGAGGAGTGAGATAACCTTCCAGATAAAGGGTGATGATCTCGCGTTTATGAGTGATAGCACCGGAGAGGTCGTGAATATTTCCACGAGTGGGTAGCAGTTTACCACTTGGCTGGATTTCATTGACATATTTGCTGACAACGGCATCACAGACCCCTAAGAGGATGGCCAGATCCAATTAGGTCAGGAGGGCATCCTGATCAAAGGCTTCATCGACCCAACGTTGGAGTCGTTTTTTGCGCAGAGAGGCCGAGTCGAAGCCATGGGCGATGTGGCTGACATCGTCGTCGGTGACAAAAGAAAGGACCACTGGTTTCATGCGTGTGGCGGCGATGGATTTCCCGCGCTGCGGATATTCATCAACGGGAACAGCCATCCAGACGAGCTGGCTATAGTGGATATGGTGGAGGTCATCATCGAGAGAGGTGACGAGGAAATAGGTGTCAATGACTTTGAGGATATCGTCGATGATGGCTTTTGCAGTAATTTCGCCTTTGTCGTAACCATATTGATTTAGGAAGCGATAGAGCAAGAGTTGGGCGAGGTTTTTATCGCGCAAGCGGCGCATTTTTTTGAGCTGGATTTGTTCTTTGGTCAGTGGCTTACTCATGGTGAAGACCTCCTGAAATCTTATGAGGTCTGGATTTTTTTTCGCCTCAACACCGGCTTGGGCGGGAGTCAAGAGGTCGATCAGGCGTTGGTTGTTTTATTGTTGGTATGTTTGATAGAGCTGGACATATTCTCTGACCAAACGATCCGACTTTTTGGCGATGAGGCGGATTTGATTGGGGGAGAATTTTTGCTGGTAAAGGGTGGCCACTTGAATAAAGTCAGCGGGGTAGCGTTTGACGCTGGACTCGGGGTGATTGGTTTTCAGCTCGATTTCGGAAAAGGTATAGTTTTTAAAGTAGAGATCGATGATGGTGGTTTTATGGGAGAGTCCGGGTCCCATATCATGTTTGAGGCCGCGGGTAATGATGAACATCCCTTGGTGACGGAGGTAATGGACGTCGCGTTTGACGGTAGCCGGGCTGGTGGTCAAGACCATGGCGAGGTCTTCATAGCTGAGGAGGGCAGATTGATCGTAAGCTTGGCGGGCAAGGCGAGCCAAGCGATGGCGACGTAAGCCGGCCAGACCAAAGTTAGCCAGGGTTTCGAGGTCGGAGTTGAAGTCAATGAGTCTGAGCCGGACGGTAATCTTGCGGGTGAGGCGAATGTGTTTGCCGGCAGGTTCTTCAGCGGCGACGGCTTCGTAAGCGATTTCGCCGGTAGAGAGTGGGACATTGGCGTGCTCTTCGAAATAAAGAGCAAATTGTTGGTAGAAAGCTTCCGCGATGATGGGGGTGAGATTGAAATCCGCGGCCGGCTTTTGCACGATAGCGGCGCGAGCATTCTTAGACTTCAGCCACAAAATGCCGTAATTGGTTTGTCGAAAAATCTACCACCCTTCCATTAAGTGCATACCCAACAATTATTCAGCTTGTAATTCTTGCAACACTTTGCTATAATCCCTTCGCGGAAATCGGGAATCAACAGCGGCAAGCGTAACAGCCGATAGCAAATGTCGCTGAGGAACAACCTACCAAGAGGAGGCTCGCGGTATGTTCAAAGGTCAC
>Ga0172370_10009114_pt1 | contig 11702 bp, 10 predicted proteins | sample LakKiv5m_FD_114538 | JGI IMG/M metagenome (GOLD analysis project Ga0172370, IMG submission 114538) | Freshwater microbial communities from Kabuno Bay, South-Kivu, Congo - kab_022012_11.5m | ecosystem: Environmental > Aquatic > Freshwater > Lake | place: Democratic Republic of the Congo...
CGGGTACCGGTCCGGGTGGCGCGGCGTGTTGGACGGCGACTCGGTCGACCTCACGGTCGACTCGACGCGCGGGCTGCTGCACCGTGGCGGCACGATTCTCGGAACCTCGCGCACGAACCCGTACAAGTCGGACGACGGTGGAGCGGTCGTGCAGGAGGCGCTCGAACGCGACCGCATCGAGGCATTGATCACCGTCGGAGGCGAAGACACCCTCGGAGTCGCTGCAAGGCTGTCGGCAGAGGGCGTGAACATCGTGGGCGTCCCCAAGACGATCGACAACGACCTCTCGGCAACCGACTTCACCTTCGGGTTCCACACCGCCGTGCAGATCGCAACCGACGCCATCGACCGCCTGCACACCACAGCCGAGAGCCACGACCGTGTGATGATCTGCGAGGTGATGGGCCGCCATGCCGGGTGGATCGCGCTGTACTCCGGAATGGCCGGCGGTGCCGACGTCATCCTCGTGCCGGAGGAGCCGTTCGACATCGAGGAGGTCTGCCGCCGGATCGTGCACCGTCACCAGCGCGGAGCGCGCTTCTCGATCGTCGTGGTGGCCGAAGGGGCGCTGCCGGCCGAAGGGACGATGACGCCCGCCACGGGGGCGCGCGACGAGTTCGGGCACGTGCGTCTCGGCGGCATCTCGAACAGCATCCAGGGGGAGATCGAGCGCCGCACCGGCTACGAAACGCGCGTCACGATTCTCGGACACGTCCTGAGGGGCGGAACCCCGACAGCGTACGATCGCATCATCGCGACTCGCTGCGGTCTGGAAGCGATCGACGCCGTGCACGAAGGCGACTTCGGCATGATGGTCGCGCTGCAGGGCACGCAGATCGTGCGCGTTCCGATCGCCGACGCGGTCGGTGCCCTGAAGACCATCGACCCCGGGCTACTCGCTGAAGCCGCCGTCTTCTTCGGCTGACGTAGCATGATGGGCGCATGGGTACCGCACTCGACGCCCTCGTGTCGCTCCTCGAGCTCGAACCGCTGGAGCTGAACCTGTTCCGCGGCGTCAGTCCCCAGGAGGACCGCCAGCGCGTCTTCGGCGGTCAGGTGGCCGGGCAGGCTCTCATCGCTGCAGGTCGCACGGTCGACACGGGTCGGGTGCACTCGCTCCACGCGTACTTCCTGCGACCCGGAGACCCGCAGGTGCCGATCATCTACGACGTCGACCGGATTCGCGACGGAAGGTCGTTCTGCACTCGCCGTGTCGTGGCCATCCAGCACGGGCGGGCGATCTTCAACCTCCAGGCGTCGTTCCACGTCGATGAACCGGGACCGGAGCACCAGTACCCGATGCCCGAGACTCCGGATCCGGAGACTCTCCCGACACTGCAGGAGAAGATGCGGCCATACCTCGATCGCTTCCCTGCCGGCGCTCTCGACTGGTTGATGCGTGAGCGGCCGATCGAGTCGCGCTCGCCCGACCCGCCGCGCTGGGTGGGTCTCGAATCGGCGGGCGTAGATCCGGAGCAGCGCGTGTGGATCAGGGCGAATGGGCGTCTGCCCGACGACCCGCTGCTGCACGCGTGCGTCGTCGCCTATGCATCCGACATGACGCTCATCGATACGGCGGTGATGCCGCACTCCAGCGGTTGGACCGATGATCACTTCATGATGGCCAGTCTCGATCATGCGATGTGGTTCCACCACACGTTCCGTGCCGATGAGTGGCTTCTCTATCACCAGAAGAGTCCGTGCGCGTCGGGGGCACGCGGGCTCGCCGAGGGGTTCATCTACACGCGTGAAGGCACGCTTGCCGTGACCGTGATGCAAGAAGGGCTCATCCGGCCGGTCTCGCCTGCTACTGCACAGGCCTGACGCGCGCCGGGGATCCGGGAGCAGAGCATGGCATCGCTCGGTGGCCTCGTAGACCTGCGCTCCGACACGGTTACAACCCCCACTCCCGCGATGCGCCGAGCGATGGCCGGCGCCGAGGTCGGAGACGACGTGTACGGCGAGGACCCGACGGTCAACCGCCTGCAGACGCTCGCAGCGGCCCTGCTGGGCAAGGAGGCGGCCCTCTACGTTCCTTCGGGAACGATGGCGAACCAGATAGCGGTGCGGGTTCTCGGACGCCCTGGGACCGAGATGCTCTGCCCCGACGGCGCGCACGTATACCGCTACGAGGCAGCTGCCGCTGCGATGAACTCCGGGATGCAGTGCCGAATCGTCCCCGACGACGACGGGCTCGTCGGCGCGACGGCGGTCAGGGAAGCACTCGAGATCTCCGGCTACCACCGCCCGCCCGTGTCGCTGCTGTGGATCGAGAACACGCTCATGCCCGCCAACGGGCGCCCGTGGGCACCGGCCGAGGTTGCCGCAATAGCAGACGTCGCTCACGCCGCGGGCGTTCGGGTGCACTGCGACGGGGCGCGCATCTGGAACGCATCGGTGGCGCTCGGCGTGCCGCCACGAGACCTTGCGGCTCCGTGCGACACCGTGATGTTCTGCATCTCGAAGGGTCTGGCCGCCCCGGTCGGCTCGGTTCTGTGCGGTCCGGCCGACCTGATAGCCGAGGCGAGGCTCCACCGGCAGCGCCTCGGCGGAGGGATGCGTCAGGCGGGGATCATCGCCGCGGCAGGTATTGTCGCGTTGGAGACGATGGTCGAGCGCCTTGCCGAGGACCATGAGCGCGCGAGGCGTCTCGCCGAGGCGCTCGACGAACGACGGCCGGGCTGTGTAGATCCCGCCCGCGTGCGCACGAACATCGTCTGCGCCTCCGCGGCGGCACTGCCCGATGCGTTCGTGCCGAGGATGCTGGAGCACGGCGTTGCGCTCGGCCCGATCGACCCCGCTACGTATCGGTTCGTCACCCACAAGGACTTCGACGACGCCGACCTCGCCCGCACTGTCGTGGCCCTCGACGCTGTCATCTGACACCGCGCATCGTGGTGTCGCGGGCGACGGCGAGGTCGTCCCGGCGACGGTCCTCGGGTCCGGGGGTCTCGAGGATCGCGGTCACGCCGCGCCATTCGGGTACGTCCAGGACGCTGCCGATCGCCTCGATTCCGATCGTGCCGTCACCCAGGTTCGCGTGCCTGTCTCTAGAGGAGTCGAACGGGTCCTTCGAGTCGTTCACGTGCAGCAGGCGGAGCCGATCGACCCCGAGTGACCGAACATCGGCCCGGAGCCGCCGCAGCCCCGCCGGCGACTTGAAGTCGATGCCGGCGGCCCACATGTGGCATGTGTCTAGGCAGACCCCTACGCGGGGATGGTTGTCGCATGCGTCGATGATCGACGCCGCATCGGCTACATGGCGGGCGAGAGAGCGTGACCCCCCGCCCGCCGTCAGCTCGACGAGGATGTCGGGCGCAGTCCGGGGGTCTGCCGCAGCGCGTTCTCCTGCCGCCACGGCGCGCAGGATCGCTGCTGCGGCGCGCTTCCTCGCATCGTCCAAGTTGCCGTCGAGCGCGCTCCCGGCGTGGACGACGACGCCGCGTGCGCCGAATCTGGACGAGCGCTCGGTTGACGCGGTGAGGCTCGCAACGGAGTGCGCGTAGACGTCGGGGTCGGGTGCTGCGACATTGACCAGGTACGGCGCGTGCACGAACAGGGGCCAGCCCCGACGGGCGCACTCCGACGCGAGCGCGGCCTCACCGGCCGGGTCGGGTGATGGCAGCGCCCAGCCGCGCGGGTTCGACGGGAAGATCTGCAGCGCGTCGCCACGCAGCTGCTCCGTCTCGCTCACCGATCGGAGCAGGCTCCCGGCGATCGAGACGTGTGCACCGACGTGCCGGGAGGGCCTGCGACGTCGGGCGGGCGGGTGTGGGTGGTCGGAGGTTCGGGGCATCGCCGGGTACCGTACCGAGCGATGCTCGACTACGACGTGCCGGCGTGCGCCCTCGCGGTCTACGCACACCCCGATGATCCGGAGATCTCGGCCGGTGGGACGCTTGCGCGCTGGGCTGATCTCGGCGCCGAGGTGCACGTGCTCGTCACCACGCGGGGCGACAAGGGGACGAGTGACGCGTCGGCCGACACGGATGCACTTGCCGCGACACGCCTAACCGAGACCGCCGCTGCCGCGAAGGTTCTGGGCCTCGCGGGAGTGCACCATCTGGATCACGGCGACGGTGAGCTTCCCGACGACAGCGCACTTAGGGCCGACATCGTCCGGCAAGTGCGTGAAGTCCGTCCCGACGTGGTGCTCTGCCCCGACCCGACGGCGGTCTTCTTCGGTGACCGCTACTACAACCACCGCGACCATCGCGTCACCGGCTGGGCGACGCTCGACGCCGTCGCACCGGCGTCGGGCAACCCGCATTACTTCGCGGAGCAGCTCGCAGGAGGGCTCGACGTGCATCATGTAGGTGCTGTGTACCTGTCGGGGACGCTGGAGCCGAACGTGTGGGTCGACGTGACAGAGACACAGGAGCGCAAGATCGAGGCGCTCTTCTGTCACGCGAGCCAGCTCGTGGAGACCGGCGAGTGGTTTCGCGAGTTCCTGCGGGAGAGGGCCGAGGAAGGTGGCCGGCGCGTCGGCGTTCGCTACGCAGAAGGGTTCCGCCGCATCGTGTTCCGCGGCTGAGCGGGACACCGCTTCGTCGTGCCACACTGGCACGCGTGGCGGTGCACGAGTGGACGGTCGCAGGGGCGCTCATCGAGACGGCAGAAGGCATACTCCTCGTTCGCAATGTGCGCCAGGGGGGTAGCGAGGACTGGAGCACCCCGGGGGGTGTCATCGACGTAGCGGACGACTCCGTACTCGCCGGTCTCACTCGCGAGGTGGAGGAGGAGACGGGCCTGCGTGTCAGCGAGTGGTCGGGGCCGTTGTACGAGGTGCATGCACACGCCCTCGACCTCGGCTGGCACATGCGCTGCGAGGTTCACCTGGCCCTGGCATTCGAGGGGGATCTCGTGATCGACGACCCCGACGGCATCGTCGTGGAAGCAGCGTTCATCCCGCCTGACGAGCTCGAAGCGCATCTTGCAACGGGGCATCCATGGGTGCGTGAACCACTCTCGGAGTGGCTGCTGGAGCGTTGGGAGCCAGGTTGTGGCCGAGGCTTCCACTACGAGGTCCACGGTGCTCGTCTCGGCGAGATGCGCGTGGTCCGTCGGTACTGAGCGGTGGCCGTTCCGTTGCAGCGCGGCGAAGCGACGATGCTGCACCTGGATCTCGACGCTTTCTTCGCCTCGGTGGAGCAGGTCCTCGATCCGACGCTGCGTGGCAGGCCCGTGATCGTCGGTGGCCTCGGCGGCCGCGGTGTCGTCTCGGCTGCGTCGTACGAGGCTCGGCGATTCGGGGTGCACTCTGCGATGCCGATGAGCCGTGCACGACGCAGCTGCCCCGAAGGCGTCTTCCTTCCTCCGCGCTTCGCGGAGTACGAGCGGTACAGCACCACTGTGATGACACTGCTCCGGTCGGTCACCCCGCTGGTCGAGCCTCTGAGCATCGACGAGGCGTTTCTCGACGTCGCCGGGGCCCGACGTCTGTACGGCACGGCCGCCGAGATCGGAGCGCTGCTGCGCGAGCGGATACGAGACGAGACGGGTCTGACAGCGTCGGTCGGTGCAGCTACCACGAAGTTCCTTGCGAAGATCGCGAGCGACATGGCGAAGCCCGACGGCATGCTCGTCGTCGCAGCGGGGCGGGAGTCGGAGTTCCTGCGTCCGCTGCCCGTGGAGAAGCTGTGGGGCGTCGGACCCGCGACCTTCGAGCGCCTCGAACGGATGGGTGTGCGCACGATCGGAGATGTGGCTGACGTGCCGCTCGACGCCCTGGTCGCCGCTCTCGGTGACGCGTCGGGAACGCATCTGCATGCGCTCGCGCACAACCTCGATGGGCGAGCGGTGGAGACGCATCGGGCCGCGAAGTCGATCGGAGCCGAGGAGACCTTCGCAGTCGATCTCACGGCGGCTGCCGAGCTCGACCGTGAGCTGTTGAGGCTCACCGACCGGGTGATGTCAAGAGTTCGGTCCGCAGGAGTGACCGCGCGAACCGTCACCGTCAAGGTCCGCTACGCCGACTTCGAGACGGTGACGCGGGCGCGCACGTTGGACACGCCATCCGACACGGCGGCGACAGTCCTGCGTGTCGCCCGTTCTCTTCTGGGGTGCGTGGATCTCGCTCGTGGCGTCCGCCTGCTCGGTGTGCACGCGTCGCAGCTGAAGCACCACGGCCCAGTGCAGCCGATGTTGGATCTCGGGGGTGACATCGCAGCCGATGCTCGCCGGTCACGTCGCGAAGCGGCCGTGGAGAGCGCCGTCGACGAGGTGCGTGCCCGCTTCGGTGCCGACTCGGTCGGCTCGGCCACACTGCTCCGTCTTCCGGGCCGCGCGGTCCACGGTGAGCCCGGTGAGCGCGGCGACGCTACGGCGAAGGGCCGATGATGACGATTCGGATCGGAATGGTCGGCTGCGGCCACATCGGAACGGTTCACGCGTACGCATTGCAGCAGCTGAGCGAGCACGGGCTGATAGATGCGTCACTCGCCGCGACGTTCGACAGCGACCCCGAGCGCGCGGCGAGAGTGGCGCACCATCACGGGGGAGAGCCGGCAGAGTCGCTCGATGCCCTCCTCGACGAGGTCGATGTCGTGTGGGTCTGCACGTGGACTGCCGGGCACGTCGAGGCGGTCGGGCTGGCCGCGGAGCGTGGGTTGCCGGTCTTCTGCGAGAAGCCGCTCGCCCCGACGATGCCGGAGTGCGAGAAGGTCGCCGCCGCCCTGGAGCGCGTCCCCCATCAGGTCGGGCTCGTGCTGCGCTGGTCGCCGGTGTTCGCGAAGGCGGCGGAGATCGTTGCGTCGGGCCGGTTCGGGCGACCCCTCGCAACAGTGATGCGCGACGACCAGTACTTTCCCATCCAGGGCTTCTACGGGTCGACCTGGCGTTCCGACGCAGCGCTGGCGGGAGGCGGCACGCTGATCGAGCACTCGATCCACGATGTAGACGTGCTGCGCTGGATCCTCGGCGACCCGGCGTCGGTGTCGGCGCACACCGCAGCGACGTTCGGCCACACGGGAATCGACGACGTTGCCGCCGTCACGTTCGCATACGAGGGCGGCTCCGTCGCGACCCTCACAAGCGTCTGGCACCAGATACTCAGCCGCGAATCGAGTCGTCGACTCGAGGTCTTCTGCGAGGAGGCGATGCTCTCGACGGAGGATGACTTCCTCGGCCCGCTGCGCGTCCAGACGTCCGACGGCGTGGAGGAGATCGAGGGCGAGGCCCCGGAGTGGGCCGGCCGGCTCGAGGTTCCCGAGGTCTTCCGCAACGCGATCGCCCACTACGCGGCTCCGAGCAAGGCGTTCCTGGATGCGCTCGTGGCATCCGGTCGCGGTGCTCGCGGCCACCCGTCGGCAGGCGACGCGCTGGCCGCGCACCGCCTGGTGGATGCGGCGTACCGCTCCTCGGAGCATGGCGGGGCGCCGGTGATCCCCCTCGCCGCCCGCGTTGTTGGCTCCGCCGGAGCGCGCGACAATGGATCGAGCGAGGACCGTGCCGCCGGCTCGACCGACACCTGAGGACGCCATGCCGCTCTCCGACGAAGAGCAGAAGATCCTTAGAGACATCGAGGCGCAGCTCAACGCGAGCGATCCCGCGCTCGTCGAGCAGGTCTCGCGCACGACCCTCTACCGGCATTCGGCGCACGTGATCAAGTGGGCAGTGCTCGCATTCGTCGCTGGGCTCGGGCTCATGATCCTGACCTTCACGACGAATGTCCCGCTGGCGTTCGTCGGCTTCTGCATGATGCTCGGTGCCCTCTTCGTCGTGGAGCGCAGCCTCCGACGCATGGGCAGAGGTGCACTGCTCAGCATCAGCGGTCGTGCCGGTGCGGAGCGCAGGGAGCGCAACCTGTTCGGCGACGGGAGCTTGTGGCGCGAGCGCTTTCGTCGTGGAGACGGCGGCTGAGGCCGAGCCGGGTCAGGGGCGAGCGCCCCGGAGCCTGCGCGGGTCCAGGCGGCGTCGCCAACGAAGGCCGGTGCGGGTAGAGGCACGCAGTGCGGCGCCGAGGCGGGCCACCTGCTCCCAGGCCGCCGCAGCGTCGTCGTCGCCCGGTTCGTGTGGAGAGAAGACCGCGGCTGTGTGGAGGCGGGCGAGGTCCATCAGGGGCGGGCCCGCTTCACCGGCGCCGCGTGCAGGTGCGTGGCGTAACGCGAACTCGATGGGCGTTGCCGACGGCCTGCGCTCGATGCCCGCTTCTGCCAGCCGGTCGATCGCCTCGTCCCACGCCCCGGTGACCTTCTGCCGGTTGGTCGGAGCATGTCGCCGTAGCAGGCTGCGCCGCGTGACGATGATTGCCGTGACGCTCGCGTGAAGCAGCAGGAGGCCGAGAGCGAATGCCGCGACGGCGGCCGCGCCGAGGAGCGCCCACGGCGCTCCGCCGGAACGCCTCGCAGCATCGGGCTGCTTGTTCGGTGTCCGAGGCCGGTCGGGGTTCTTCGGCGGAGTCGCGCCGGGTACCGCAGTAGTCACGGGCCCGTCGGTCGCCGCCGTGGCCGACGGTGATGACGCCCTGCGCTCTGCCTGCGTTCCGGTCGGGTCTCCGGGCGTGGGCTCGTAGCGGCCCGGGGTCGGCTCGAACGCCGTCCAGCCGATGCCGGCGAGGTACACCTCGGGCCAGGCGTGTGCATCCTTCGTCGTGACCCGGTAGACGCCGGCCTCGGGGTCGAAGGTCCCGGGGGTGAACCCGACGGCGACACGCGCGGGCAGGCCGACAGCGCGTGCCATCGCCGCGAACGAACCGGCGAACTGCTCGCAGTAGCCCCGCCGTGTCCCGAGCAGGAAGGTCTCGATCGAGGTAGAGGTGTGTACGTCGGGAGCGTCGAGGGTGTATGTGAACCGCGCCGGGTCGCGGAGCCAGTCTTGCAGTGCCATCGCCCGCCGATACGGCGTATCGGCGGCCGCTCCGTCGACGATGTCCTGCGCGAGCTCCACGACGCGTGCGGGAAACCGGGAGGGAAGAGCGAGGTAGCGCGACCAGACGCCGTGTTCGACGAATCGGGTCTGCGCCAGGTCGGCCGCTGTAGGAGTCGGCACCTGAGAGACGACGTCGTACTCGATGCCGTCGGAGAGGTCTTCGGGGGCGACGAGGCCGAGCACCTCTTCGATCACGTAGGCGTCGGCAAGCCCGATCTCGGTCGGCCGGTATGCGGCGGGGAGCCACCGTGAGGCGAGCGGGCCGATCTCGAAGTGCTGGTGGACGGACTGGTACGCGACGGCACCCGAGTCGTCAGGGGGCAGGCCGTCTCCGGCCGGGGGAGCCTCCTTCTCGCTCAGAACCCAGGCGGATCCGTCGAACTCGTCCAGAGCGACGAGTCTCCAGTACGCCCGGCGGTCGGTCCGGACCGTGAAGAGCTCTTCCGCGGGTTCCTCCACCAGCCGCCCCCGTATGTCGACGAGGGGTGAGACGGTCTTCCACGTGCCGACCCCTTGCCGCGCGCCGAGAGCCCGGTAGTCGAGCAGGGCCGCACTCGTCGCTCCCGGAAGGGCGGGGCCGAGCGCTGCGCCGAGCATCACGGCCAGCGCTCCCGCTGCGGCGCCGGCCGCCGCCAGGCGCCTCAGCCGCCCGCGCCCGGAGAACCAGGAGTGACTCCCCGCCAGCTCTTCGATGCTGCGGGACAGGAGGTAGCAGGCGACCGCGGCGGCGTAGGCGACGGTGATCGCCGCGTAGGCGCCGGATCCCAGAGCCATGACCGCGACGAAGATCACGATGCTCGGCGATACGGAGGCGAGCGTTCTCTCCGGAGACCTACCCACCCACGCAGCTGTCGACGAGGACGCCCAGATGGCGAGGAGAGCCAGCAGGAGGGCAGCGCCGCGAGGGGCGACGGGCACTACGGCGGAGCGCAGAACCTCGGGCGCTTCGGCGAGCTCGTGCGCGAACGAGGTGAGCGTCGACGAAGTCGGCATGCCGAGGAAGGTCGTGTCGGGATCGACGAGGACCATGCAGTACGCAAGGCCGGCCGCGACGCCAAGGGCACCGATCGACGCGGCCCTTCTACGCGCGTCTCTGAAGGCGAATGCCTCGATGAGATGCGGACCCGCGGCCGCTCCGAGCGCGCCGAGCATCCACGCTGCGCCGGAGAAGACGCGCAGCAGCGCTGCTGCAGAAACGGCGCTCAGCGCTGCGAGAGCGAGACCGGACTTCGACCGGATGTGCCGTGTACCCATCGTAGGATGCGCTCGTTCCATGCTCTGGCGAATAGTTCAGATGGTCCGGCGTCGACGATGATGGAGGCTCCACGACGGCTCGGCATCGCCGGCGTGCCGGCCCGCGTCGCGACGACCGCCAGTAGTCCGGTTGCGCGCACCAGCACGTTCAGGCGTGCGAGGTCGCCCTCTCGCATGCGACCCATGATCGCTACGAGTGCCGGCGCGCGCCGGTCGCCGAAGAGGTTCTCGAGTCGGTCGGGTCCGCCGGGCTCGATGACTGCGAGAGCGTCGAGGACGCCGGTGAGGTGCCGACGGCCGCCGGAACCGATGCGCTCGCCCGCCGTGGTCATCAGGGTCACGGGACGCCCGTCGCGATCGAGTGCCGTGACTATGGACGCTGCCGCTTCGACAGCGGTCTCGAACGACGCGCGTTCGTGGCTGCCGGAGCGCACGTCGAGGAGCACGACCACCGGGGCGCGTCGGCGTGCTTCCTCCTGGCGGATCATGAGAGTGCCGCGGCGCGCAGTCGAACGCCAGTGGACCCGGCGGAGGTCGTCGCCGCTCTGGTAGTCGCGCAGTGCGTGGAACTCACCGCCCGGCTCCGGTTGGCCGCGCACGTTGCGAGCGTCGTAGTCGAGGTCGTCGCCGCCGCCTTCGGGCGGGGGGATGACGTCGTGGACGCGTGGGTGCACCAGGACGTCGATCGTCCCCGCAGCGCGCCGGCTGGTGCGGGTGAGCCCGAACGGGTCGCCGACAGCTACCTGCAGGGGGCCGATCCGGTAGCGGCCGCGGCGGTCGGTCGGGATCCGGTAGGCGGCGTGAGACGAGGCGCCGGGGGCGAGCGGGGCAAGCAGGAAGCGAGCAGTGCGGCGACCACCGTCGATCGCGTCGGCGACGGCCAGCGTCGGGGTGCGATGCCGCCCGGTGTTCCTCACCTCGAGATCGACCCGGCCTTCTCTACCCACCTGCATGCGTTCACTCACGTCGCGCACGACACTGATATGCGGGTGGCGAGTGCTTGTCCATGCGAGCGCTCCGGCGAGCATGATCCCACCCTGGGCCGCCAGCAGGGCGAGCGCCGGGAGCCCCAGGGCGCGCGCTCCGGCGTACAGCCCGACGACCGCCCCCAGCAGAGACCAGCCGAGTCGTGTGAGCACTCAGTCCTTCATTCCACGCGCGCGGCCGGCGCCGGTACGGTGCCGAGGATTCCGTCGATGACGTTGGAAGGGGTAGCCCCGCGCATCTGCGCGTCGGGCGAGAGGATGAGCCTGTGTTCGAGCACCGCGGGCGCGAGAGCCTTGACGTCGTCGGGCACCGCGTAGTCGCGGCCGAGACTCGCCGCGAGTGAGCGTGTCGCACGCTGGAGCGCCAGCGCGCCGCGAGGGCTCACACCCAACGTGAGGTCGCGATGGCAGCGCGTCGCGTCGGCGATGTCGACGATGTATCGCCGAACCTCGGGCGCGACGTGTACGAGCGCTATCTCGTGGGTCCACGCCGCTATGGATCGCGCGTCGGTGACGGGAACGAGATCCTCGGGCACGACCGTCTCGGCGCCGTGTGACTCGAGGATCCCGAGTTCGGCGTCGCGGTCGGGGTAG
>Ga0172370_10009115_pt1 | contig 11701 bp, 9 predicted proteins | sample LakKiv5m_FD_114538 | JGI IMG/M metagenome (GOLD analysis project Ga0172370, IMG submission 114538) | Freshwater microbial communities from Kabuno Bay, South-Kivu, Congo - kab_022012_11.5m | ecosystem: Environmental > Aquatic > Freshwater > Lake | place: Democratic Republic of the Congo...
GCTTTTTCCCAATCAAAGTCAGGGTCAGAATGATCTATAAATCCAGGATGAGAAATAGAAACGCCCTCTTGAATCATGTTTATAAATCTTGTTGTCTTAAAAACTCTACGGCTTGTTTTTGCTGTCTATCAAGAACCTCTGGTACTTCAACAATCAACCTAACATAAAGATCACCTCTGCCAGAAGAATTAAGCATAGGCACGCCCTCGCCTCGCAAGCGAACCAAGGTGTGCGAGGGCGTGCCCGGACGAATTTTCAGCTTCAACTCTCTGTCAACAGTGGCTATTTCACTACTTCCACCCAAAGCGGCCAAACTAAAAGAGATTTTATGATCAACAAATAAATCATAGCCATCTCTTCTAAACCTAGGATCTGGTCTAACATCCAAGGTAATATCAAAATCATCAAATCTAATTCTAGTGCCGTCATTGGCGCCAGCTGGAACCTTGATTTTTCGCACTTTACCATCTATTTTGACTTCTTTAGTCACTCCTCTAAAAGCCTCAATAAAATCAATGCTCAAACCATATCTTTGACGCTGTCTGGCTCTACCTCCAGCAAACCCACCGCCAAAAAACTGCTCAAATATCTCAAATGGATCACCAAAATCTGCGCCTGCAAATGGGTTATTGCCAGAGTTTGAGGAATAACTCCAAGTAAACGGACCCTGCTGGAACCCACCGGAAAAAGGATTGCTACCCATACCACTGGCAGGATCAAAAGCGGCATGGCCAAACTGGTCATAGGTTTGTTTCTTCTTTGAATCAGATAAAACTTGATAGGCTTCATTAATTTCTTTAAACTTTGTTTCCGCTTCGGCCTTGTTGTCTGGATTTTTGTCAGGATGCCATTTTAAAGCTGATTTTCTATACGCAGACTTTATCTCAGCTGCAGAAGCAGATTTATTAACTCCTAAAATTTCGTAATAATCTCTCTTGGTTACCATGATGAAAGGAATTGTAACAAGCTTGAGTTTGCCTGTCTAGCAGGCTTTTGAATGGATTGCTAAAAAAATTACTGTTTAATATCCTCAACTGACTCGTTGATCCACCAAGCTAAGCATGGTGATGTCGTGGGTTACGAGACTGGGCAACAATCCACATTACTCCACCAACTAAACCAACCAAAGAGATAATAAACCCTAGGTAAAAGCTTACCGGCACAAACTCCAAAATTAATTTATTCATCCCGGGGACAGTTCTGATTAGCTGCATACCTTGGAAATTTTCTATATTGATCTTTTGACCGTTCAAACTAGCCATCCAGTTGCGATCAAAACGATTGGCAATGATTATTGCTTGTTGTTCAGCGGTATTATTGAAACTCAAAGAAATTCTGTTGGCAGTTTCCTGAAATTCCTCTGGTTCTATGGGCTGTCCATTACTAAACCTAAACCTAGGCTTTACACCTGGAAGCTCGTACAACTCGTACTGCCCTTGCTTGGCTAATAATTTAAAGGGGATATTTTCTTTGATCTCAAATAAACGATCAACCAAGTAGTACTTAACAGACCAGTCTTGAAGTTTAGGATTACTGGGGTCAACAAAATCAATAAAATTAATTCTGGTTTCGTCATTTTGTGCCCAAATAGCAGAGTAATCCTTAGGTAAAAGAGTGGCATAACCATGGACCATTGGTAGGCGGTGAACAATATTCCAGTTGGGTGTATAAGAATCACGAATGTGAATTAGCTTGCTGTAGCTTTGAAGCTCTTGATCGTCAATAAAAGAGTCACCAAAAGGCTCCCGAACCGCCATTGCCTGCCAATAGGTACCATAATCAGTGTAAGGGCTATTGGAATCACGAGTAAGGATCCGGTATTGGAAATTTTTCAGCTGATCCTTAAAAACTGTCATATCTTGATAATCATAAATTTGCTTTGGGGCAAAATAAAACATCCCTTGTGTGTGAACAAGCACATCCAAACCAATAAAAATTATCACCAAGCTTTTTTGTTTTTTTATATAAGCCAAAAGAGAAAGCAAAGCCAAAAAACCTGCAGTAATTAAGTTGCTGGCAATCATTTCAACAATTGCCTGGTCGCGAGCCAAGGTATGAAATGTGCTTTGAGACAGTCTGTTGCCTATTAGCTGATCAAGCTCTGTCCACCACATGGCAAAATCGTGACGCACTAAGTAAAGTAAAATCAAGCCCAAAACCACCCAAAGTAACCAAATAAAAGAAGTAATTTTTATCATGGCTGGCTTCAGTTTGACTCTTGTCATAACTGAAGCCAGCCAGATTATTAAACCTAAGTTGGTCAGTATCAAAACCATGCTGGGGTACCTACCAAACTTAAACAAAGGAACTAGTCTCTGAATTAACTCAAAGCCCGGTAAAAACTCACCCAAAGAAAAAAGTACTGTGGAAACAACAAAGATGAAGTAAAACCAATCCTCTTTTTTTCTCTGTTTTTTATCAAGTAAAACCGAGACCAAAAGTAACAAAGCAAAATTACCCACATAAAAGAAAACGTTGGGTTGACCACTCCATGAAGGACCCCACTTAATCCCTTCACTTTGCTTATCAAAAAAATATGGAAAGAATATTTTTACCATCATGCCCGGTTTGAGAGATCCCATTTGTGCCTGGTCAAGCGATTGCGTCATTCTAGTTGAGTCACCCAACATTTCTACAAAAGGAAACCACACTGCGGCGCTTAAAAGCAGAGAAAACACTGTGGCTAAAAACCATTTTTTTAGCCATAACCAAAAAGAAACTTTTTCCCATTGATAAAAACCAGAAAGCAAAACAGCAAAACCAATGCCATAAATAACGTGCTGGGGATAGCCGGCTAAAAACTGAATCAAAACCAACAAACCAAAAACCAGAACGTACTTGGTATCTTTACCCAGTTTTAAACCCATCAAAGCCAACCAAGGAAACCACGTCACTGACTGTAGGGTAGAAAGATTATTGATGCTACCAGAAACTTGGGTGGACAAACCCATCAATATACCGCCCAGCAACGCATAAATTGAGTGATTTGTCAGTCTTTTAATCAAATGGTAAGTACCCATTCCCACTAACAAAACATGAACAATGACCGTCAAGTTGGTAGCCAAGGTGGGGGTAAACAACACAAAAAACAGAGTAGAAAAATAGAACATTGATTGATTAACGTCACCAATCAAAGAAATTCCACTAAAAATATAGGGATTCCATAGCGGAATTACTCCATCGAGAAAATTCTGGGCAATAAAGATTTTCCCCGGAACCATAAGAGAGTAGTTATCACCAAATACCGATGTTTTTCCCAAAAGAATCATTGGGTAAAAACGTAACAATATAAAACCCACTACAGCCAATAAAGTGAACGATCTCAATTTTTTCATTGATTAGACAAACTTAATCTTAATAATTTCCTTGATAGCAGTAACTCCATCTCTCCAAGTAATTTTTTTGCCCTGACTAAAATCTCTGCCAATGTAGGAAATAGGCACCTCAAAAATTTTATAGCCTCTCTTTAATAACTTGCAAGTAATTTCTGGCTCTAGCTCAAATCCCTTAGCTTGTAGTTTGATTGAACGTAATAAGCTAGTAGGCACCACTTTATAACAAGTTTCCATATCTGAAAGAGTAGTGTTATATAAAACATTGACAAAAAAATTGAGAAGGTCATTGCCCACGCGATGCCAAAAAAGTAAATTAAGATGGGGGCCCAAAAAACGCGAGCCATAGACTACCTCCACTTTGCCATGCTTGATAGGTTCAAGCAACTTGGAGATATCATTGGGATCATACTCTAGATCAGCGTCTTGGATTAAAACATGTGAACCAACAACATGGTCAAGACCAAAACGGACGGCAGAACCCTTACCACCATTGGTTTTTTGATAAAATTTAATCTTGGGAGATTTAACTTTTTTGATCTCAAATGCTGTTTTATCAGTTGAGCCATCATCGACCACGATGATCTCAAAAACGTCTTTAACAGTAGCCAAACTGGCTAGCAGTTTGGCTACTGTTTTCTCTTCGTTATAAACCGGCACAATCACAGAAAGTTTTATCACAAAGTGATTGTACCAAAAAAACTTAGTTCAGGTGGTTATTCCTTAACCACCTCGCCCTCTTCTACTTTTTCATCTTTGTCACTATCTTTGGACTTTTTATCGGCCTCTTGTGTGCCAGACTCTGGTTTTTCGCCAGCGGGAGGTTTGTTTGCCTCTGCCTGTGCCTTTTGCATCACTTCGCCAATTTTTTGGGCTGACTTAAACATACTTTCTGTAGCTTTGTCCAGCTCTTCTTTGGTAACATCATCTTTGGCGGCTAAATCTTTAAGAGCTTTAACATCTTTTTCTATTTGTTCTTTATCTTTGGCTTCCAGTTTGTCACCGTACTCGCCAAGCTGTTTTTCTATCTCAAAAGCTACACTGTTGGCATGATTTTTGGCCTCAATCAACTCTTTTTTATTTTTGTCTTCATCGGCATGAGCTTCGGCATCTTTCTTCATTCTTTCCCCCTCTTCTTCACTTAAGTTGGTAGAGTTTTGAATAGTGATTTTTTGCTCTTTACTAGTGGTTTTATCTTTGGCCGTAACATTTAAAATACCATTGGAATCAATATCAAAAGTTACCTCAATTTGAGGCATACCGCGTCTGGCTGGTGGAATGCCATCTAAGACAAACCGGCCCAATGTTTTATTATCTGTAGCCATCTCACGCTCACCTTGAAGAACATTAATCTCTACTTGAGTCTGATTATCAGCCGCAGTAGAAAAGATCTGTGACTTACTGGTAGGGACAGTGGTGTTGCGATCAATCAAAGCAGTTCTAATCCCTCCCAAAGTCTCCAAACCCAAAGTCAGCGGCGTAACATCTAGCAACACAATGTCAGAAACCTCGCCGCCAATCACGCCAGCTTGGATTGCTGCCCCAATGGCCACTACCTCATCAGGGTTGACACCTTTGTGAGGTTCTTTGCCAAAATACTTTTTCACTTCTTCCTGTACTTTGGGCATCCTTGTTTGTCCACCCACTAGCACCACATCGGCTACATCACTTGGTTTAATCTTGGCATCAGCAAAAGCTTTCTTCACTGGCTCAAATGAGCGCTTGATTAAATCATCCACCAGCTCTTCCAATTTGGCTCTAGTCAATGTCATGGTCAAATGCAATGGTTGACCACCATCACCTTGAGTAATAAAAGGCTGATTAATCTCTGACTGGGCAGCAGAAGAAAGCTCAATCTTGGCTTTTTCTGCAGCGTCCTTCACTCTTTGCAAAGCTTGAGGATCCTTGGTTAGATCTTTACCTGTCTCTTTTTTGAACTCTCCCACAATCCACTCTATAATTCTGCTATCAAAATCATCACCTCCCAAGAAAGTGTCACCATTGGTGGCTTTGACTTCAAACACGCCGTCGCCAATTTCTAGAATTGAAATGTCAAATGTACCGCCGCCAAGGTCATAAACAGCGATAGTCCTACTGCCTTTTTTATCTAAGCCATATGCAAGCGCGGCGGCGGTAGGCTCATTGACAATTCTTTCCACTTTCAAACCAGCAATCTCGCCAGCCTGTTTGGTAGCTTGACGTTGGGAATCATCAAAATAAGCAGGTACAGTGATAACAGCTCTATCCACTTTTTCACCCAAATAACTTTCAGCGTCAGCCTTAGCTTTGGCTAAAATCTTGGCACTCACCTCTTGCGGGGTGTAAGCTTTGCCGTCAATCTTCACCACGGCCATACCGTCTTTGCCTTCGTCAATTTTGTAAGCAATGTGTTTCACTGCCTCTTTGACAGCTTTATCTTTAAGCTTTCTTCCCATAAATCTTTTGACAGAGTTGACAGTTTTTTCTGGATTCAAAACCATCTGTCTTTTGGCAATATCACCCACACTGACATCTTTACCTTTGAAAGCCACAATAGAAGGAAAAGTGTTTCTTCCTTCAGCTGTAGCAATGATTTTGGCCGAGCCACCTTCCATCACCGCTACCGCAGAGTTGGTGGTACCTAGGTCAATACCAATGATTTTGCCTGTTTTTTTATCATTTGACATATTTGCCCTTTCATCAATCTAAATTACTTACGTTACTTAACTAAATTTGCTTAAGTTGCACGCTATTTTAGCAGACAAACAGTCTGACTGCTAGTAGCAAATTACCCCACTATTACTTGAGCGTGTTGCAAAACCTTGCCGTTGAACAAAAACCCAAGTTTAACCACATCCACCACTTTGTTTCCTTCTCCCTGTTTTTTAACAGCTGACATTGTTTGAGCGTCAAAAGTTTCACCCAAGGGATTAAACTCTACTAAACCCATTGCCAACAAAGCTTGCTTTAACTCACTCATCACCATTTCCAAACCCTTGTCTTTTATTTGTTTTGAGGCCAAGCTCAAGTGTTCAAAAGGCACTAAAAGAGGTTCAATTACTTGCATGCTCAAATGATCAAGCAGATGGGCTTTTTCTTGAGTTACCCTCCGCAGTAAATTTTGGTAATCCGCCAAACTTCTTTGTTCACGCGTCAAAGCTTTTTGCAGATCCATCTGTTTCTCTCTCCAAAGCAAACATTTCTCCAGATCCTCTTTAATACTAGAATGCTTAATCATGTTTAAAGCTTCAGCAGGCTCTACCCATAAGTAAGCCTGATGTTCCAAAGAAAGTGTAATCTCTGTTTGGTGATCGGTTTGACACCAAAATGTCAAACCGATCACCTCGTTTTGTTTGATCTTTTCTCCTCTGTAGATATGCCAATAAGAAATTTGTTGCACAACCTCAACTTGCGTCAATCCAGTTTCTTCTTTTATCTCTCTTAACAAACCGTGTTCAAGCTCTTCCCCTTGCTTCAGGCGACCATATATCGGTTCATAACCATTGGGACGAAGTTTGTCATCACTTTTTCTCTGTAAAAGCAAAATTTTGCCACTGCTTAAGTCCTCAATCACAGCTCCAGCCGCCACTTGGAAACGACCCTCGCTTATTAATTGAGTATTTTTACTCTTGGTTTGTTGGTTGGAAGACAAAATTTTCATGATAAAGTTACTCAACCAATTCTTTCACCAAGTTTCTAATATATTTCATGTAAGGAATAATATAAGGATAATCAAACCGGCTAGAACCCAAAACAGCTACTCTACATTTATGATTAGCCGCTTCAAACGAGGTGTGAATTACACCAATAGGATCCAAAAAACGATGACCAAGCTCCAAACCGTAAACTACTTTTACTTGATTCTCACTTGCACCAAAAGAAAAAATTTCTTCTAAAAGAGGTAACTGTTCAATTAGCTCAAAAACATGTTGCATCACACCAGGCTCACCAAATTCCGGTAAATCCAGAAGATGGGCATAGCCGGAGTGGTATATCTCTGTGTCATCAATTGAGGTAATGCCCAATGCGTGTGACTTATCTGCCATCACCACTGCAATTTGTCTCATGAGCTCACGCATTTTTTGGCGATTTTTCCACACTTTTTCCTTGGCAGAAACTTCATCGGCCACGGTCAACACTCTCTCTTTCATTAGCTCATTAACGTAAAGTTTCATCGCTTGAGGTGTGGGCGTCCTGCCAGCGCTACTATGAGATTTGGATAAATAACCTTGTTGTGTCAATCTAATCATCTCATTGCGAATTGTGGCCGGCGAAACACCTATGGCATATTTTTTATCTATAGTATCGGAGCCTACTGGTTCAGCAGTAGAAATAAACTCTTTAATTAATGCTCTTAATATTTGAATCTGGCGCGGTGTAAGATCGAGCATATTAGCAGAGCATATCCTTTGTTTGCTAAGTTGTCAAGCCGATTGATTAGTCACAATGCTTGACTATTTTGCCAGTCGCCACAATTTTGTGTATATTGACAGATATGAAATATAAAAATCAACATCAAAAAAAACCCGTATTGCAAATTTTTATTATTTTATTTTTATTAATTGTTACTATCTTGGGCGGCACTCAAATTACAAAGGTCAGAGACATTTTTTCACAAGCCAATTTTAATCAAGCAGATTTCTATATTGATACCCAAGCCGTCATTGGTAATATGCCAAGACCATGGAGAAACTTGGCTCAAGGCGGTGAAGATTATGCTTGGCGGTTAGCCCCACTCTCCAGTCAGGTCAGTCAGCTAAAACCAAGCTATATTAGACTTGATCATATTTACGATTTTTATGATGTAGTCTCTGGCTCTTCTGGTAACATCACGCTAAACTTTTCCAAACTAGATCTTGTTTTAGACGATATTCGCGCGGTAGGAGCCATTCCCTTTATCTCGCTTTCCTATATGCCTCCGGCTATTTCCAAATCAGACATTGTTGATCAGCCAATTAATTACAATGATTGGCAGTATCTAGTGCAAAAAACAGTTGAACACATCAGTGGCAAAAAAGGCTTCAACAACGTTTACTATGAGGTATGGAACGAGCCAGATCTTTTTGGCTCTTGGAAATACTATGGCGAAAAAAACTACCTTAATCTTTATGCTGCTTCAGTTCAAGGAGCTTCAAAAGCAAGCGGGGTCAAGAATTTTAAAATCGGTGGTCCGGCTACCACCAGTTTTTACTCAAATTGGTTCAAGGCTCTATTGGAGTTTGCTGATAAAAATCAGTTGCGTTTAGATTTTATTTCGTGGCACCGTTACACCAATGATTTTGACCAATACAAACGTGATATGGCCGATATTCACAATCTCATTGCAGATTTTCCTCAATATAATGGTCTGACAGAGTTTTTAATCACCGAGTGGGGACATGATAGTGAAAATAATACTGGGTATGACACTAGTTATAGCGCCGCCCACACCGTGGGCGGCGCTATAAGCATGGTAGGTTTGCTAGATAAAGCTTTTATCTTTGAAATCCAAGATGGGAAAAACCCCAATAATCAAACTCACTGGGGCAGATGGGGGATGTTTACCGCCAAGGAACACGGTGGCAAACCCAAGCAACGTTACTTCGGTCTCAAGATGCTTGACCAAATAGCCGATCAAAGATTGCAAGTGCTTGGTCAGGGCTCCAAAGTCAAAGCGCTGGCAGCTAAAAAAGAAGATGGCACTATCCAGCTAGTTATTAGTAATTTTGATCAATCAGGCCAACAGCTTATACCTCTTACTTACCAAAACCTCCCACAGGGGGAATACCTTTTTCAAGCACAGTATCTTTCTGGTAGAAGTTTTAAAAAAGAAGTTTCTCACCAAGGCGAGTTTTTACAACTTGAGTTGCCAGTATCTTCAAATGAAGTAGTATTTAGCGAACTTTCAGTAAAGCCTTAATTTTTGCTTGAAAAACAGCTTTGGAAAAATTTTGTGCGTGTTTATTAAGCAAAGCTGGATTAAACTTTTTGATCTGGAAGCGTTCTAAAGCTTCTTTTAAATCACGGGCTGTTAAATTTTGAAAAAAGACACCAGTTTTGCCTTCAATGACCGATTCTTTTGGTCCACCGGAGTAGTGAGCAATGACCGGCACTCCATAAGCCATAGCTTCTACCGGCACAATACCAAAATCCTCATCTTCCACTGGATAAATTAAGCCAATCGCACCGCGGTAAAGTTTGCATAGTTCTTGATCTTTAACGTGACCCAAAAACTGAACCGTTGGCCCAGCGATTTTTTTTAGTTGAGATAACATCTTACCTGCTCCAACCACCTTGAGAGGCAGTTTGAGTTGAGAACAGACTTGTACGGCTAGTTCTGGATGCTTTGCCCAAGCCAAGCGATTAACGTATAAATAGTAAGTCCTTGCTTGTTTGATGTCCGGAGGTTGCAAAGGAATATTAACCGGAGGATAAATTACAGTAGAAGGTAATTTATAAAACTTGGTAATTCTTCTGGCAGTTTCATGCGAATTGGCTATAAAATGATCTACATTTGATCTAGCAATCTTGACGTCTTCTATCCGCAAATAGTGATTGATCAAAGCGCCCAAAAACTTGGTTACTGGATTACTTTGCCAATCAGTTTGAGTATTGTAACCCCAAAGTGATCTGCTAGGAGTATGACAGTAGCAAAAGTGCTTTCCGTTGCTTACACGTACAGCTTTGGCAAAATATGCGTTGGTAGAGGAAATCACGAGATCGTATGCTGATAGGTCTAAAGAGCGAAAAAACTGTGGGGCAAAAATTCGCAAAGGCGAAAAAAGCTTTTTATGCAAAGGAACTTTACTTAACCAAGTTTGTCTAATATCAAACTTTGCGAATTTTTGCCACTCAACACCCAATCTCTTGAGATCAACAAAAGCAGTATATACCGGAGCTTCTGGAAATATTTCATGGAGCGCCTCTAGCACTCTTTCGGCGCCTCCGTACTCTGCCAAATAATCATGCACTAGAGCAACTTTGAAATGTTTTTTTGTTTTCATTTGATGACCTGCGTAAATTATACAACCTAAGCAATGCACCCTTAGCCTGTCAAAGGGTAGACATACTTCGATAAACTAAGTATGACAGAAACAAGCTGTTACAATATCGTCATGCTACCCAAAAAACATAGGTTTAGTTCCAGAAAAGAAGTGAGCACTGTTTTAAAAAACTGTCAGCGACAGTACGGTCAAAATTTGACACTATTAAGTTGTGTCAATCCTGCAAGAACAAATCAACCTTGGCGCTTGACGGTGATTGTAGGCAAAAAAAGTGTATCTAAGTTGGCTAATCGGCGTAACCTCGTCAAGCGCCAGCTGATCAACGCCTTTTACCAAAAAAGCAAAGGGTTTGATCTTGGTGGTTTTGACTTTTGCCTAATTAGTAAACGATCTACTTTAACAACTGATTTTACAGTTTTGAGCCAAGAAATCTCACTACTTTTATCCAAATTTACAAAAATATCAATATCACAAAATTAAAACAGCGCTGACTGAACACCTAACTCAAATTCATCTTGCGGTAGCAGTTTGATAAGAGAGAAAAAACCCAAAGTTTTCAAAAAATCCGTAGCTTTTTGTTTATCGTAGGCAACCACCCTGCAATCATTAAGTCTAAAGTCCATTTTGACTTGTGTATCGATCTTAGCTAGTTCTTGGCTAAGATGAGCATTTTTTTCATCATCAATAAGTTTGGTAACTACTGATTTAGTTAGAGGCGCCTGATAATCTTGGCTTTCTTGCACTTGCTTGGCGATTGTAAATAATTGATCCAAAGTATTAAATTTTTGCAACAAAGTAACCGCGGTTTTTTTACCAATGCCCTTAACTCCAGGGATATTATCAGAAGGATCACCCATTAAGGCTTTATAATCTACTATTTGATCAGGACGTAAACCTATTAGACGTTCAACCATGTCTGGATCGTATTCAATATCACTCTGCAGTTTGCTTCTTGAAGGTATAAAAACATAAAAATCATCGTTTACCAACTGCAATAGATCCTTGTCACCAGTCACTGTTACAACCAACGGACGATTGGCTTTTTTGCTCAATAAACTGCCAATACTACCAATTAAATCATCAGCTTCTTCACCGGCCATGGCAAACTTGGGAATATTCAAGGTTTCCACCAAATCCTGCACTAGCTTAATTTGGGGTATGAGATCATCGGGCATTTCTGGGCGGTTTGCTTTGTAAGCTTGATAAGACTCTGCTCTTTTGGTTTTTTCTTTGCTATCAAAGCAAACCGCCAAGTATTTGGGACTAAAATCCCGCACCACGGTTAATAAGATTCTGCCAAATCCATACACCGCGTTGACCAATCTGCCTGTCAGATCAGTTAACTCGGGAAATGCGTGATAAGCGCGGTAAATGAGGGCGTGACCGTCTACCAGCAGTAGTCGGTCA
>Ga0172370_10009118_pt1 | contig 11700 bp, 16 predicted proteins | sample LakKiv5m_FD_114538 | JGI IMG/M metagenome (GOLD analysis project Ga0172370, IMG submission 114538) | Freshwater microbial communities from Kabuno Bay, South-Kivu, Congo - kab_022012_11.5m | ecosystem: Environmental > Aquatic > Freshwater > Lake | place: Democratic Republic of the Congo...
AAGGCCACTCGCAGGTTTTATGCCGTTACGCGTATAATAATCAACCACGCCTGCATTAATAACCTTATCCGGGACAAGTACCGGCTGCCCGGCAGAAAGTGCCATATCGGGGCGGATAAAGGCGTTTGCGGCCATGATTTCAAATGCACCGCTTACGTCACCCATCTCCTGCAGGGCGATGTCCCAAACGGTCTGGTTATATTGTGCCTCTACCTGTTTCATACATATTCTGCTTCTACCCGCAGCTCCTGTCCGTTATGATTTATTCCCGTGACATCCATTCCATCCATTATGTACTGAGAGCGTATCTTACGAACCAGCTCCGAAGGACCTTCATCATCGATAAAACCGATAATACCCACTCCAACCAGGGGTGATTGCTTATATTCTCCCTCGCCTGCCACAAGTAGATCCCTCTGATGCTGCTGCGTGGCATCACCCACTGCGAAGTCACCCTTTTCGCTGGCTAAATCACCACTCTCATCTGTCAATATGTCAAATTGTTTAAATGCCATGAGTTATTTTGTCATTTTCGATATCGGATTGTTGGGTTGATTGAAGATTCAATGTAGATATTGGTTTCGGGATATCCGTGAATCCATTTATCGTACCTCCTGAATGTATATGGGCATTATATTCTTTGATGTGATCATTAAATGCTTTTTCGATTGCGTTCAACTTATCTGTCAGTTCTTTCACCTTTACAAATCCTTCAAATGATCCGTCGTTAAACTTTACCAGGTCTTTTGAGATCTCTATCCCGAAATCCTCGACTTTGAGATCGATTTTGTCCTTATCTGCGTTAATGGTTGTCCCGTTGATCTCAAGCCTTACAGACTCTATCTCGCTGGCCATAGCCATAAAGAATTGATCCGAGTTATGAATACGCACCATCAAAATAGATGAATTCACCTTTGGAGTGATCACCAGTCCTGGCTTATCATCAACGGCAGCACGTTTTCGTACAAAATCGTATTGGGTACCATCCACCGCCTCTACATCGATATAATCATGATCGGGATAATTGTTAATGACAAAAGCCGGAATGGTTTTATACTTCCCTTCAGCCAACTGCCTTAAGGCAGTTATGATCTTTTGTTCGTCTCTTACGCTCATTATTGCAGTTTTACATCAATATCGATATAGCGCCTTGCCCCTTTACGGCCAAATTCCACCTTTGTACTTGAGATATAGAACGTTCCCTTCTTTTCCGCATATTTGGGATCTGAGAGTTCGGCTTTCATTCCAGGGATGGCGTAAGGCACAAGGAAAGCTGTGATCTGCCCCTCGTATCCCGAATACTTGTATTTCTGTATCTCCTCCTGGGCAAGCTTTTTGAGGGCCTCCACTGAGGTCACATTATAAAAGAACAAGGTTCTCAACTGCCCGTCATGATCACCAATTTCAGCATGCAGCTTTGTATTATCGGCATTAAACCCGATGGCCTTAATCTTAAGTTTTACATCATCACCGTAGCGGTACTTAAGCTTATCATCCTTGACGGTATTTACCCCGATTGAATATTTTACCACTCCCAGATCAGGAGTGTAGGCAAGGCCTACATAAAGATTGTTCTCGACAAAATATGCTGCTAAGCCGTAGGCTTCTTTTACCTCCTGAAGCGCTTCAAGCCGGGAGCGGGAAGTTGAAATGACGTAGTTGTTGATGTTCACCTGGGGTATCTTCTCTGATAAAGTTATACCGGGAACATCCGAGATGTATTTCACGATTTCCTTCAGCGTGGTGGACTTCCATTTCTTTGTCGGCAAGGGTGTGCGCAACAGGAATTCACTTCCCTCACACTCGATCTCAAGTGGAGTGGAAAAGTTGATGCGGTATATGTAGCCGGTAAATTCCTTCACCAGCTTATCATTATAGCCAAGCTCAATGGTGATCTTGTCTCCTCTTTCAAATTGCTTTCCTGTCTGAACCGACTGCGTTGAGAGCTTGCCATCCTGCTTAAGCCGGGCTGAGGTGGGGATCCGGATCTTTGCACTTGAGTTTATCTTGTAAATCGATTTTTCAATCTCACAGCTATTGAGCGTGGTAAAGGAAAGCTTTTTACCGTCCGCTTTCCGTTCAATTGATATTTTACAACACAGAGCAAAAACCATCACTCAATGATTAATTCAAAAGCAATATCACTGGACATCTCTATCTCAAAAGGTTGTGCGTTCTCCAAACCTCTGGCATCCAAAAGCCGGAAGTTCGTTATGATCACTTTCTCGTTTTGTGAGAAGCAGAGATCGGTTAAGGCATTGATTATTTCAAGGGCATTCCCAACGTAAACCATATCCCTGAGCTTTTTCACCTCCCGGTCGGGATAACTGTTGTAATACTGCTCATCCGCACTTACGATGATCCCTTTGATGTTGATTTCCCAGTCCTCCACCGCAATGATCTCTTTCACACAGTTCTGCCGGTTGACAAGAAGAGTCTCGATAATGGTCTTTTTAAGGGAGATATCCAACAGGGTATTCTCAAGCTGCAACTCGGTTTTTGCAATCGGATCTTTTAATTTCACCGGCATAAAGACCTCTACCCCGAGCAGGTTTTTCCCGTAAAGATCCTCTCCCCTGTCTGTTTTCGTTTTTCTGTTTCCTTTTGGAATATTATAATCCGTAATCTCATGAGTGACCTTCGAGGAAGGATTGAATACAAATGGGAATGGAAGCGCCTTGTAATTCCAGATGATTGAAAAAAGATCCTTTATGTCGAAAGTTATCCCGGCCATTACTGTGTTGCGATAAGATTAGCGGAGTTTAATATGCGCATGAGTTGCTCAGTGACAGAATCTCCCATCCGTTCTATTCCCTTCTGAGCGGAATCAACATGTATCTCGGTTTTATCCTGCAGCTTGCCAAGGTTGATGGTAATATTGGTCGCCTTTGATCCTCCCGCAGGGATGCTGCCGATCTCGTTTTTTAGATCCACTTCTGATGTACCTAAAGGGGATCCTCCTGCAGGGCTCTTCTTTCCCCTTTCCACAGGTGTAGTGCCTGAAGGGGCATACCCAAGAGATTTGGCAAGGTTTTCCTGGTCAGTTTTTAATTTCTTCAAAAACCCTTCCATAGAGAAGGATTGTCCCTTTAACAGATAATACTCACCAAGCATTTTTTTGACCAAACTGGCATCTATCCCCATTTTCTTAAAGCTGTCAATAAGATCATATACGTTCCTGAGCCAATTATCACCTTTAAAGCCTTGCGAATAGGCATATGTTGCAAGCCAGTTTTGGATACCCTCAGCCTCTTTAACTCTATCTGTGAGTTTATCTGTTTGCTCTCTATATTCCTTGTTGGCACGCTCCCAGAAGAATTTTTCCTTCAGGCCAGCGACCACGAGAGAAATATTTGATGAAAGCTTTTCCATATTCAGGCTCTCCGCTTTCAATCCTTCCACGATCTTCGGATCGATATCTTTTAATTCTTCCAGCAGCCGGCGGCGCTCCTCAGTCTTTAAGTTCACATCCCCGAGGCGCGTTTTTAAAATCGATATCTGAGTGATCTGATCCCTTATTTTCTCCTCCACCGGGATTTCAACAAACTCCCTGACCATATTTAAAAATCCCGACATCCGCAGTGTTGCATTTTTCAAAACCGGTGCCATCCTGTCGCCGATGGCCTTGCCGGTAAGCTGTGCGGCATCCTGCATGGTTGAATAAGTTCCCAGCAGCGTTTTGCTTTGTTTGTCGGCCATATTGAAAAACCGTCCGCCTTCGGCCGTTGCATGCTGAAATGCCTTTGCAACCATATCCGAGGAGATCCTGCCGTTTTCCATATCCTTTCTAAGATCTTTCATGCTCCGGCCGGTCATTTCGCTGATCTCCTTCAGGGGATTGAATCCCTGGTTGATCATTTGCAGTAGATCCTGTCCCATCAGTCGCCCGGCTGCCTGTGTCTGAGCATATGCAAGTGATAATCCTTCAAATCTCTCTTTGTTGCCCTTGGCCACATCACCGATCATCTTAACGGCTGGCAGTATCTTCTCCTGGGCAACGCCAAAGCCAAGGAGCGTATTTGTGGCTTTAAATACATCCCCACTGCGCAGAGGCGACTTGTTAGCATAATCGATCAATTCGCCAATCATCTTGGCAGCTTTGACCTTTGACCCAAGCATCACTTCATAATCGGTGTATATCTGTTCAAATTCTGCCGATATCCTGGCAGATGAGAATACGCCTTGCTTTACAAGATTGACAGCCTCATAAATCCCTCCTGCAAGTCCCAGTGTCCCCATTAACCTTCCCATTCCCATTCCGCCCATAAGACTTCCTCTCCCCAGTGCACTCTTTAATCCGCCTGCCTTGCCAATCAGGCTATTGAGTTCACTCTCTGTTGCCCGGATCTCCCGGCGCAGGTTTATAAAAGATTGACGGCTATGAGTATTCTCAAACTGCGCATTCAGATCACGCAGCTTCTCTCTAAGTTCGTAAACGCTTCTGGGAATACGGTTAATGTCTGAATTCAGCTTGTTGAATACTTTGGATCCGCTTGCTGTCTTGTCAATAGTTTTCTGCAGATTATCGGCCGCACGAGAAGCGGTCGAAAAGTTCTGACGCACCTTCTCCATGATAGGTGAGAGCCTGTCCTGGAGCTTTATGATATATTCGACAGTACGATCCATTTTAAAACTCGAAAAGCTGCTTTTTCGCAGCTTCCCGTTTACGTATTTCTATGAGAAATGCCATCTTGTTTATCCATTGATCATCCGAGAGTTCATCACCGTTAATTCCAAGATAATACTGCAAGAGGTTGTTCGCCCACCTTAGCCAGTTCTTATCATCTCCACTGAGGGCATCTAACAATTTTTTTTTAATTCCGCATTCTTGAATGTCACAAGGTAACTGGCCTCCATGGCAGCCGAGATAAACAGATCATCCTTCTTAAGGATCTCCTCGCTTCCTCCTATCCAGCAGTTCTGCAGGATGGCTTCACCCGACTGTACCATCTGTCCCAGGTTCATCTTTTTGCCTTCAGAGAAAGTAATATCCAGCTTCGTCAGTGCATAGATCATTACTTTACGGTCTACCGGTTTCAGATATCCGATATGCCCTTCAATGATAATCTCAAAAATATCGCCATGTTTCTTTTTCCAGGCTTCTAATTGAGCCTGATCCACTGCTCCGATGTATTTTATCTTCTCTGTCATGCGAGTTTATTTTACGGTATTGTACTGGATCTTCAGACACTGGATGCCCATGGTGATCTCGTGTGATCCGTCTCCCTGTTTTGAGTCCTTTTCGAAGTTGTCAAACTCTGCACGCTTGACTACATCAGTAACAACCGGAAGACCGACCTGCGGAACAAATGCAATCACGACATCAAAAGGCGGTATAGACAGAGGATCTCCTCCGGCTGCCGTTATGATTGCCTCGAGTTCGCTCTGCAGGAGTTTTATCTCGCAGGAATAAGATTTATTTTTTCGCTCCATGAACCTGGGCTCATTGCCTGCAGCGTACCCCGGAGTCTTTTCCCATTTTGAGCCGTATTTCACGGCACGGATACCCGTCACCTCGCGGCCAAGCATAACTACCTTTATGTCCGACCAGGCGTATTCCTCAGTGTTATATTGATTTTCTGCCATTTTAGTTAAGGTTTTATGATAATGCGGGGTTCTTGAACCCAAGCGAAACGATGATGTCTGTCATATAGCCTTTCGGCGTTATGCGGAGTACGACATTGAGCCGGGGGGAAGAGAGAATATTCTGTGAAGGATCGATATAGGACTCGAATCCAGAGATCTCTCCGGTCATATTCAGGTTAACCTGGTTATCGATTTTCCCCTGCAGGTAACCTATGGTGGCCGGGTCGAGTTTGCCGTCCTCTGTGATCGATACTTCGTCCTCAACTTCTTCTACAAATGTGTTGTAAGCGATCTTTACTCCCTTATCAATGACACGGATATTGCAGATCATATGAAGATCGTCCTCTGCGCTGGTAGCGGTATTATCGCTGTTGAAATAGTACCCGCTTCTGGTCGGGAACATCCTGAAAATGATGAATCCCTTGTCATGTATGGTTGGTAGAGCCGACAGGCGGTCCTTTACATTGGCTCCATCGGTAAGATAACCGGTGACTATGGGCAGAGCTCCTGACTTAACACGAGATGGTTTGCGATGTACCGGGTTGGATGCCTCTCTTCCCATGAACATGCCCAGTGCACCCTGTCCTGTATCATCCATGGCAGCAAGGCATACTGCCGCCCGAGCACTTGTCATAGTGTGCAGGTCGCGCAGGGAATCTCCGTCGCCCTGGAATCCTATGCCTTCCAGAACAAAGAATACCGGCATGATTCCGCTTACATAATCAAGCGCAAGGGAATCGGCATTAAGGATGGCCTGGTAAACCTTTTCATCAAGGCCGTCCAGGTCGATGCCCTGATATCCTTCACCGGGAAGCCAACATACACCAACGCCTGATACCTCTCCACCTGCGGCATCAAGCAGTATCTTTGCCGGACAGAGGGCTACCGATTTATCTACTTTCTCATCGATTGTCCGCACCTGGTCAGACACGACAATCCAAAGCTTTGCCCCGGTTCCGACCACATCGTAAAAAGCCTTTATCTGCTTAAAGGCTGCTGCATTTTCGCCGTCAACCGTTATGCCAAGTGCGATGGCCTGGTCTGTCGAATAGATAGCATAAGCCTTGTCAAGTTCAAGGGTGTCGACAACAGCCACGCCGGTTAACAGAAGCCCCATGATGCGGTCATTGGTGAGGGTTACCCCGCCAAGACCATGGCGTTCTATATTGATTTGTACGTTCGGGAGTCCCATTTTGCTTTACTTTTTTGTTTTCGTTTTTTTTGAGGCAGCACTTTTATTGGGGGCTGGCTTAGTTTGATTTGCAGAAGCGTTAGGATCTTCCGGTTCTGTCTGAGCAGCTGGTTCTGCATGATCATTCTGTTCCGGCTCAGAAGCAGACTCTGAGTCCACTTCCGGCTTTTCTTCCGAGTTTATCTCGGGTGCTGTCTCAGAATTCTCTTCAGAAACAATCTTGGCGGGATTTGCATCAACCCTGGTGAAAGTATAAAACTCCGATCCTATCTGCCTGGCATGTTCCTTTACATTCTCCGGATCTGTGAAGAAGTATCCATCGTTGGTTGCAAACAGCTTTTTATAATCCCTTTTTGAGAAGAGATCATCGGCCATCTTTTGAAGGTCCTGTTTTATTTTATCGGTTTTCATAATGTTATGATTTGTCTTTTTTTGTTCCTATTTTGTACTTTCCCATGGTCTCAATAATCTTCTCTATTCCACGGGAGCCGAAATAAAAACTCATAATGAGCATTCCCCACTGGCCCAGAAGTTCAACATACGTTGGATTGATTTTAAATGTTGCAATGATCTGACCAGATATCACGATATGTCCAGGAGTATCGAAGAGTGATAGAAAAGAATACATCACCAGGATAAAGATCAGTACCAGAGGACGGATATTCTTTGCCAACCAGGAATCGGAATTCATATCGATGCGCTGGCGCTCTGTGAGCTCATCCTGTGCATGCTGCTCAGCCTGTACAAACAGATCGGTCAGTTCCTTCTTTGCGGCTTCTCTCTCAGCATCGGTAGTGACAAACTTATCGATCAGGTCTGAGACCTGGCCGATAAGTCTGCCACTAAAAAGACTTACTATTTTATCGAAAATTGACATGCTTTTTGGTATGTATTGTTAACCCTGTTCATCCATCCAGCCTTGAATTTTACCAGGTGAGGATGATGTTTTATCAAATCCAAATACCATCTTTTTCGGGCATCAGAATATCTGCGAGTAATATTGTCAAGGAATGTGTTTGCCTTGGAGATGGTCTCGCTACCGATAATCCCGTCAATTTTAGCTCCACACACCCTTTGAAGAAGTTTTACTGCGGTTTTGTTGGAACAATTGACCGCGGTATCGAATACCTGTAAAGCAAGCTGCTCATTGTTGAGTTCATCAAGGCGTAGCGGTGACCAGAAATAGTCATGATAGGCCTTGGCCGCAGCCTGGGGGTTCATCATCCGGATATCCATGATGTCGATATCCCCGTCACCGTCAAGATCGAAATCCAGCCGGCCGTCATGATCAATATCGCCTGTTGATGAAAGAAAACGCAGAGAAATCCCAAGGTTTGTTGCTCCTCCCGGATCATCCTTGTCATTGACAAAGCCTCCTTCATTGCGAAGGATCACCTGTAAGCATTTTTGAAACCGCTCTGTCATTTCCCTTTATCCTTTGAATTCATCTGGTCTACACGCGTGCGGATATACTTTACATCCTCCCACATCTTTGTTACATCTTCTTTGTCAGCCTTTTTTTCATCGAGATTGTACATGATTGCTTTGTGATCGATTTGGTTCTTCTCAAGATCCTCAAGCTTTGTGGTCATTCTACCATAAGCGATGAATCCGTAAACGCACATCGAAAGAATACCAGTCGATGTGATGACCGTTAAGATGACGCTGATCTTATTCTTCTGCTGGGTTGTCATGGGTGAGTTCCACCGTTATATTTGCAGGAGGTATCGGGGCTGTCTGCGGCCAGATCTGATCGAATAATGTGGTCTGGAAATCCATGCGGTGAACAATCACTCCGGGCAGATAGGATACGACGTGATCGGAGACGCGTACAAGCCTTTTGAATAGGTTTGCAACTGCCAGATCAGAAAGCTTCTGAAATACTTCATCGATCTTGTCAAGCGCTTTTAATGAGGTCGACTCCTGCTCCGAGTTTTTCAAGGTTTCTCCAATCACCTGGTTAAAGATATAAACCGAAATGATAGTCTTACCCATCTGTCTGTTTTGAGCAAAAGTCTCCCACATTATATGTGATATTTCAACAAGAATGCAGGGTAATGGCAATGGATAATCTTCTTTGAGGTTATTGAATTGTCCCTTCTGAAGGTCAATCCACTTAACCCAGGACATCGTCTGAGATATCTTATCCCTCACCGCTTCGTAAACCTGCCTTCTCACTGATTTCTCGGTTAAGCTATTGGAGAATAGATGCCTGCTGAATACTTGTAAGCGGTTCGCATCAGACCGGCTTTAAAGCGGTGCTGGAATCCGAATTCATAAGCCCTGCCACTGGTATTTGTCTGAATAGGCTTATCAAACATGGACCAGACGCCTTCACCCTTCCACGCCTCCCGGCTGAAGAATGCAAAACTCAGTGGTACGACATTACCAGCTATGACAGTGCCTTCGGCTGCTTTCGCATTGGCATCCATGTCAAATCCGACTTCGGCATCATAGCGGAAGATCTTGAATCCATAATAGTAGACAACATCTACATTCTTTGAACCGGTTACCTGGATCGTTCCGGGCTCTTGACGGAATCCGATCTGAGCTTTCAGGATTTCGTTGCTCATAACCAGCTCCCACCACATGTTCGATGTTAACACAAGACAGCGCCCGGTTTCTGCTTCAGGAAATTTAAGGTTGTCACAGGAGCGGGCAAGCTTTTGAATATCCTCAATCCTAATTGAGAGATAACCCGTTCCAAGGTCCACACCGCTGGTTGCCAGGATGACTTTCTTTCCTGCCTCGCTATCCACATTGGGCGTAATCGCCCAGGCGGTTGCCTTTGCCTCTTTCAGACGGATGGCTGTGGCACTCTGACGGGTATAGGCTTCGACCTTTGCATAGGGAATGCCATAAAGCCCGATTTTACGGATCTTGTAATTCTGAGAATCGTAGGTGTCAAGCTCAACATCTCCCGGAGTCTCGGTCGGCTCTACCGCATCTATATCATCATTGCGGTTCTTATAAACGGTGGGATAATCACCGATTTCAGCAAAGTGAATGATCTGGCTTTCATCAACAAACTGGCTCAGATCGCTCAGTTCGTTCATCCAGTCACGTTTCTGTTCGTATTTCTCCTGCAGCGAAGGCAGCCAGACTTCCCGCTGAAGCCCCATCATGGCAACGCTTTTCCCTTTTGGTATAAGGCTGGAGGCAAAGCTTAAAGCTCCGATAACGGGCCCGAAGATAGTGCCTATGAGAGCCGAAAATAACAGGCTCATAATAAGGCTGATTGCAAATGTTCTTTTCATTTGTTTGTTTATTGATTTTTGATTTTACTTTACTTCTTGAACTGGAACTTTACCGCAAGCCGTACGTTGCCGGTGTTTTTCTTTAGGCAGTACAGCCTCGAATAAGGAGATGTCCACAGTATCGTTGCCCCACTGCCTCCCCAGTTGAAATTTTCTGACGCGGCTTTGAAGACTTTAACGGTTGCCCCGGAGACAGCCGACCAGTTTACGTTGTCCCAGGATTCCTGCAAGGTGCAGGTACAGGTATCCGTCGCTCCGGTTATGTAAGTGTATTTGGCAAAAACACTCACATAATACAGTCCGGGTACCTGCTTTGAATAAATCCCGGTATCAGCATTTTTCAGAGAATCGTATGCGGTATGCTTTGAGTTGGCAACGTTGTACTGCAGGCTCTGCCCCTGTCCCTGCATTGCACAGATAAGCATGATCGATATCGTGAGGCAGAAAATTTTGAAAGGTTTCATCTTTTTTCCGGTTTTTGATTTTTGAATAATATTCTTACTTTGAATTTTTCTTCGCAGGCGACTTCGCTGGCTTCGGATTTAACTTTCATCCTCGTCCTCGAGGATGTACTTGCCTTGACCAGAGATCTCGCGACGGTGAGCCTCTAATAGCTTTTTGTATTCTTCAGGTTTTTCCAGCTTCATTTTCTTTAAGCCCGGAAGGTCATTTTTGTAGTAGTCCATGTACTTCCATTTTGACCTGTCGCTCCCATCCTCATTCTTGTTATCCGCCACAGCGCCCTGCATGCCTGCAAGATGCCTTTCGATCACCTCGGTGCCTTTGCGTAGTTCCAGAACCTTCTTGGTCCCTTCGTAATCGGTCATAGCTGCTTTCTTATAAAAGTCTTTTTCCCCTTCCTGGATCGCACCACGCTTGAAGTGAAGCTCTATGAGCTGCGTTGCGAGTTGATCCCTCGCATTGTCATCTGCCTTTTGTCCCTTGCGGAGAGAGAGTACCCGTTTGGTTTCCTCGTAGTTTTCCTCGGCATTTTTTTCAAAAAAGGTCGATTCTTCGGGTGTGATTGCACCTCTTTCGACATGGAGGGACACGAGTTCCTTTGCCCTGTCCTTGCGAAGAGCAGTATTCTCATTGGTCAACTGCTCAACAGTTTTTTCATCTTTTCCCATTTTTTTGATTTGTTGTGTTTTCTGAATTACTGACAGCTGAACCGGCTTTCCTTCATGGATAAGCTTGATCGAATTGCGATTGCCCGGAACGTTGCAGAGAGAGATTTCAAGCAGCTCGCTTTCTTTTACCGTTGGAAGCTCCTGACCAGCAAGCATATCTGCCGGATCTTCACTTTCTACAAGAGGATCAACCGAGAGGGATACTCCCGACATGTATCCGTTTTTGTATTTTTTGTAAAGCTTCATGGCAAATTCATCTTCCTCGTCGAACTGACAGGTTCCGTTAAATTTGTCGCCGTTCTTTGTAAGGTTTTTCCACTTGCCGATACTCATGATGGCCCCCTTATGATCATACAGGACAACCGGATTGCGCTCAAAACTCTCGGTTCTTATACCCTGTGTAAAAATGCGGAAGCCTAATCGGTTCAAAGAATTATCTGAAATCTGGAAGTCTAATTCAGCAGCCATTTCATGAAAAATGAACCACAAATATTATTGATTGATAACACTGTTGCAAATTGCAAATACGTAGTTG
>Ga0172370_10009121_pt1 | contig 11697 bp, 10 predicted proteins | sample LakKiv5m_FD_114538 | JGI IMG/M metagenome (GOLD analysis project Ga0172370, IMG submission 114538) | Freshwater microbial communities from Kabuno Bay, South-Kivu, Congo - kab_022012_11.5m | ecosystem: Environmental > Aquatic > Freshwater > Lake | place: Democratic Republic of the Congo...
GAGGGAGATATACCTGCAGAAAATAGAGCAGAATTAGTCGATGGGTTAGGTTTATTAAAAGTTAATGGTAGCCTTGCTTTAAGGAGAAATTCTGTGATGTATCATGCAATGCTCTTGAATGCAGGATATAGTGAAGATACTTTGCGCCAAGTATCTGAATTAAGACAATACTGTCAGCCCGCTACTCAATCTTCAAGCCATTAATATCCATTTCAGAGATTTTCTTTTGGTTTTTTAACTTCCAACTATTAAAGAAGCCCATGAAATTCTTATAATTATCAATTCTAGCATAAAGCCTTCCGGCTTTCATAAATGTCTTTTTATGTTCTTTCCTGAACTTCTTAGCGCTTTCAATCATTTCAAGTGGAGGGCCATTTTGGATTATTTCCTTTTTCGGTTTAACGATTAAGTATAATTCCCCGTTTTTAGTGCCATTATACATATATTCTCTCTTTACAACATCAAAATAAGCACTTACTTCATTAGTTAAGAAGTCAGAAAACTTCTTCATTTTAGTCCCCGCAATATCTCCTTCTTGTTTATCCGTAGACAAAATTATCTTGACGAATTCATCCTTTTTGGCTTGTTTTTTCATTTCCTCATCAATAAAACTTCTATCTTTAATATCAAACATCTCTTTTTTAGGTTTTTTAAGCAAAATCTCAAGAGATTTCTTTAATTTAAGGAAAGTTTCATTTCTTAAAGCAGCTAGAACATTTCTTTCTTTAAACGTAGGGTCGACTAATACAATAGAACTTTCAATCTTGCTCCCATTCATCTCAATCAATGCCTCCTTTCCCTTGTAATTCTTCTCAGGATCAATAATGATCTTGTCTTTAGCTTTAACAATTGCCTTAGCCATATTTTCAAACGTTTTATAGTAAATAATCAAGCATTCAGAACCATATCCCGAAATTCCTCCAATATAACTTTCAGCGCCATAAACCCCTTGCGCTTTAAAGAATTGCTTTGCAATTCTTATCTCATTAGATATTCTAGAGTTAGTCTTTCTTTTTACGTAATTAACATGGAAATAACTTAAGTCGGTGACATTCTTAGCTTCTTTAGGTTTTTTTATTTTCAAGATAGGTATGACTTCAAATGTTATCTTTGTGTTAATTTTAATTTGGAAGTAATCTCTGCTTCCATGCACTCTAATGCATGGCGTTTTAGTCAATTTTAGAGCATTCTCCAAGGCATCAGACAGATTTCCATCTTTATGGAATCTAATAAAGATGTCAATATCATAATTCTCACTTTTAATCATTGTTTTCTTAGCATAACTCCCGCCAACAAACACATCTGCTCTAATCTTCTTTTTTCTTAAAGCCCCATTAAGGCTAGAGATGAATTTCTTAACCTCAATAGCCATTAATTCTTCTTCATACTTATTCATTTCCAGTTCAAGCTTATCAGTTATATTCTTTAATTTCATGTCTAAAACAAGCAAAGGATGTTTTTAAATTATGAGTATAGCCATTAATAAATATAGAAAAATTAAATCATAGTTAGCCAATGTAAGAAGAGATTAGCATATTAGAGATAACAATTACCTTTATTTCCATTTATACTATTTAACTCAAGGAAGATTAATCTTCTCTGATAAATTCCTTCTTAAACGCAGAGGTTAAATCAACAATATATTTTCCATCTTCAAGCTTGTAAACTCTCGGCTTTCCAGCTGAAAATAATTTTTGCAAGTCAAGAAGGTACTTCCCAGGTTTAACTATCTTAACGCTCTCAAAATCAAGAAATACGGGAACTTCTTCATCTTCAACTCCAACAATATCCCTAATGTCCTGTTCAACCTGCTTCTTTTCTCTTGGAGAAAGTTGTAAATCTTCATCTTTATTGGCCATTATCTCCTTTAGTTTATCATCTCTTATATAGAAAAAGAACTTGCTCTTACAGTTAGTACATCCTGTTAATAACTCTGACGCAGTATCTGGGTACACGGATGAGCAATGAACACATTTATACGCCATGCCCTTTGTAAATTTTAGAGGTTAATAAATTTAATTATAGTTAAGGGATTATTTCCTAAGCATTAAATCAATCTTCTTTGGGTCCTTCTTTATCTCTTTTACTATAGAAGCAGGGCCTATTACGGTAAGAGCACTAGCATCGCCAACTAGCTTCTTAGCAATGCCATATTTCATTTGTGTAAGAAAGTCCTTATCTTTCATATGTGGTTCTATTATCGCCAATTCAATTCCTTTAAAGTTCTTTATATGATCCACCATTGCCATTGTATCCTCTATTAACCTTGCTTCTTCTTCAGGCCTCAACCTTCCTTGAAGAATAACAATTTTATTGTCTAATATAAGATTTAGAATTCTTTTTACTCTCTCTGCAATTGTCAGATTTTGCACTTCCGCGTACGGAATCACCTGCAGGCTTAACCCCTTTTGTTTTTTATCTTTCATTTTAAACTTCTTTGGCTAATTTGAAAAGAGCTTCATAAAACTCATCCATATTAGTTCCCTCTTTTGCTGAAATTCCCACCACTTCATATTCGGGGAATGTTGATTCAAACTTCTTTACATCTGCTTTTTTCAAGTCAATCTTATTAGCAACAACTAAAACAGGAATTTTTCTAGCTATTAAGTTTCCAATAATAGTAATATTTACCTGCGAGTAAGGATTTTCAGCAGCATCTAAGACAACAACAACTGCATCCATATCATCCAACCATTGAATGCTTTCAATAATGCCTTGTGTCGCTTCTTTAGCTCTCTTCTTTGCCTCTTTCTTTTTTAATCCAAATCCTAAGAAGTCCTCATAATCTATTTTAGTAGCAATTCCAGGAGTATCGACAATTTTGAACTCAAGTATTTTTCCTTTGTACTTTATCTCAACTTTCTCCTTAAACTGAACATGTCTTGTTTCATGCGGAACCTTGCTTACCACCCCTATTTCCTCGCCAGTCCAGTCCTTGCAAATTCTATTTGCTAGGCTAGTCTTTCCAGCATTAGGCGGGCCATAAAAACCAAGCTTTATATTCTCTTTTCTCCCAAATAAACTTCTTAATATCCTCTTCGAGAAATTTCTGAGTATTCTAATCATGCCTTCTATAACCTTGGACCTTTAATAAAGTTTACGCTGCTAGGATTCTGCCTTCTTGCTATCTCTTCTTGCATCTTTTTCTTCTCAAAAACACGGAAGATTGGTATTTCAAACATCCCCGTTCTTTTTCCGTCTATTTTCTTCATAGCATAGCCTATTTGCTCCCCATTCCATCCAGATTCAGATAGCTTCTTCCTTATTTCATTATCAGTTAATCTATTATTTCTAGAGTTAAATATGAAAGTTATTATATTATAAATGTCATTTTTCTGTTTAAATAAGTATGATTCATATCTTCTCTTATACCATTCCTGAAGCAATATGTAGATAATTAATATTACAAAAATGAGCAGTATTAAATAGAAAAGGAATTTGCCCCAACCAAATCTCTGCGGCTCCGGTGGAGTTATATCATCATCAAAATCTAATTCAGAAGCCTCTGGAGATATGTGCATTCCAAGATCTTGAACTTTAACAAAACTGTCAATAACAAATTCAAAGACACTTTGTGAATCTTTGATGACAATATAGCTTCCAGACATTTTTTCTTTTGCATCATAGTCTTGCATGAATTTTATACTACTTAAGGGATAATCAATTACAAAATATTTATCTCCTATGAATTCGGAGTCAGGATTCTGATTTAATGTCACAGTATATTTTGTTAATATAGTAGAAGAACCGCCCTTTCCATTATAACTGTCAATTGTTTCGAAGTCAACAACTCCCGCATAGTTAGAATTCATCCATTTAGTTATGGCTTCTTTTACACTGCCCGAAGAACTCTCATTCGAATCAGCGCCAGACAAGCTTTCTATGTACTTTGGATCTATATTGTTATATCCAACAGAAAGTGGAAAGGACCCTAAAGTTTTTTTAGTAATTCCAGCTGGAATATCCAATGTCAAAAGGTTCCTTAAAACAGCCATTATCGCATCATCATCAGCCGCCCCAGCTAAATTTGTTCTCGCAGCATAAATGGATGAGTTTAGACTGTCTATATCTATTTTTTTCTTGATTTCATCAGATATCCAAGAGGGATATGAGTTAATCTGGCTTTTTAAGTCACCAACTCTTTTCTCATATTCCTTAAGCAGAAGCCATGCAGATTCATTTCCACCACTAGTTTCAATCTCAAAGCTTTTGCTTGATTCAGTCCCATCTTGTTTTATTGCAGTCACATCAACGCTTACAAACCCCATCGTATCAAAAATATGATTTACACTATTTCCATCAGAATTAATCACTTGACCATCGCCAAAATCCCATATCGTATTCTTTATATCTGAAGAATTTCCCGCAGTAATCTTAGTGCTTTGTCCAACTAAAACAGTCTTAGGATTTATATCAAAATCAAATCCAGCACTTACATTTATAGTCTTCTCAAATATTTTCTCACTGTTAAGGTAAAGTATGAACTTGCTAGGTTTGCTCCCAAATGGAATTTTAAATCCTGCTTTTGATAAGTCTAAATCAATAAAATTAGAATTTAGCTTCCCAGTGCTTTTATTTAGAGAATAAATACTCTGCGTACTAACATCCCCATCATTATAGTATGATAAGTAGACATTGCTAAAACTAATAGTCTGGCTTGCCCCATATAGTCCTATTGGAATTACGCACCCGCCTTCACAGTTAACATTTCCCGCAGAATTACTCGGATAGTTTGATCTTAGATAATCCATCATATAACTTCCAACTGTTCCGCTATATAGCCCTACAAAAGCATCATTTGTTACAGCAATATTTATGCCATCTGACTGCAATGGTCTTATAAAAACCTCAGTATCCATAATTGTTAAATTATTAAGGTTATTAGAGTTTGTTCCGCAAATCTTCCCAACCTGCTCTCTTCTAATCTGATATACTGAATTTTGAGCTGAAGCAAATATACAAACTAATAAATCTTTTTGTACAGGACTTCCATAGTTAACATCGCATTCTAACTCTGCACTTCCTTGACTTAAATTTCCAAGAGAGCAGCTCTTCAATGTATTGCCTTGAAAGTCTAACAAAGCCATTTGCAGTGTTGCATTATTTCCATACTCCTCAGCTCTTCTTGTTACTTTAGCACCAATCCTATAAGCGGCAGCTGCTCTGACGGTTATATTTTCACAGTATTTTGAAGTGCCAATGGCAGAATTCTGATACGATTCATTCTCTAAGTTATAATCAAAACAACCAAAGCTTTTATCGCTAGTGCATAGTACTCCAGTACTTTTATTATTGAAGAGATATCTAGTTTCCCTGCCAGTAATGTCCACTAACAGCTGATTATAGCAAGATGGAGAAATATCACTTTGTAAATTAAATTTAATTGAATTAGGCGTTCCAGCAATCCCCACTCTCGATATAGACTTACCACTTATTCTAAACCCGAGATAACTTTTACCATTTATATTAATGTTAGTTATTTGCTCTTGAGTATCGTACCCTTCTGAGCAATTAGAGGTCGTGCATGTAAATTCGTCCCCTAAGATATATCCACTTTCGCTAATAAGGTTAACAAGAGAGATATTCCCTCCGATATTACTGCTGAAGTTAGAATGTGCACTTTGATTCTGAAAACTTATATTAACTAATCCAGAGATCGTTCCGCCTTGTGTATAAACTGTCTCAAGAGTATTATTCTTATATGCAAACGAGGCACTTGCAAAATGAAAAGACAAAACTACAAAAATAGCAAATAACAAAACCACCTTTTTCATTATCAGATATATGAACACTTCTTTAAAAACCTAATCTTTTATCTCTTCTTTTTCTTATGGAATATTTTAACTGAGATATATACTGTTATGATTATGGTCAGAGCTACTATAAATTGAGCAGCTCCAAAGAATGGCAATTTGACTCCGGTTCTGCCACATAGTACCGTATACTGTCCATTGAGGGTGCTGCATTCTATATTTAAAGAGGGGGGAGTCACAGTAGATTCTCCTGAAATATCAACAGTCTGATAACCTGCTGTGCATTCACCAAACACCGACTTGTACAAACATCCGGGTTCAGTGACGATTATTCCGCGCTCATGTTTTTGATAACTTGTATTTAGCCAGCAAGAGCTATTATGCCATGCACACCCATTCTTTGCGCCACTGGATGTCTCGCCGCAAAAAACAGTATAGGCATCTTCTCCCTGGACTATCACTTTACTGCAATTTAATAATGCAAATAAATCAGGGCTTTTCTCTCCATAATTTGCACTAGTACCAACCCCATATAAATCCGCTTTGCAGTCACTAGAATTAGTATAATCCTCGCAAAACTCTGGAGATATGCTTGGTTGCATGCATAAGTAATCAGTAAGTACGGTTGTTTTAGAGCATATCCACCCACCATCGGGGCAGCAGTCATCTGAGTTTCCCGCGGTATTGTCTTTCCCTTTACAGGTCCCTCCCGTAACAATGGGATTATTTCTCTCCACGGTTCCGTCAGGAAGAATAGATACAACCCATGCCTGATTTACTTGAGGCCTTTCGCACCCACTTACTATAGTAAATCTCCTCGTTTTGGAATCAGTTGTTCCGTAGATATTTATATCTACCTTGATGGTTTTTGATCCAGTATAAGTATATTCTCTAGCCCCGTCGCTCTTTCCGGCTCCACTTACTGAATTATCCAATGTTCCATCAAAGAACCAGTTAAAGTTCAGGCTCCCATAACCTAAAGAAGTTAAGTAATAACTTTCATTATCGCAATTAATTTGTGGGGGACAATTTCCTCCAAGGCAAGTAAATACCAAACTTGCACAGTTAGTACCGGTTAAATTATAGGCATAGCTAGAATTTGCATCATATATAATTGCATTTTCCATAATTGTCTGGTTCTCCGTTGGAGAGTTTATCCATGCAAAAACTTCTGTCCTCGGATTATCTCCCGGATTAGTAAATTTAGTTACAGATATACCCGTTTCATTGTAGCAATATGCTCCAGAATCATCGATTACACTTACTCCAACTATTTTAGTCCCGGTTGAGGACAATGTATAATTTGCACTTTCTCCACTTGCACTTCCTTCAATTGTACCATTGTCTGCATCTACTATTGCCCAATTGATGCTAACAGTACTATCTGGATCGCCAGCATTAGGAAGAACAGCGAGGATTACGCTGCTATCTTTAAAGTAAACGCTCCCCATAGTTGGAGACAGAATTGCGCAATTAGGTTTAGTATTTGTAGCAGAATTATTTACAAATAAACTCGAACTTATCGTATCAATTCCTACGCCAGTAACATTAAAATAAAACTCGCTCTTGCCATTATCCAAGTGAGTCATATCGCTCTGAGTTATCTTCCAAACATAACTAACCTCCCCATTTTGATTGCTCGTATTTGTAAATGCATTAGCACCGACTCTTATAGGATATGTCCCGCCAGTTTTAGAGTATACGCTAAATGCAACATTTACATTCGGGAGATCTGTTTTAGCATAGAGAATTACGCTATCATTAACATTTACATTTCCTCCATCTATATTTGCTCCGGTCATGTCCCTCCAGTGTGCAGTAGTGGGGATAACATTAGCAAAAATAGATCCACAGCACACTACATATTGATAGCTTCCGCCAATTGATAAGTGAGCATTTTTAGGAGAGGATAATCTAACAACCTCCATTCCATTTAGTCCGCAAACTCCTGTTTCCAAAATCATACAATTTAAGTCTCCGTAGCAAACAGAGAAAGCATAATTTGACGTAGAATTTCCAGCATGAGCATTATACTCATTAGATAACTTCAAAACAGTATTTGTCCCTGTGCAATCATGCGGATTTGCAGGGGTGTATGCTTTTCCAAATATTTCATCGTAGCAAATATCAACTGAGTAAGATTGATTCCATAATGCCCCGTGGGTATTATTCTCTGAGTACAGTTTCATTATCGTTTGATTGCTGTCAATGCAGGCAGCACTTGCAAAACTTATAAAAACGAACAATAAAACAATAAGCAAAACCTCTTTTCTCATATCCTATTTACATTAAAGTAGTTTATAAACTTTATCCGATTATGACGCCACTATTATGATTTTCTTTGGAGAAAATATTAAACTTTCAGAATTTGTACTTATTATTCTTTGATATGAAAAGGCCTCATTATTTGTTTTGATTGAACAAGGGACATTAATAGAACATATCTTGAAAAGAATTTTGGGCTTCGCTCCCCCAAATTGGCTATAAAGACTTTCATTTATTTTGTTAATTAGTTGGATATTTCCGGAGCTGTTTTCTAATTCTTCAGTATTATAAGCAAGGATATATGCTCTCACGCTAAAATTTTCAGCAATGTTATCCAACGCAGAAATAATATCCTCATTCAACTCTTCATTATCCTGACCCGCCTTGCTCTTTGATACAATTAAAATAGCACCTATAATCAAAAGGACAGCAATGCTTGCTTCAACTATTCTAAGCCACCCTCTTTTGTTTACCATATTTGTATCCCCACATCTGCAAAATCTATCTGCCCATTTTCTCTTAATATCTCAAAATTTCTTTTATCCGAGAAAACATCAATTCCGACAGGGGGTTGCCTCTTCGCTTCAATCCTGTCATTATTGGAGAATGTTACTATAAAGCTAAAATCCGCTCCTCCAGCAGTGTTGAAAGATTGCTTTAATGCACCATAATCTGAATAGTAACTGAAATTAATGGCAAGTAATTTCTGCTCAGTCAGTATTTTCTTTTTATTAGTAGAAGCAATTTCATAATTTGCTTTGTTTACGCTAAGACTATTCCAATTTGCGGGGATTAATTCTGATGGATATGAAGAAAAACCTTCTCCTACAATTACTTTAACCAACGAGTTATTGGGTAGGAGACTTCCATTATTTCCTAAGCAGGCAATTCCAATCACCCCATTTTGCATCTTGGATATTAATGCTTGGCTGGTGCTGTTAATCACGGAGATATTGGCATCACCAAAATTACGAGCAAAATCAACGGCAATAGCCTCCCCAATAAAACTGCCATTTATCTTAACTGAATAAATGTAAACATAAGAACTGGCATTATTTTCTATATCATCAAAGATGTAATTTAGATATGAGTTAACCATTCTGTCCCCACCCGGACTAAAAAGGTAAAGAGCAAAACCTACGGCGGCTAGAAAGATTACAAAAGACAAGATAACCTCAAGATGTCCAATCCCTTTTTTCTTCATTAACCTATTTGCTTAAGCATATTTATATACATTCGCATCAATATATCCCCATGGATTTGATTAATAATATAAAAAATAAGAAAGAACTTTCAGGATTAGACAATTATATTGTTGAAAAAGCCCTAAACAAAGTCGTTAGAGGCAATGATTTTAATCTTGAAAATCTTAGGAAGAAAGAGATAAAGGAGATAGTAAAATTAACCCGAAAAGAGTTAAGATTATTATCTGGTAGTTTTAGGAAGCACAGCAGACACGGCATGGTAAATCTGACAGACATCGCAGGATTATTGTCTCTTCATTCTTCAACTAGAGAAAGATTAAGTTTCTACACGGAGCTAAAGAATAGAGTAAACAATCTCAACATAAAATCTATTTTAGATCTTGGTTGCGGACTAAATCCCATAGCATTAGCAGATAAGAGCGTCGTTTATTATGCTTCAGACATAAATAATGCTGACTTGGATTTAGTTAAAAGTTTTTTCAGTGAAAACAAGGTAAAAGGAAAAACATTTATCTTTGATTTAAGAGATATATGGGATAAACATAAGGAACTGCCTAGTGCAGATTTGTGTATTTTATTTAAGGTTATGGATGTAATAGAAAAAAAAGGGCACAAATTAGCTGAAAAAGTAATTCAATTAATAAATGCAAAATATTTTTTAGTAAGTTTCTCAACAAAAACGCTTTCAGGAAGACCAATGAACCATCCTCAGCGAGGATGGATAGAAAGGATGCTTGATAGATTAGGCTACCCCTATGAGATGTTTAAATCAAAAAATGAGATATTTTACTTAGTCAAGAAGTTACCCTGAAAAAGATTGATAGGCATTTGCACCGGTAGCGACTAAGAATGCAGTAGCAACAAGAACAAAAGAATGTTTCAGTCCTGCTTTAAGGCTGCCTTCAGCAAGCTTCCCTATAGTTATCCCGGCAAAGAACCCCTGTGCTAATAGCAAATATAAGAATTGCCTTGAAAGATTTTCAGGATTCAAAGAAGAGCTAGCAACACTTGCCACGCTCATATCTTGAAGATTGCCCACATTGCCAGTCAATGAACCAAATCCGCTCATCCCACTTGCTAATGGAAGGATTTTAAATTGCATAACTAGCATAATTCCTATGAATATAAAAAATATAATATATCCCTGAACAACAAGATTGTATATTGCCGCTTTTCTTTCTTTCTTAAGTTTTTCGACTTCAGAGATAGACTTTGCAACAGAATCTAAAATATAATCAATATCCCCTCCCGCTCTTTCTGCCTCCATTATCAGTGCAACTGCTCTGCTTATTACTTCATTATTAACATCTGCGGCAAAACTCCTCAATGCCTTGTGTACAGGTATTCCCAGATCTATCTGATTTGCAAGCTTTTCTATATAAGGACTTAGTGATCCATAATTTTTCTTTCTCATATTAACAATGCTTTTACTTATAGGAGTTCCAGTATTGACACTTTCAGCCAAGTTTCTTGAGAATTCAAGAAACATTTCACTAATCTGCTCATCTTTTTTATTAGTAATCATCAGACTTATTATAAATGGAAGGATAGAGATTGTGATTGCTAATCCGAGAAGGAATAAGAAAAGATTCTTATCTCGCGCACTCCCCCCATAGAAGAAAATAAAATCTGAGATTAAGATTATTAACGAGAATGTGAATCCTATGAAATGTATTTTTTTAAGTTTCATTTTAGTAGTTTGGTTGTTTTAATTGTAATACCCCTATGAATATAAGGTTGATGACTGCTATGACAAGTACGATTATTGCAGTCATCTCCCCAGGACTAAATGGCACCTGAAATCCAGAGATGGAAACCATTATAAGGAGGAGCATCAATATCATTGGGGCGGCGATAACAACGCTGATATAAATATCCATAAATGTTTCAGCAATTTTAGTATATTTTTCCCTTTCTAACCTATAATCAACTAATAATGTCTCTGCCCTTTTCTGGAAGAAATCAGTTAAACTTCCCCCCGAGCTTATAGTCGTAGAAAGCCCAGCGAATAATTCGGCTAGCCTTTGGCTAGGTGAAGTTTTTATTACATTATTAAGTGCGGTAACCAAATCATATCCATAAAGGTTAATTTGATTCAAAATTTTTCTAAGTTCTTTTCTTATAAAAGGATATTCTCTACTAACTGTAATAATCTTAAATATTTCAGCAGGTTCTATTCCTGAACCCGATATCGCGCTCATATGAATGACTGCAAAAGGCAATTCTTGTTCAATTTTCTTTGCGATAGAATTTTTTTCAGTTGATGGATAGAAATAAACTGAGAAGAAAGTTGCAGTAGGGACTGCAGCAAAGACTAACAATGCCTTAAAAAACATAAGCCCGCTGAAGTCTATAGCCAGCATTCCAACCGCAATTAATGTCGATAGAATGATTGCCAAAGAAGTACTAAAGAATATTACTGCAACATAAGCACTAAACAATATTTCTATATTTGCTTTATTTATATCTCCAGA
>Ga0172370_10009123_pt1 | contig 11693 bp, 16 predicted proteins | sample LakKiv5m_FD_114538 | JGI IMG/M metagenome (GOLD analysis project Ga0172370, IMG submission 114538) | Freshwater microbial communities from Kabuno Bay, South-Kivu, Congo - kab_022012_11.5m | ecosystem: Environmental > Aquatic > Freshwater > Lake | place: Democratic Republic of the Congo...
CAAATTCCAAACAACATCTTAAAAGTTTAAATCCTTTGATTCGAATGGAAACTGCAATTTCAAAAGATTGTTTTACCTGTGAATATAAAGTTGAAGAAACCAGCTCTATGAATGGTTATAAAGAATGTTGGAAGGAACTTGCTTATGTAAATCCTCATATTTCAGAGTTATATTACATTGGCACTTTGGGAAAAAATGAATTGGCTAATATAAAAATCAGTGAAAAAAAAGTTTCGTTATTTGATATTTATGAGGAAGAACTCGTAACGGCAAAAGGTGAATTAGGAACCAGAAACCATCGCCAGCTTATTCAAATTCAAAACACAAAAAACAATACGGAGTTTTTTAGTGAAGATGGAAAAGAGGAAATTCAAAATTGGACTCTGCCATATTATTTTATTGATTTTGAAACGGCAACTCCCGTTATGCCTTATCACAAAGGAATGTGTCCTTATGAATTAATTGCTTTTCAATGGAGTTGCCACGAGATAGAAAAAATAGGAGATGCCCCAAAACATTATGAATGGATAAATACCGAAAACTCTTTTCCCAACTTTAGGTTTGCAGAAAGTTTAATGGAACTCGTTGCTCAAAAAGGAACTCCTTTTATGTTCGCAACACACGAGAATACGGTATTAAGGGAAATTTTAAATCAAATGGAAAGACGCGATTACATTAATACAGCTCTGAAAACATGGCTTACCAATATCACCAAAGACAAAAGCAACAACCGCCCCGGCAGGTTTATTGACATGAATGCTTTTTGCCTGAAACATTATTTTCACCCGGACATGAAAGGCAAAACATCCATTAAAAAAACATTACCTGCAATCTGGAACAATAACCCTTATTTACATGAAAAGGATTATCTGAAAGAATATGTAAAACGCGATGCAACGGGTAAAATAATGAGCCCTTATGATGCTTTGCCTGCTTTGAGTGATGATGTTCACGAAGATGCGGAGGAAGTAATAAGAGAGGGCACAGCAGCGATGCGTGCCTACCATCAACTGATGTTTGAAATTGACAAAAACAAAATCCCCGAAAAGTTTGAAGAGAAAAAACAATTGCTGTTGCAATATTGCAAGTTAGATACTATGGCAATGGTGATAATTTGGGAGCATTGGAGGAAACTGATAGGTTGAAGAGAAAGAAATAAAAATGAGAATAATAGCATTAGGCGATACACACGGCAGAACTGATTGGAAACAGATTACTGCAAGAGAAAGATTCGATAAAGTTGTTTTCATAGGTGATTACTTTGATACGCATGAAGATGATATTTCGCCTGAATAACAGAAGGAAAACTTTAAAGACATTATCACTTATAAGCAAGACAACATGGATAAGGTGGTTTTGCTATTTGGTAATCATGACTTTCATTATTTGAGAACCATAAATGAACATTACAGCGGTTATCAGCAAAGGCATAAAACACATATACAGAAACTGCTCCATGCAGCCCTTGATAAAAAATTATTGCAGATATGTTTCGTTTACAAAAAGATACTTTTTAGCCATGCAGGATTGACAAAAAATTGGAGTAAAAAGATATTAGGGAACGAAAATTCAAGCGGTAAGATAATGGAAAGGGCGATAAATGATTTGTTTTATTGTCAACCAAACTGTTTCAGCTTTACAGCAGGAACAAACGGCAGTCCATACGGTGATGATATTGAGCAATCGCCAATTTGGATAAGACCAAAAAGTTTATGGATGGACAAAATTCCTAATTACATTCAAGTTGTTGGACACACTACGCAGGATTTACTTTCGGTAGATATAAACGCTGGGATAACTTTTTATAAAAAAGACGGAACTCCATATCAAACTTCTGGAGTAGTATTTATAGATACACTTGGAACATCTGGAGAATATCTGATTATTGATAATTCTAAAATGAGCGTGGGCAAAAATGTTCAATAAAAATTTACAATTACTGCTGCAATATTGCAAATTAGACCTATGGCAATGGTGATAATTTGGGAGGATTGGAAGAAATTAATAGATTTAAGGAAATGAAATTTAAAGCAAAAAATCAAAATGAGTATATCCGAAGATTTAAAAAAAGAAATAAAAGATAATAAAGATAACTGGGCAATCTATTCCAAGAGACCTACCGCTTGGTCATATTATGAGGAAGAATTGTCAAGAATAAAATGCAAATATCCGGCTGGTTTTAAAAGCCGTCAGAATGTCGTGGATGTTTTAAAATATCCTAATAATGATGAAAACCTGAATAGTGAAAATCTATGGGATTTCTTTTGTGTAGTTATGTTTTGGGGTAATGTTGATTCTAAAAACTTCAATAAGTACAAAGAAGGAAAAGAAAAAATAATTGAAAATATTAAAACAACCATTAAAAATTTTACGGATAACCCAAACATTGAAGACGCATACAAAATTTGGAGCAACAACAACAAGATAGGTGGATTATCCACTTCATTTTTTACTAAAGTTTTATATTTTTTAGGTTTCAAATTCAAAGTAAATTTTGTGAAGAAGAGTGTCAATCGCCCTTTCATTTATGACATTGTAATGACGAAAAACCTTGCCTTTATTTATTTAGATTATCTACATAGGAATGAAGAAACAGAGTATATACCCCAATTAATTTCTGCCCTTAATATCTGCGAATTCAATACAAATACGCGACAAATAAAACCTATCAATCCAAAAAATTCTGCTGAAGATTATTTAACTTTTTGTTCATATCTAAGTTCAATTTCCAGCGAACTTGAAATGGATATAGACATTTTAGATGAAATTATTTTTGGCGTAAATGATAATACTGCTGCCTATAATTTTAGAACATTATTGTTGAACAATAAAAGCAATAGCGAGAAGATAAATAAACTTATTGTAAAAGCAAAAAAAATTATTGCAAAAGAAAAGGAAAAAGAAAGAGAAAATTTAAAGAAGGGAAAGAAGAAATTATCAAATAAAAAAAATGAAAAACATCTTTGACCTCCTCGGCTTCCAGGTTGTAGATTTAAATCTGGACAAAGAAACCGGTCATCTTGAAATAGAACTATTGGATGATTCCGGTGGAACTGATTTTCTGATATTTGAGATTAGCGCCTTGTACTTTGCAACGAGGAGTTATGAAATCCTTGATGAAACTACTGGAAGATGCGACATAGATTATCTTTTGGAGCCAATATTTTCTGTTGAACACATGTTGCCATTTGTAAAAGGACAGGTCATTCAATCAACTGAATTACTAAGCCCTGAACAAGTTTCTGAACTTCCGGAGTATTGGAATCCATTTAATCCCTGCATTTATAGAAACAAAGGTCATTTCAAACAACGGCTTACACTTTCTTTTGAGGCAGACTCTTTACAATTAGAAGCTAACGAACAATGCGAAGTTGATTTGTCTATTGATATTGAAAGTTCGAATTACGAATTCTATAAATAACATTTGGTTTTTTACTAAACCGATATTATATTTGAAAAAAGTAAAAGAAAACTATACTTCCCTGCAAAAATGATGTAGCCATAATTTCCAGATATATCTCAATAAGTGTTTAATCCTTAATACAAGAGATATGTCCGAAGCTTACATAAACATAATCCCCAGTCGTTATATCTGTCATGTAACAAGTCCTGAGAACCGTGATTCTATTAATAAAAATGGATTGCTGCCATCCTTAGGGTTTAGAGCTGTTTTTAAAGGGAAAATATTTGCAAATAATGGTGCATTTCCAAGCAATAACTGGTATCCGTTTAATATTGATTTTTTAGATGATTGTTTGATGGGAAACGTAAGTGATGATTTAGATTTTTTAGAATGGGCTGGGAAATATGATATCTGGATGATAGATACTTTAAAAATTAAAAACCTTTGGTATTGCGATTCCCCGGATTGGTGTATAGAACCATGTTTACAAATTTTCACTGAGGAAGCTATTCCCCGGTCTGCTTTAAAATTATTCAAAACAGAGAAAATGGTTCACTCAATCCATTTGGAGGATGGTGTTGCAAGCACTTCTTACACCGGGGGTTTATGTGAAATAGAGATATGAATCTTGCTTCCAGAAAAAAAAGAAAATCATGGACACAACACAAACAGTAAAAGTAGTATACCAGCCTGTTTATGTACTAATTTGGCTCATCTTCCCTCGGCTGGGCGAAATGTACAACGCGGATGCCGTTGAGAGGTCATTTGTAATGCCGCTCGTAACATCAGCCAATTTGCAATTGGCGTTTGCTGTCCATCTTGCCATCATCTGAGGCTGTTCAGCATTTGCAATGCGCTCCTTTTTTTTTCTTACCTTCGCCTCATAAATGCAGCAACGATTATACATAGACACTTCAGTTATTGGCGGCTACTTTGATGATGAATTCAAAGAAGCCACACAGAGTTTTTTTGAACGAATTGAAGCCAAAGAATTTATTATTTACTTCTCCGAGGTAAACGAAACCGAATTAATATTAGCACCGCAGCATGTAAAAGATGTAAAACTTAAAATACCAAAAGAGTGTTTGAGGTATTTAGAAATTGACGATGAAGTGGAACTTTTAGCGCAAACATATATTTCAGAAAAGGCACTTGGTAAAGCAAGTTCAAATGATGCCTACCATATCGCACTTGCATCTGTAAACCGCCTTGACTGTTTAGTAAGTTGGAATTTCAAACACATCGTAAACTTTGACAAAATAAAACAGTTCAATTCAATAAACTTAAAACTCGGTTATCCGTTAATAGATTTACGGACACCATTAGAATTTTTAAAATATGATAGCTAAAACAAAAAAGACTTTTGACACTGTTGATTTCTTCAGGGCTATTAAAGAAAAGTTAGCCGCTAAAATGGAAGGCATGACTTTACCTGAAAAGAAAGAGTTCATGAAGCAAGTCCGTGAAGGGAAGATTAAAATTGCGTAGTTTTTGTGATTCCCCCGTTCAGCGGATTGTATATTAAATGAAGCAGAATGTGTTGAACGGTCTCCCTATCAGGGGTAATCTAACTTCCTCAAGTCCGGCTGGACTTTACTCTCCACCTGTACCTGAATCTATACAGGGAATGAATAACAACGGAAAGAATAATCAGTGAAGCCCCGGCAAAAAAACCTGCGTTCAGGTCTTTCTCTTCATGAAAAACAAGAAAGGCAAGTACTATACCGTAAACCGGTTCTAAGTTTACGGAAAGGTTCATGGTGAAAGGCGTTACCACTTTCAAAGCCTTGTAGGAGATACGCAGCGCAAACACGGTGCAGACCAAACTGAAGACCAGCAAAAAAAACACATCGCTTGCATCGGGCAGGTATTTTTTTACGGGCAAAGCCCAGAGGTAAAACGGGAGCAGCAGGCTCAGTACTGCAAACCCGCTCAGCAACTGGTAAAACATCAGGTTGCCGGGCGAATGAGTGCCTAATAAATCTTTGTTCCTGATGGTGAAAATGGAACATAATAATGAACTGAACAGGGCAAGCATAATCCCGGTGGTATATAATTTCTGGAAATGAAAAATCAGGTAAATGCCGAAGATGGTGATAAGACCAAAAAAGATTTCTGCCTTGCTGATTCTGCGTTTGTTCATCAGGGGTTCAATAAAAGCAGTGAATAGCGCGGTGGAAGAAAAACAACTTAATGCGATGGAAATGTTGGAATATTTGATTGAACCGTAGAAGGTAACCCAGTGCACTGCCATCAGCGTGCCGATAAATGAAATGGCTTTAAATTCTTTCCACGAAATTTTTTTGAATTCACCGTTGAAATAAATGAGGGCGAAGAGGGCTGCAATGGTAATCAGCATGCGGTACCAGACGAGCAAACCTTCCTGCAAGTCTATCAGTCTTCCCAGGATTCCGGTGAAACCCCAGAGGAAAATGGCAATGTGCATTTGCAGGTAAGCTTTCTTCATTATTTATTTTTTGTTCCCGATAAGGCTGCCATTGATAAATGTTTTAATGATGCCACAGATTACACAAATTTTCACAGATAAAATATTATCTGTGAGAAAATCTGTGTGAATTCGCGCAATCTGTGGCATAAAAAAACTTGTCAATTTCAGCGTAATCTGGAAGCGATTAAAAAGGCAAAGATGCAGAAAGGTTTGTGAATAACATTTCTAACTCTTTACTTTGCATCATGAAGAAACACTCAATCGTTCAGCTATTATTAAAGCTCCTGATATCGGGAATTGCCGTCATGTTCGCTTCCTGGCTGTTGCCGGGTGTTGATGTTACTAATTTCACCAATGCTTTGCTTATAGCCATTGTGCTGGCATTTCTGAATACCTTCCTCAAACCGCTTTTAATCCTGTTCACTATTCCTATTACCCTGTTCACGCTTGGCTTGTTCCTGTTGGTCATCAATGCCCTGATTATTATGCTTGCGAGCAATTTAATAGAAGGGTTTTATGTTAATGGTTTCTGGTCGGCATTATTTTTCAGCATTATCCTTTCCATCACTACTTCCATACTGGAGGGTTTAACCCGGTCTGACAAAAATCAGTAGAACGCCTTAAGTTTTCTGCTTTTTCTTTTTCGCTGCGGGGAAAAGAATGTTGTTGAGGATAAGCCTGTAACCGGGTGAGTTGGGATGCAGCGCTAAGTCTGTTGGCGGGTCGCCAACAAAATGCTGGTAATCTTCCGGGTCGTGACCTCCGTAAAAAGTCCAGGTGCCGTTGCCATAAGTTCCGTGTATGTAACGCGCTTCATCCAGCGCTTTGTTTTCGCCCATAATCAGCACTTCCGGTTTTATCAGTTGTTTATTAAATGCCGTGCTCTGCCCCATGAAGCCTTTGATAATTTTCTCATGGTCCTGGCAAAGCATGGTAGGAATGGGGTCCCATTTTGCAGAAAATTCAAATAAGGTGAAAAAATCGTTTGTTTTATTCACTTTAGCTGCCCTGGTTTGCGTGGCGTCAATATTTGAAAATTCATAAGTGTAAGGGTCGTTTACCAACTTGAAATCTTTGAAAGCAAAAGTCTGCGAGTAATCTAATTTTGAATTGTAGTTGGGAGTAGTTCCGTCACCGTCAAACATGGATTCGCAGATGTCTAAGTTCTGTGCAGCAAGGGCAATATCATAAGAATCAGTGGCGGAACACATGGTAAAAAGAAATCCGCCACCGGCTGTAAATTCTTTTATTTTCTGGGCGACAGCCAGTTTAAGTTTTGATACTTTATTGAATCCATGTGCTTTTGCGCTAGATTCGGAGTAGCGTACCTGTTCCTGGTACCAGGGAGCATTATGATAAGAGGCGTAAAACTTTCCATACTGCCCTGTGAAATCTTCATGATGCAAGTGCAGCCAGTCGTAAAGCGGAAGTTTGCCGGAAAGAATTTCATCATCATAAACTACTTCATACGGGATTTCGGCATAGGTAAGCACCAATGTTACCGCATCATCCCAGGGTTGTTTATTTTTGGGCGAATACACGGCAACCTTAGGCGCTTTCTCTAATTTGGCTACATCCATGTTCACTTCCGGGTCTGCTATTTCCTGCAAAATAGCGGTGGATTGCACATCCGCAATAATTTCATAAGAAACCCCGCGGATCACACATTCGTTCTCAATGGTCTTGCTTTGTTTAATCATAAAACTGCCGCCACGATAGTTCAGCAGCCAATCCACTTCCACATCTTTTGTCAACACCCAGTAAGCAATGCCATAAGCTTTAAGATGGTCGTGCTGTGAGGCATCCATAGGGATAAGGATATAGGCAGCCTGTAAACTAAATGAAAACAATGCAAAGAAAAGTATGAATAAACTGCTTTTCATCTTAAAAAGGAGAAAGATTATCGTCTTCCTCAATATTATTCATCCTTGAAGGCTTGTTAATAGTTGGGTTCTGTTCAAAATCCGCTGAGTTTGTGATACCAGCCTGGGGATTAAAATTTTCTTCGTATTCGTTGTTACTGAATTTAGCCAGCCTGTCAATGAATTTCAGGCGCACTGTTTCAAGCGCACCGTTTCTGTGTTTGGCAATAATGACTTCACCCTGTCCTTTTGAGGGGCTGCCATCTTCAAATTCTTCCAGTTTATAATATTCGGGGCGGTAGAGAAACATTACAATGTCGGCATCCTGCTCAATGGCTCCTGATTCACGCAGGTCAGAAAGTTGCGGACGCTTATTTCCTGTTCTTGTTTCCACCTGGCGGCTCAACTGAGAAAGCGCTATCACGGGAATTTCAAGCTCTTTGGCAATACTTTTAAGCGAGCGTGAGATCATGCTTATTTCCTGTTCGCGGTTACCGTTTTTGCTGTCGGTTCCGGATTGCATCAGTTGAAGGTAATCAATAATGATAGCCTGAACATCATGTTGAGTTTTAAGTCTGCGGCATTTGGCGCGAAGTTCAAAAATGGAGAGGGCAGGGGTATCGTCAATAAAAAGGGGAGCATCAGAAAGCGGTGTTATTTTAGATTGCAGTTGTTGCCACTCGTATTCTTCCAATTGACCGCGTCTGAGTTTTTCTGCCGAAAGTTCTGTTTCGCTTGATATAAGCCTGTTCACCAATTGTATGGAAGACATCTCTAAAGAAAAAACTGCTATCGGTTTTTTGAAATCTACTGCAATGTTACGAGCCATAGACAAAACAAAAGCGGTTTTTCCCATCCCGGGTCTTGCAGCAATAATTATCAGGTCAGATTTTTGCCAGCCGGCAGTAACCCTGTCTAATTGCGTAAACCCGGATGGCACACCGGTTAAATGTCCTTCGCTATTTTTAGCTTTTTCAATTTCCTTGATAGCCTGGTAAAGCAGGTCATTCATTCTGTCGTAATTCTTACGGATATTGCCCTGCGCAATCCCGAACAAATTACTTTCAGCTTTGTCCAGCAGATCAAAAACATCTGAAGTGTCTTCAAAAGCTTCGTTATAGATTTCTCCTGAAACACGGATAAGCTCGCGTTGGATAAATTTTTGTGCAATTATCCGGGCATGAAATTCAGCATTTGCCGATGAAGCAACACGATTGGTAAGTCGGGTGATATAATAAGGTCCACCTACTAATTCAAGCTCCCCGGTTTTTTTCAGTTGCTGGGTAACTGTTAATATATCAACAGGCTGGGTTTCGTTGAAAAGTTTTTGAATTGCAGTAAAAATCCGTTGGTTCTCTTCCTTATAAAAACTCTCCGGTTTCAGTATGTCAATAACATCTGTAAGTGCATCTTTCTCAAGCATCAAAGCTCCAAGCACAGCTTCCTCCAGGTCCACTGCCTGCGGGGGTAATTTTCCCTGTTCAATTGAAGGGAGTTGCCCTGCTGTCCTTGTTTTCCTGATATTTTTTATTTTGTCTCCTATTTTTTCCATGTGGCAAATATAGAGCTAAAGAAAGCCCCGAAAGTGAGATTTATTATTATTAATTTTTAAACAAAAACAATATAGTGTTATTTTTTTGATTTTTTCGTCTAAGCAATCGTATGGTAGTAAGCGCTAAATTTTTGATTTGGCTTTATGAACAAGTTGCTAACAAACTGCCAACAGATTATACACTAAAAGTAAACATTATTTTTTGAGTTCCGAATATTTTTTCGTTGTCTTCCTTGTTTTGACTTTTCTTTATCCAAAATTAGGGAGATTTCATTTATTAACAAAACACTTTTCCTGTTTTTCGTCATATTTTATTTGAATTTCATCTTTTTACTTTGCAGCGGAAACTCAACTTTAAAAATTAAGTCATGAAAAAAATAATTACCCTGCTAACACTGACAGCACTTATTTCAGTTACTTATTATTGCCCCGCACAATGTGTCATTTACAAATGTTATGGTAATGACGGGTTTGGAGCAATGTATAATGACGGGAATCCACCTTATGCAAGTTATAGCGAATTAGAGATGAAAGCAAAATCAGAGTGTGAACAATATTGTAGTGACTGTTCACTATATTTCAGGGGTGATTACACTGGATGGTGGGCTATTGTTATAGGTAATGTGTGGGATGGAACGCCTTACTTACAGGCAGTATATGGATATGATTCAAAACTGGAAGCAGAAGACGAAGTAAATTCTTTATACGGTGCTGCTGGAGGACAGGAAGCGTATAAAAAAGTATATTCCTGGTATGTGCCGGTAAGTGAATAATTTAATAAATCAGTTATTTGCTTGGTTTATTTACTTTTATACAAAATTTTAAAAACAAAAATAATTAATAAAAAAATGGAAGAAAACAAAAGTTTATTCGACAGGTTAGGAGGAATGTCAGCCGTTAGCGCTGCGGTAGATATTTTTTACAGTAAAGTATTAGCCGATAAAAGCATTAATCATTTTTTTGCAGGTACAGATATGAAAGTACAGGCAAGCAAACAAAAGGTGTTTTTAGCTTATGTATTTGGCGCTACCAATACTTTTTACACCGGGAAAAATATGCGTGATGCACATGCACATTTGCATCTCAAAGAAGAGCATTTTAATGCCGTTGCAGGACACTTAGTTGCTACTTTGCAGGAATTAAATATAGCACAGAACTTAATAGATGAAGTGGTAGCTATTGCTTTGAGTACTAAAAATGATGTCCTGAATAAGTAAATCGCACAAAATTTATTTATATTTGTTGCTAATGAGTTATAACGAAATCACATGGCAATAAAAAAAATATCTTTTTTGTTAGCGGCAGTTTGGTTTGCAGCGTTTTTTGTTTCATGCAGCGCTGTTAAAGAAAAAACGATAAGCGTTGCCGGTATTTCAATTTCGGGCGAAGGCAGCGACTACCTGAAAGTTGTTGACGGTGATTATACCCTGAAAGTTGTTAAAGATAAAATTATTGTTCCTGTAAAACTTGAACTGACAAGAAAGTATGACGGAAAAAGATACCCCGAAATATGGTCGGTGAAATTTATCCCCCTTGATAAGTCAGGCGTTTCGCTTAACCTGGATAGTGCTGTAGAGGCAGGCACCGGCTATGATATGTATGCCATACCTGCTGACTGTTCTAAAATTACAGGACTTTTAAAAGGCGAAGTTGGCGACACTGTCAGCATCAGTTTTGTGTGGGGCTATTATTCAAACCTGACGGGTTACCTTGCCAACAAAAGCATAAAGAACAGGATAATGGAAGAAACAGGTAGCTTTAAATTAGCCATAGCCCGCTTTGCAGGAAGTTTTTCTGACGGAGAAATTGAAGACTATTCAGATCGTGGGCATGACACTGAAGCATCTGAGGGCGGTGAATAGCCAAAACTCATGAGGGTTTTGCCGGACATCTCATTTTGGGATTGCTAGAATGATGGAAATGCTTTCTTTATTTCGCACTCAACACCACAAACGGAATCAGCATTTCCTCCAATGAAATCCCTCCATGCTGAAAAGTATCCTTATAATAGTTCACGTAATAATTGTAATTATTGGGATAGGCGAAAAACTTGTCTTCCTTGGCAAACACATACGTGGTGCTTACATTGGTTTTGGGAAGGAAAGCATCAGCCGGATTTTTTATTTCAAACACATCGCGTCTTTCATAAGTAAGGGATTTGCCCTGTTTATATCGCAGGTTGGTGTTGGTGTTGCGGTCGCCCACTAATTTTGACGGGGTTTTGCATCGTATGGTTCCATGGTCAGTGGTGATGATGAGCTTGCCTTTTTTAGCGGCTATATTTTGCAGAATAGCAAGTAAGGGTGAATGTTGCAGCCACGAAACAGTGATGGAACGGTAAGCCGCTTCATCGTCTGCCAGCTCGCGTATCACTTCCATATCGGTGCGCGCATGGCTGAGCATATCCACAAAATTGTAAACTATGAC
>Ga0172370_10009125_pt1 | contig 11692 bp, 13 predicted proteins | sample LakKiv5m_FD_114538 | JGI IMG/M metagenome (GOLD analysis project Ga0172370, IMG submission 114538) | Freshwater microbial communities from Kabuno Bay, South-Kivu, Congo - kab_022012_11.5m | ecosystem: Environmental > Aquatic > Freshwater > Lake | place: Democratic Republic of the Congo...
CGAACACACCCCGCCGTCACAACGCTGCTCATGAATATGCTCCTCATATTCATGCCTAAAATATTTAAGCGTAGTAAGCACGGGATTTGGCCCGGTCTGGCCTAACCCGCAAAGGGCGGTGTCTTTAATCACTGCCCCCAAATCTTCTAAGCCCAACAAGTCATTCTGGCTGGCTTTTCCCTTTGTTATATTAGTCAGGATATTTAAACTTTGGGTCAGCCCTTCCCGGCAAGGAGTACATTTCCCGCAAGACTCACTGGTAGTAAACTCCGTAAAATAACGCGCCACATCAACCATGCAATTATCATCATCCATTACTACCATCCCGCCGCTACCCATAATCGCGCCCAGCGAAGCTAGAGTTTCATAATCAATCGGGGTATTGAATAATGATGCGGGAATACACCCTCCGGAAGGACCACCGCTCTGCACAGCCTTAATCCTTTTATTCGTACCTGTACCTGAGCCGATATTATAAACAAGGGTTTGCAAGGTTGAGCCTAAAGGCAGCTCGACTAATCCGGTATTCTTTATTTTACCCACCAGAGAAAAAACCTTGGTCCCGGAGCTATTTTGGGTTCCGGTGCGCATAAACCAATCCGCGCCTTTTGCGATAATAACCGGGATATTGCTCCAGGTCTCCACATTATTAATATTGGTAGGTTTACCCAAATACCCTTTTTGAGCGGGAAACGGCGGACGGGGATGCGGCCTCCCTGATTTGCCTTCAAGTGAAGAGATTAAGGCCGTTTCCTCTCCGCAGACAAATGCCCCGGCCCCCTCTACCAACTGCAAGTTAAAAGAAAAACCGCTATTAAATATATTATCACCCAGCAAGCCATAGCTTCGGGCATCATTAATTGCTTTACGTATCCGCTCTACCGCCAAAGGATATTCCGCGCGTACATAAATAACCCCTGCGGAAGCGCCCATCGCGTAAGCACCGATAATCATCCCTTCTAAAAGCATATGCGGGTCGCTTTCGCTTTCATTGCGGTTCATATACGCTCCGGGATCTCCTTCATCGGCATTGCAAATAATATATTTCTCCGCTGAACTCTCTTTCTGCATTAACTCCCATTTTAATCCGGTAGGAAAACCCGCCCCTCCCCTGCCCCTCAGTTTTGACTTCTTGACCTCGGCAATTACAGCCTCCGGCTTAAGGTCTCTTAAAACACTCATTAAGGCCTGGTAACCGCCTACGCCAATATACTCCTCGATATCCTCGGGATTAATTAAACCGCAATCCCTTAAAACAATTTTTTTCTGCCATTTGAAGAAAGGTATTTCATCCCAATCGGGTATCTGCTCAAAGCCTTTGCCATAAGAAATTTGCCCGCTAAGATGATCCCAGGTTTCAATTTTGCATAAGGCCCTTTTAGGATTAACATTATTATTGGCCAGCTCCTTAACTATAGAATCTACGTCTTTGGGCAAAACCCGGTTTAAAATAACCAGGGGTTTTCCCGGCAGGGAAATATTAACAAAGGGCTCCTGGGCGCAAAAACCGAAACAGCCTACTTTAGTCAAAACTAAGGGTATTTTCCTTTTGGCAAGCGCGTGTTTAAAAGCTGAAAATAATTCTTCCGCGCCATTTCCAATACCGCAAGTCCCCATACCTACAGCAATACGGCCGGCCTTAGGCAATAATTTCGCCAGGCCTTTTTCTTTAATCAATTTTAAGTCTTCATCGCTTTTAATAATCATTTTCTTTTTCTTTGGGTGCCTATTCCTTTAATAATCTTGCGTAATTTTTCCGTATTCATCCGGCTGTAAATATTACCGTCTATTTCAACTACCGGGGCAAGGGCGCACTGGCCAAAACAAGCAACGGTTTTAATCGTAAATTTATTATCTTTAGTGGTTAGGAATGACTTGCCGTCCTGACTGAAATCATCTTCCTTAAAACCGAATAAATTGATTAAGAAATCCAACAGGATTTTTGACCCGCGGGTATGACAGGCTGTGCCGCGGCAGACGATAATTGAATGCTCCCCTTGCGGCTTAAGATTAAAAAAAGCGTAGAAGGTGATAATATTATAAATTCTGGACAAAGGGACTTTTGTTTTACGGGCTATATATTCTAAATCACATTGGGTAAGATATTTATGCTCATTTAATTTTTGGGCATCTTCCAAGATCCCCAGGAGCCTGCCCGGCCTGTCTGCATACAAAGAAATAATCTTATCCAGTTTTGCCCTATCCAGATTGGCCTTTGCAGCCCCTATTTCCTTTAACCCGGTCTTAGCCATTGTCTATTTGGTCTTTTCTGTTACATTCACAAAATAAATAAGATTTTCCAGCTCTATTTCCAGATTAACATTATTAATAATACAGCTTTCAGGGCTTTTTAGCCTGAGCGGAGCAAAATTAAGTATCCCCTTAATCCCTGAAGCGCAGATTACATCCGCAGCCGTTTGTGCCGCGATATCCGGGACTGCCAAAATAGCTATGCGTATGCCGTTAGATTTTATAAAAGACCTGGCCTCTTCTAAAGGCAAGACCGGGATAGGGACGGAGCGGTTGATTTTGGCCGGATCAATATCAAAACCGGCAACAATTTTTATCCCCTCTTTTTCAAAACCCCGGTAACGCATAAGCGCGCTGCCGATATGCCCGGCGCCGATAACAATAACCTTTTGCAGCTGGTCCTTGCCAAGGATACTATTTAATTTTTCAAGCAGAGAATCAATCTGATACCCCCCTTTTTTATTTCCGGAGATACCAAAAATCGAGAAGTCTTTTCTTACCTGGGAAGCAGTCCCACCAACAGCATCCGCCAGGTTATCTGAGAAAACTTTCACAAAACCCAAAGCTTGTAATCTATAGAGAGCATTTTTATAACGGGAAAGCCGAATGATGCAGTTTTTATTCATAATCATATTGTTCTATTTTTCACAATAACAAGAATAATATAGCATTTTGAGTTTATTTGTCAAGAAGAAAATAGGGAAAGCGACCTTTTATAAAAGGAGGGTTGCCTGATTCTTCAGGACTTCAATAAACCCGCCCGGGCAGGAATCTACTATACTGGTTTTACCTGTGGCAAGGCGCAAGGTAATTTTCCCGGCAGCGAGTTTAGCTACTAACGGAGCATGGCCTGCCAAAACCCCTAAATAACCTGACTGGCAAGGCACAACCATAGAAACCGCCTGCCCTTCATACAGGGTCTTGTCACTGGAATAAATATTAACCTGGAAACTCTTGGGCATTTTTTAGCTATTGCGAAATAAACTGTTTATTTTTCTCAATCGCCTCTTCTATTGCGCCAACCATATAAAAAGCCTGTTCATGCAAATGGTCAAGCTGGCCTTCAATAATCATCTTAACACCTTTAATAGTATCCTCTAACTTTACATATTTACCTTTTAAGCCGGTAAAATTCTCCGCCACAAAAAAAGGCTGAGAAAAAAATCTCTGTACTTTGCGTGCCCGCTGCACGGTGAGTTTATCTTCATCCGAAAGTTCATCAACCCCTAAAATAGAAATAATATCCCTCAAATCCTTGTAGCGCTGCAAAACCTTCTGCACGGCTAATGCGGTATTATAATGATCCTCTCCCAGGAGACGCGGATCCATAATCCTGGAGGTAGAATCAAGCGGATCTACCGCCGGATAAATACCAAGCTCGGATATCTGGCGCGATAAAACTATTTTTGCGTCAAGATGAGAAAATATTGCCGCAGGGGCCGGGTCGGTTAAATCATCAGCCGGCACATATACTGCCTGGATAGAAGTTATTGAACCGTTGCGCGTGGAAGCAATCCTCTCCTCAAGCTGAGCCACCTCTGTGGAAAGATTAGGCTGATAGCCTACGGCTGAAGGCATCCTGCCAAGGAGGGTAGAAACTTCCGAGCCTGCCTGGATATAACGGTAAACATTATCAATAAACAAAAGCACGTCTTTTCTCTCCTGGTCGCGGAAATACTCCGCCATGGTTAAAGCGGATAAACCCACGCGCAGCCGCGCCCCGGGCGGCTCATTCATCTGGCCGAATACAAGAGCGCTGTTATTAATTACCCCGGACTCATTTAATTCAAGCCAGAGCTCGTTTCCCTCCCTGGTACGCTCCCCTATTCCGGCAAATACCGAGACCCCACCGTGCTCTGTGGCAATAGTGCGGATTAACTCCATAACTACTACGGTTTTACCAACACCGGCTCCGCCGAATAACCCTACCTTGCCACCCTTAGGAATAGGCGCCAGTAAATCAATAACCTTTAATCCAGTTTCTAAAATACTCTCAATGGGCAGTTGCTCCTGAAAGTTCGGTGAATCCCTGTGTATCGGATTCCTTGCTTCCGGATGTTCCAGCGGGCCCTTTGCATCAATAGGCTCACCCAGAAGATTGAATATCCTCCCCAGGGTTTGCCTGCCCACAGGCACAGTAATCGGGCTACCCGTATCAATTGCCTTCATTCCGCGCACCAGGCCGTCAGTAGAACCTAGCGCAATACAGCGTACCGTATTATTTCCTATATCCTGAGCAACCTCCAATACCAGGTTAATCCCTTTTTCTTCTATTTTAATTGAATTTAAAAGCTGGGGCCCCTGATTCTCCGGGAAACGGATATCTACACTTGGCCCGATAATCTGAATAATCTGTCCTTCTGCCATAATTTTATCCTCTCAATGCTTCAGCTGATGAAGTAATCTCTAAAATATCCTGGGTAATTCCTGCCTGCCTGAGCTTATTCCTTAAAAGCACCAGCCCGCCGAGGAGCTCTTTGGCATTATCAGTTGCCGTCTTCATCGATATAGTCCTGGCGGCATGTTCGGAAGTAAAAGCCTCCAGCAAAACAAGCTGCAGCTTAGCTGAAAGATACCGCGGGATTAAATCCGCCAGTATACTTTTTAAATCCGGTTCTGCGATATACTCGATTGGCTTAATTTCTTTTGGCTCAATGCTAAGCAGGCGCTCAATAGACGGCCTATGAGTAATGGAATTTTCAAAATATGTATAGGCCAGGTAAACTGAGCCAGCCTTTCCGCTTAAAAATAACCCGCTTAGCTCTGCGGTAATTTTCGCGCAGGCCTCCGGAGAAAATTTCGCGTTTAAGCCTACATATGAATTAATAATCTTTACAGGCCTGGACCTGAAATAGCTTAAGGCCTTCTGGCCGATTAAAACCAACTTTACTTTATCTATACCCCGTACCTTTATGAAATCTTCGACAGCGCGGATAATATTCTGATTATATACTCCGCATAAACCGTTATCAGAAGTAACTACACAAAGCGCGGTATCCTCCTGGGCGGCATTATTCTTAAAATAATCAAGCGACAGATCCTGCGATACAGCAGCCAAATTATGCATAAGAGATTCCAGCCTCAACGCATAAGGCCGCAGACTGAATAATTTATTTTCCGTTCGGTTTAATTTAGCAACCGAAATCATCTGCATAGCACTGGTTACTTTCTTGCTATTCTCCACGCTGCGGATACGGTTTTTTATCTGTTTTATAGACTGTGACATATTAATTAGGGCTGGCCCAAGAATTCTTTCTTGGCATCAACAATCAGCTTGTCCAGCTTAGCCTTTAAATCCAAACCTAAATCATTCTTTATCTCTATTTCCTGGGTAATTCCGGGATAATTCTTTTCAATAAATTTATAAAGATATGCCTCAAATTTCCTGACCGCACCAACCGCTAAATCATCGAGGTAACCGTTAGTGCCTGCATAAATAATCACTACCTGTTTAGCTGTCTCAAGCGGCTCATACTGCACCTGCTTTAAAGCCTCGACCATTCTCTCCCCGCGGGTCAATTGCGCGCGCGTAGTCTTATCCAGATCCGTACCAAACTGCGTAAAGGTAACTAACTCCCGGTACTGGGCAAGATCCAGCCTTAGTTTTGAAGCAACCTGGCGCATAGCTTTACTCTGGGCCTTGCCTCCCACGCGGGAAACTGATAAACCTACATTTACCGCGGGGCGTACCCCAGCGTAGAATAAATCACTCTCCAGATAAATCTGGCCGTCTGTAATGGAAATCACATTAGTAGGTATATAGCTTGAAATATCTCCAGCCTGGGTCTCAATAATAGGAATTGCGGTTATGGAACCGGCGCCTAATTCATTATTCAATTTGGCGCTCCTTTCAAGAAGCCTTGAATGCAGATAAAAAATATCCCCCGGGTATGCCTCTCTTCCCGGAGGCCGCCTTAAAAGCAAAGATAGCTGCCGGTATGCCTGGGCATGTTTGGATAAATCATCATAAATGACTAAAACGTGTTTACCGGCATACATAAATTCTTCGGCCATAGCTGTTGCCGCATAAGGCGCCAGATACTGCAAGCTGGCTGAAGCACGGCTGGAAGCACTAACAATTGTGGTATACTCCATAGCCCCGTGTTTTTTAAGCACCTCGTTAACCGCGACCACGCTGGATAATTTCTGGCCGATCGCGCAATAAATACAATAGACATCTTTCCCCTTCTGATTAATGATCGTATCAATAGCAATGGCGGTTTTCCCGGTCTGACGGTCTCCAATAATCAATTCACGCTGGCCGCGGCCTATAGGAGCCATGGCATCGATAGCTTTTATCCCGGTACGTAAAGGTTCTTTTACCGGCTGCCTCTGCATAACATTGGGGGCGCCGGATTCCAGCGGCCTGGATTTCTGTGTATTAATTTGGCCTTTACCGTCAATCGGCCGGCCCAAGGCATTAACTACCCTGCCAACAAGCGCCTCTCCTACGGGAACCTGCACGATTTTGCCGGTACACTTAACAATATCCCCTTCTCTAATAGTCTTATCAGGATTATCCGTGCCGAATATTACTACCCCTGCGCTGTCCTCTTCCAGGTTTAAAACCATACCCATAATATTATCGGAAAACTGGACCAGCTCGCCCATCATTACATTATCTAATCCATAAACACGGGCAATAGTATCCCCTACCTGAATAACCGTGCCTATAGACTCAGTACGCAGGCGGGTTTTATATTTTTCCAGCTCTTTCTTAATTATAGATGTGACCTCTTCCGGCTTCAAAACCATTTTATGCCTTTCTTAGTTATTCTATACTTACCGCAGCGAGCTTCTCTTTTAATTCATCCAGCCTCTTTGCCACTGAGCCGTCAATAATTGTATTTCCGATAACTACCTGCACCCCGCCCAGGAGGCTACCGTCTAAATCAATATAAAACCTTAAATCCTTATTAAGCTTCTTTTTTAAAACAACCTCAATTTTCTTAATCACATCCAGCTCAAGCGGAAAGGCTGTCCTCAGCAATACATCCACTTGCCCATGATGAGCGTATTTTTCGCGCAGGTATTCGGCGGCATCCAAGAAAATATCAAAACGCTTCTTTTCAATGAGCAGCTTCAGGAAATAGCGTATTTCGTCTGAAAGTCCGTCCTTAATCGCCTCATCAATAATCATGCATTTCTCAGTATATGAAATCTCCGGATTATACATCAGCTCGCTAAAACCGGGGTTATCGCGGATGATATTCTTTACAATTACCAGGTCTTCCAGAGACTTCTCTAATCCGCAATTTTCCCTTGCCAGGCTTATAAAAGCCTCCGCGTACCTGCTGACAATTACCGCATTCTTTATCATTTAAGCGCTTTCCATCTCTTTAATAAAATTTTCCACTATCTTACGGTCGCCATCTTCGGTAAGCTTCTCCTGGATCACGCTCCTGGCGGCGCCCAAAGCAATATCCACAATCCTGTCTTTGAGCTTCTCTTGCACTTGAGAAACTTCATGCTTTACCTGCTTACGCGCATCATTAATAATATCCTGGGCCTCTTCATGGGCCTGTTTGCGCATCTGGGCATTAATCTTTCTGCCTTCCTCAATAGCCTCCTTGATTTTTATTTCAGCCTCTTCCTGGATTGATGCTATTTTAGATGCGTAATCATTCTTCAGCCTGCTGATTTCAAGTTTAGACTCTTCAATCCTCTCAAATTCAGAGCGGATTTTTTCCCTGCGCTGGTCAAGAAGATTAAGTATCTTCTTCCAGGCGAACATCCTTAGTAAAAATAAAAGCAGGAAAAAACTTAAAACTTGCGCGAATATTTCGCTTGCGCTAAGCATCTTTAAAATTTCCACGCTATTTTTCTCCTATTGAACTTATTTATCTAGCGTACATAAAAGCGAATACCAGAACATAAATAGTGATTGCTTCAATAAAAGCACAGCCGATAATCATGCTGGTCATTATCTTATTGGATGCCTCCGGCTGCCTGCTGATTGCATTCATAGCCGAAGCTACCGCCACCCCTAAGGCGATTGCCGAACCTAACGCCGCAACAGCTAAAGCTATTGTCACACCTAAATCCAATGCTACCTTTGTATCCATCTTAACCTCCTTTATACTGCTTCTTCTTCGTGGTTTAAAACAAGCGCCAGATAAATCGTAGTTAAAAGGCAAAAAACCGAAGCCTGGACAACCGACGCCAATACCCCCATCAACATATTAAAAAACAATAACGGCAAACCTTTAATCCCGAAACCGGAAAGCAAGGCAATTAATACCTCATCGCCCCAGATATTCCCTCGTAAACGTAAAGATAAACTTATTGGCCGGATTAATTCAGTAAGAATATGCAGGATTAACATAAACAGAGGCATAATAATCGTCCATGCCAATGCCCCTCTTTGCTGGCCTGCCAAATGATCCAGGTAACCTAAAAAACCCAATTCCCTGATAGCTGTATACTGAACATAAATAAATACGCAGAGGGCCAAGGCCAAAGTTGTCGACCAGCTGGCAGTAGAGGATTTCATAAAGGGAATTAGTCCTGAAAGGTTCATACACAGGATATAAATAAACAACGTGCCGATAAAAGGCGTGAATCTTCTTCCTTTCGGCCCCATAATCCCGCAGACAAAATCATCCAGGCCTTCGACAATAACCTCAACCGCTGCCTGAAGCCGGTTACCGGGAATAAAACCTTTTCTCTTTGAAGCAAAGAAAACTAAGATTCCTAAAACTAAGACAATGAGCAGGGAAAAACTGACATTCTCCCAAAGATGAATGAACTTAAATAAAGGATTGGCGGGGAATTTCTCCGCTAAAATTGTAAAAATATTCGGTAGTTCGGGTATCGTAGTACTCTCACTCATTGCTTATTCACCTTGCTGATAGCTTTTAAAATCTTAATTACCTCCATAACCGCTGCCAGGAAACCAAAAAGAATACCAAATAATACTACAAGGTAAGACAAATTAAATTTTTTCTGCAGGAAAGTGCCTACAAAATAACCTGAAAGGGGCCCGGCAGCCAGCATAAAAGGAATAAAAGAAACAAATCCAACGGTTTTTATACCTTTATAAATATCGTCTTTTTGCATAAAGCGCCTATAAAAAAATTGACGCCTTCTATCCCTTTTCGGATTTAAGACGTCTGTTAACTCAGTAACTGCTTTACTCTTTTGTAAGCAAACTTATATTACCATAAATTTGCTGCTTGTCAAATAATCTTTGTTTACTCTGTTTTAGTGGCGATGTTCAAGTTCTTTATGTTTAACTCATTAAAAATATCCAGCAGCCCGACTATGTCTTTAAACCTGACCATTTTGTCGGAATATAAAATCACCTCCAAGTCCGGGTCGTCCTGATGAAGCTTTGCCACTTCCACCTTAAGCGCTTTTTTTGAAATAAGTTTATTATCAAGGTAAATCATCCCCTCATTTGTCGCCATAATGCTGATTTGCCTGGCCTCTTTCATCGGCTTGCCGGTTGAAGAGCTGGGCAGGTTGACCTGGATATTTGACTGCATAACCAGGGGCGTAGTAACCATAAATATAGCCATCAATACCAGTATTATATCTGTAAAGGGGGCGGTGTTGATTTCGGTAAATGGTTTTTGCCTTCTGGTAGTGTGGATCATTTCTTTATCGCGCTGATCAAATCCATAGTTTCAGAAGCAGCCAACTCCATATCCTTAACAAACTCATCAATCTTCTTCATACAGTAGTTATAGACAGCTACGGCGGGAATAGCGATAGTAAGCCCTGCGGCAGTAGTAGACAATGCTTCTGATATGCCCCCGATAATTACGCTTATTCCGCTTGAGCCGCTTATTGATACATCATGAAAAGCCTTAAGTATGCCCGTAATTGTCCCTAAAAGCCCGATGTAAACCGCGGTTGAGGCAATTGTACCGATTATGGAAGTAAAACGTTCAAGGGTAACTGTCTCAATAATAATCTGGCGCTCCATATTATTGGAAATTTCCTTTTCGCTGCAATCAAAAAAACTTAAACCCGCATAAGCTACCTCGGCAAAAGGGGCATTGCTGTCTTTGCAAATTCTCATTGCCGGGTTAACTCCCCCTTTTTTTAGTTCATGGCGTATCTTTAGCATAAAATCTTTTCGTTTCAGCCTGGATTTGATACGATAGAAAATAACCCTTTCCAGAATTATAGCGACAGAAACCACTGACATTACCAGGAGGACAACCATGGTAACTCCGCCGATCTTAATCAAATGCCACAACATATTCATAACTGATCTCCTGTAATTTTATTTGATGAATAACATCTCCCTGTACTTGGGCAGGTCCCAGGTATCATCAGGCACAACGCATTCAAGCTCATCCACATGCCTGCGGATATGCTCCATTAACGGCTTAAGCTCCCGGAAATAAACTTTTGAACGTTTTTCATCGCTTAGCTTCCCGGCCTTCTCAAGCATTTTTGCCATCTCAACAACATTTTTGCGTACATAATAAATTTTCAATATCACTTCATTTAAATGCTCTTTTTTATCCTTTAACGCGGCGGCATCCGCTTTTAAAGCAGCGCTTTTTTGCAGCCTGGCTATCTTATCCAAAGTAGAAGCCAACAATTTCTCATATTTATAACCCGCCGGGACAACCGAGGCATTCACCATTTCATTAAGAGTATTTGCCTCAATCTCTAAGGTCAAGTTATACATATGCACCCAGATATGGTAACGGGCGATAAGCTCTTCTCTGGAAAATACCTTATATTTTTCAAAAATGGCAAAGTTATCCTTTTTAGTCAAAGCCTCCAGCGACTCATAAGTTGAGGCAACATTCGCCAGTCCGCGTTTCTTTGCCTCTCTCAACCACTCCTGCGAATAATTATTGCCTTCAAAACGGATATCTTTGGTTTCTTTAACAATCCTGGAAATAACCTGCAATACGCTGGCATTAAAGTCTTTGCCGGTTGCCCTGGCCCGCTTAATCTCGCCGGACACATAATCCAGGCTCTCCGCGATAATAGTATTGATTACCGCAATTGGAGTTGAGATATTTTGTGAAGAACCGACCGCGCGAAATTCAAATTTAACTCCGGTAAAGGCAAAAGGCGAAGTCCGGTTCCTGTCGGTAGAATCCTTGTTGAATTTAGGCAGCCGGCCTATCCCCAAATCCATAATATCGGATTTAGAAACCTTTGACTTAACGCCTTTCTCAATCATATTCAGGATATTAGTTAACTGTTCGCCTAAGAAAACGCTGATAATTGCCGGAGGGGCTTCATTAGCGCCTAAGCGGTGTTCGTTGCCGGCTAAGGCAACTGAAGCGCGTAGAAGATCGGCATGCAGATAAACCGCTCTCAAAACTACGGCTAAAACTGCCAAAAATTGCAAATTATCTTCCGGGGTCTGGCCGGGATTAAGCAGGTTGTTGCCTAAATTATCTGCCAAAGACCAGTTTAAATGCTTACCGCTGCCATTTATTCCGGCAAAAGGCTTTTCATGTAAAAG
>Ga0172370_10009127_pt1 | contig 11691 bp, 6 predicted proteins | sample LakKiv5m_FD_114538 | JGI IMG/M metagenome (GOLD analysis project Ga0172370, IMG submission 114538) | Freshwater microbial communities from Kabuno Bay, South-Kivu, Congo - kab_022012_11.5m | ecosystem: Environmental > Aquatic > Freshwater > Lake | place: Democratic Republic of the Congo...
TCTTTCACAATTAAATTGAGTCTTCTCCTTTCAATGCAGTTCGGAATTGTTTGCGGTTTTGCACAAGGATTTCTGCAAGTCTCCGGAACAAAAATCGTTAACGGTTCCGGCCAAAATATCTTACTGAGGGGTATTGGCTTAGGTGGATGGCTTTTGCCGGAAGGGTATATGCTGCAAACATCTTCGTTTGCGAACGCCGCGTGGCAGTTAAAACAAAAAATTGAAACGCTTGTGGGGACACAAAATTCCGACAACTTTTTCCAGACGTATAGAAATAATTTCGTTACTGAAAAAGATATTCACCAACTGGCTGTATGGGGCTTCAACTCAATCCGCCTCCCGATGCATTTTAATTTACTAACTCCGCAGAATTCACCTTATGTTTACACGGAAGAAGGATTTGCAACTATCGATAGTTTGCTGCAATGGTGCGAACAAAATAAGATTTATTTAATTCTTGATTTGCATGCCGCTCCCGGCGGACAAAGCAAAGACAATATTGCCGATTATAATCCCGCATACTTGCCGTTATGGGAAGATACTTCCGCTCAAAACAGAACCGTGCACCTCTGGAAAACACTTGCTAAAAGATATAAAGATAAAGTATGGATCGGCGGGTATGATTTATTAAACGAAACCGCTTATTCCTTCCCTTCCGGAAATAACCAGCCTTTGAGAGACCTGTTCATTAAAATTACAAATGCCATAAGAGGAGTCGACACAAACCACATAGTTTTCATCGAAGGAAATTGGTACGCTACGGATTTTAACACGCTATCTCCAGCGTGGGATAAAAATATGGCGTACAGTTTTCATAAATATTGGAACGGAACAGATGCCGGTTCAATCAACTATTTAATTGATTTACGGAACAGCACGCAACGGCCGCTGTGGTTAGGAGAATCGGGAGAAAATTCAAATCAATGGTTCACTGATGTTATTAAACTTCTTGAATCATACAATATCGGTTGGTCCTGGTGGACGATTAAAAAACTTGAGGGGAATAATAGTTTGATGTATGTTTCAAAACCACCCGAATATGATTACCTGTTAAAATATTGGAACGGACAGGCGACAAAACCAACAACCGATTACGCAGTAAATGCTCTTACAAAATTTGCAAAATATCTCAGCATCGATAGCTGCAAGATGAACGACGGGGTTATCGATGCGATGTTCCGGCAAACTACCAGCACAGCAACGCTTCCCTTTGCGCAGAATAGTATTCCCGGTATCATCTATGCAGCGAATTATGATTACGGACAAAACGGCTACGCATATAAAGACAACGACTATCAAAATACCGGAAACGGCACATGGAACAGCGGAGGACAATTTAGAAACGACGGCGTTGACATAGAAAAATGCAGCGATTCACCCACAAACGGTTTTGACGTAGGATGGATTAATACCGGAGAGTTTTTAAATTTTACCGTTCAAGTTGAACAGACGGGCAGTTATACTATTACGATTCGTACGGCGGCAAACGCAAGCGGCGGGAAAATTTTACTGCGTATGAACGGCGCAAATCTTGGCAGCTTTGTAGATATTCCTTCTTCGGGCGGCTGGACCAAGTGGCAGAATACGGTAATAAAAAATATTCCTCTTACGCAGGGAAAGCATACGCTGCAAGCTTCTTTTTATTTCGGCGGATTTAATCTGAACTATATAAATTTTGAACTTGAAGCCGCTTCCGTTGCATCTGAAGAATTTCTTCCAAAAGATTTCTCGCTGAAACAAAATTACCCAAACCCATTCAATCCATCTACTTTAATTGAGTATGAACTGCCGAAGCAAAGCTTTGTAACTCTCAAACTGTTTACTGTACTGGGAAAAGAAATTGCAACACTTGTTAATCAGGAACAGAGTGCCGGAGTGCATTCAATAAAGATATCTCTCAATGACCTTGGAAACACAAAGACATCGGATATTCCGAGTGGAGTCTTTTTTTATCAAATAAGAGCCGGGACTTTTCTCCAAACAAAAAAGATGATTTTACTTAAGTAAAACCATCATATGTTGAATTCGAAATTCTTACTATTTTCCGGTAAGAGTTTATATAGTCTATGAAAAGTGTTCATTACTACCGTTTTGGCCTGCTCTCTCTTTTTTTGTTTTTCTTGGCAAGCGAGAGTTTGTTACCGCAATCTGTGCACATCAACGAAGTGATGGCTTCCAACAAAAGCACCATTTTAGATCCGGATTATGCTGCGTACTCCGACTGGATCGAACTTTATAACGACTGGTACTCGCCGGTCAATTTGAAAAACTACAGCATTACGGATGATTTATCCTTTCCCCAAAAATTTATCATCAATGTGGATTTCATCATTCCGCCAAAAGGATTCCGTATTCTTTGGGCTGACGATAGAAACTCCGGCGTGCATACTAACTTTAAACTCAATGCAACAGGGCAGCAATTGGCTTTGTTCGATTCTTCCCAAACTCTTGTTGATTCTCTTTCCTTCGGTGAGCAAGTAAGCGATATTTCATTCGGACGGTTTCCCGACGGAGACCAAAACCGGTATCAGTTTAGTCCCGCTTCTCCGGGTAGTGAAAATCTTTTCACCGACATTTACAATAAAGTCCCCGTCCCCGGCATTTCTCATCAAAGCGGATTTTATCCTTTACCCATAGCGGTTACCGTTTCCTTTCCCGATTATGTTGACGAAGTGAAGTATACGCTTGATGGAAGCGACCCGAATGACACTTCTCAAGTTTTTCCGTCGCAGCTAAAAATTGATTCAACTTCGGTTCTTCGCATCAGAGCATTTAAACAAGGATTTGTTCCAAGTGACATTTCAACGTATTCATACTTTATAAATGAACCGACAACGCTTCCGGTATTTTCAATTGCTACTGATCCGGCAAATTTTTTTAGCGACACAGCCGGAATTTACGTTGAAGGAACAAAGGGAATTATCGCCCGTTGCAGTAAAGTGCCGGCAAATTGGAATATGGATTGGGAACGTCCGATTGAATTAGAGTTTTTCGAAAAAGATCACTCCTCCGCTTTTAAAATTTCCGCTGGAGTAAAAATTTATGGCGGATGCAGTAGAATTTATCCTATGAAGTCTCTCGCCTTTTATTTTAGGAATGAATACGGTACACCAAAATTACTTTACAAAATGTTCCCCGATATTTTTGTGAATTCGTTCGATAATATTATTCTGCGCAGCGGCGGACAAGATTGGTGGCGCACAATGTTCCGTGAGCCGATGGCGCAAACTTTAATCCGGCAAGGAATGAACGTAGACATTCAAGCCTACCGCCCTTCGCTCCTTTTTATCAACGGAGAGTATTGGGGTATTCATAACGTTCGCGAAAAACTTGATGACCACTACTTGCAATCACATTTCGGAGTTTCAGCGGATTCGATCGACCTCATCGAAATAAGCAAAAATGCTGCCGCAAACTACGGCGATGCGACGGCGTACAATTACATGATTACTTTTTTTTCAAATAAGAACATTGCGCTTGCCTCAAATTACGAATATGTGAAATCGTTCATGGATATTGATGAATATCTCGATTATGAAATCGCGCAAATATATTCTGCAAACGGAGACTGGCCAGGCTCCAATACAAAATTGTGGCGGAAACGTTCTGCATCCAGTAAGTGGCGGTGGATGGTATATGATCTTGATTTTACTTTCGGCGGAAATGCGGAAGGGCAATATTATACGAACACGCTTGAACAGGCTACCGCAACAAATGGTCCCGACTGGCCGAATCCGCCATGGGCAACGCTCATTCTGAGAAAACTTTTAGAGAATAATGAGTTTAAAAATGAATTCATCCAGCGGTTTGCCGTGCACATGAATACAACGTACGAACTGACGCATGTGCTTTCGGTAATCGACAGCATGGCTGCTACAATCGCGAACGAAATTCCGCGACACAAAATCCGCTGGGTGAAATCCATTACCATGGGAAAAGATTGGAACGTTAATGTTGAAGTGATGCGAACCTTCGCGGCTAAACGGGGTGAAAACATGAGAACGTTCATCGCTCAAAAGTTTGGCCTGGCTGGTGTAACTCCGTTTACGGTGAAACGAAATAATCCTTCCTGGGGAAAAATATTCGCTCACGGAATTGAGCTACAAAACAATGACTCAACAAATATTTTCTTCAAAAATATTCCTCTTAAACTTAAAGCCGCATCACTTCCCGGATATCGTTTTGTGAAATGGGAAGGAATAACGGATACAACGGCACCGGAAATAATTGTGATTCCTAAAGACAGCGCATCCATCACAGCATTGTTTGAACCTGAAGATTTGAAAGTGACAACGGTGGTGATCAATGAGATCAACTACAATTCATCTTCGTCGTTCGATACCGGGGATTGGATTGAACTTTATAATCCGGTGCAGAATAGTGTTTCACTTTCCGGCTGGACGTTTAAAGATTATAACGAAAATACTTTTCAACTCCCCGACAATAGTTCTCTTGATGGAAACAACTATCTGGTACTCTGCCGCGACACGGTAAAATTCGCTTACTTTTATCCAACCATTAAAAACGCGATTGGTAATTTTCCGTTCGGACTTAACAGTCAAGCGGAAACAATCCGTTTACTTAACGCATCTGGAAATTTGATTGACAGCATCTCATTTTCATCAACGGGTGAATGGGATTCTTTAGCTAACGGTACCGGGCGAACGCTTTCGCTGAAAAATCCACAACTGGATAACTCACTTCCGCAAAGCTGGAAAGCCTCGGAAATGTACGGTACACCGGGAAGAATGAATGATGTATTCACAAAAATTGAAGATAAATCGCCATCAGTTTCTTTTCATTTTACGCTTTATCAAAATTATCCGAATCCTTTCAACCCAGAATCGATTATCCGTTACCGGTTAGCCTCCGACGCGAAAGTGACTTTAAAAGTGTTTGACATTCTCGGCAACGAAATTTGTTTATTAGTTGATAAACAACAAGCTGCTGGCGAATACAACGTTTCATTTTCCGCTACACGTAACGGAATCTCTTTGCCGAGCGGTGTTTATTTTTATCAATTGCGTGCCGGGGCGAGCGTCCTCACAAAAAAGATGCTGCTGCTTCGGTAGTCTTTGTCTGCTTCGGTATTCTTCTTAACTTGGATTTAATAAGTAACATTTTCTATAAAACAGATTCTATTTTTATTCTAAAGGAGAAAAAAGTGAGAATTGGTGTACCAAAAGAAATTTTACCGGGCGAGAACAGGGTAGCCGTTGTTCCCGATGTGGTTTCAAAATTAGAGAAAGCCGGATTTAAAGTAACCATTGAAAAAGACGCGGGACTGAATGCGGGTTTCACTGATGAACACTACGCGCGGCATGGCGCCGGCATAGTTTCAACACCGGAAGAACTTTACAATTCCTCCGAGATAATTCTTAAAGTTCAAAAACCCGTTGAGCTCCCTTCGGGGAAACATGAACTCGACTTAATGAAAGAAGGAACGCTTCTCATCACGTTTCTTTATCCTCTCATCAATACTGAGCTAACCAAACGCTGCGCTGAAAAAGGAATTAATACAATTTCAATGGATATGATTCCCAGAACAACGCTCGCGCAAAAAATGGACGCGCTAAGTTCTCAGGCAAATTTGGCGGGATACAAAAGTGTCTTGATGGCGGCGAATCATCTTGGAAAAATTTTTCCATTAATGATGACTGCCGCCGGAACAATTTCTCCGGCGAAAGTTGTGATAATGGGAGCCGGTGTAGCGGGTCTGCAAGCGCTCGGAACAGCAAAGCGGCTTGGAGCGGTAGTTGAAGTATCTGACGTTCGTCCCGCTGTGAAAGAAGAAGTCCAAAGTCTCGGCGGAAAATTTATTGAAGTGGAAACCGACGAGAACATGCAAGATTCCGGCGGGTACGCTAAAGAACAATCCACGGAGTTTCTCCAAAAACAAAAAGAAGTAATTTTCAAACATGTTACCGAAGCCGATATTGTTATCACCACCGCGCTTATTCCCGGAAAGAAAGCGCCGATTCTTGTTACCGAAGAAATGGTAAAAAAGATGCGCCCTGGAAGTGTAGTGCTTGATATGGCAACCGAGTTCGGCGGTAATTGTGAAGTAAGTGAAAAAGGAAAAACCGTAAAAAAATATGACGTCACCATTATCGGTGAACCGAATATTCCAAGTCTTGTACCAACGCACGCGAGCGAAATGTACTCAAAAAATATTTTGAATTTGCTCACGCACATTTCAAAAGAAGGAACCGTTACTTTCAACCTTGAAGATGAAATTGTAAAGGGCTCGCTTATTACGTATGGAAAAGAAGTTGTTCAACAACGAGTAAAAGATTTATTAAAAGAGAAGGAATAACAAAATTATGGTAGAATTTATTTCAACTCATCTCGGCACGTTTGTTTTTTTGATGCACGTGTACGTTTTCATTCTTGCAATCTTTGTAGGATTTGAACTCATCACTAAGGTGCCGCCGACACTCCACACTCCTTTGATGTCGGGTTCAAACGCCATTTCCGGAATTACCATTGTCGGTGCGCTGCTCAGCGCAGGCTTAAAAGAGTTTACCATCAGCACCATTTTCGGACTCGTTGCGGTAATCTTCGCGATGATTAATGTTGTCGGCGGATTTCTGGTAACCGACCGCATGTTAAAAATGTTTAAGAAAAAGTGAGATGAAAAATGTTTATAGCAATTGAATTAACATACCTTATCTCTTCAATCCTTTTCATTTTTGGAATCAAGTTTCTTGGTTCTCCGAAAACCGCGCGCAAAGGAAATCTTTACGCGGCAATTGGAATGTTCCTTGCTATTGCCGCTACGCTGCTCGATCAAAACGTACTTACGTTTGAGTGGATTATTATCGGTATCATCATCGGCTCACTCATCGGAACAATCCTTGCGGTAAAAGTACCGATGACCGGGATGCCTCAAATGGTTGGCATGTTAAACGGATTTGGCGGCGGCGCTTCTGCGCTGGTAGCGCTTGCCGAATACTACAAAATCAATCCTAATTATCCGGTTGAAAAAGGACTGCCGTTTATTCTTCCTATCGATCAAGGAGCGGCGATTATACTCAGCTTACTTATCGGCGGCGTTACGTTTACCGGATCAATGATCGCGTTTGGAAAACTGCAGGGACTCGTCACCGGAAAGGTTGTAAAATATCCGCTTCAACATCCCCTAAATTTACTTTTACTCCTCGGAGTTTTAGCGGGTGGTGTTTACGTAGTGCTCAATCCTTCTGCAACAAACATCGTTCTTCTTATTACATTTGTTTCGTTGCTGTTGGGAGTTCTCCTCGTCCTTCCTATCGGCGGTGCCGATATGCCGGTCGCAATTTCACTTTTAAATTCTTATTCTGGAATTGCCGGATCAACAACCGGATTTGTTCTGGGCAATAACGAATTAATTATCGCCGGAGCGCTTGTCGGCGCGTCGGGAATTATTCTCACATTAATTATGTGCCGTGGAATGAACCGCTCATTAATGAACGTTGTACTCGGAGGTTGGGCTTCCGCAGGTTCCGGCGGTGCGGCGTCTGAATCAACCGCGGTGAAAGGGGATGTAAAAGCTATTGACTCCGAAGAGCTTGCGATGCTTCTTGATTCCGTCGGCAGTGTTGTTATTGTTCCCGGTTACGGAATGGCGGTTGCGCAGGCACAGCACGCGGTTCGCGATTTAGTAAATCTCCTTGAGAAAAAAGGAGTGAAAGTCCGCTTCGCGATTCATCCCGTTGCAGGAAGAATGCCGGGACATATGAATGTGCTTCTTGCCGAAGCGCAGGTTTCTTATGATAAACTTTATGCGATGGAAGATATCAACGATGATTTCCCGTCAACGGATGTTGTGATTGTTATCGGCGCAAACGATGTTGTAAATCCCGCGGCCCGGCACGATCAAAACAGCCCGATTTTCGGGATGCCTATTCTCAATGTTGATTACGCGAAGACGGTCATTATCAATAAGCGATCGTTAAATGTCGGCTACGCCGGAATTGAGAACGAACTCTTTTTCTATCCGAACTCATTAATGTATTTCGGTGACGCAAAAGACGCGATTACAAAACTCACCAACGAATTGAAAAATCTTTAAGAACAAAACCCCTTTTCCGAAAGGGGTTTCCTTTTTATAATATATGGAGCCGTTAGATTTTTGCCGTGTAAAAAAAATTGATGAAAAGGGATTTGGATTTTTAAAAAGTCTGCATTACCCTGTTGATATTTTCTTCCACTTTTCGCAAGTAAGCAAAGAAGAATTCCGTGCGATGCTGCAAGAGATGAAAAGAGGCGAGTTCTTTTTATTCTATACTTCGAAAGGTACTAAGGACGGGCGGAGAAAGGTTGCCGATCTTTATTATTCGCTTGAGAGCGTTCCGCAGAGTTATCTTCCCGAATTTTCACAAAAAATTCTTGTTGAATTTGAATCGGGACGCACCAACATTTTTGATCTTCTTTTCGTTTTCAACGAATTCAGAAAAATTAATTTTCTTAACGGAGAGTATGTGCGGGAAGTTTTATCGGCGAAAAGAATTGCTTCGCTCCCAATCCCCATCCTTCCTTTTTTAACGGATGAAGAAGTGGCGCTTTTCAAATCAATTTTAAAGATTGACGAAATGGCAACGAAACCATTTTGGTATGATGATTTTTTAGCTCGATTCAACCGGCAATCAACAACTAATGAACATTAATACTGCTGCCGCCGATAAACTCGCGTAACACGGAATCACCCGGAACCGGCGAATCATCTTCAATCGGTTCAACAGCCTCGAGCATTTTTTTCACGCGAACGGCGCGTGTGTATGCGTCTTCACGAAGCGGATCACCCGCATATTTATTTTCCCATTCTGCAAAATCTTTTAACAACTTGGGACGGTAGAGCGGGACTTCATACGCCATTGCCGTATTTACAATGTAGTCGGCACTGCTTGAGTAAGGAAGTAAATTTCGTTTTTCCGCCGAGCGGACGTAATGCCAATGGAGCAGCGTTTGTTCCGGTTTATACGCGCGATGCACCGAATCTCTCAACATCCGCCGGATGAGGCGCAAATCCGTCCAACGCAAATACGCGCCGTCATTATTCTTCATCTGCAGCAGCGGTTCAAGATAGAGTTTAAATTTTTGCGAATCGGAAATTTCTTTCGAAAAATCGGGATACAATCCATACAAACTATCAATCAACAAAACTTCATTTTCATGAAGTTGAATAGGAGTTCTGTCGGGATATCCTTTCCCTTCTTTAAAATCGTAATAAGGAATTTTTACTTCTTCACCGTTCGCGAGCCGTTTTAAATGTTTGTTGATCAATTCAAGATCGAGCGATTGCGGAGTTTCAAAATCGTAATCGCCGAACTCATCTTTCGGATGCAATTCAAGATCAAAAAAATAATTATCAACGATAAGGGGAACGAAATGCATTCCTTCTTTTTTAAGACGCTGGGCAAGTTTGTAAGTTGTTGTCGTTTTACCGGAAGATGAAGGTCCGCTTACCATCACCATTTTCAATTCGCCGCTCCGTTCTTTGATAAGTTCCGCCGCGGTATCAAGCTGTGTTTCGTAAGCTGTTTCCGCTTCATGAACAATCTGCGGGAAATCCCCTTTGCGGATTCTTTCATTTAAAGACGCGGTTGTGTGAAGATTGTGCGACGCGGCCCAATCGAGCGAGTACCAAACTTTTTTCCAGGGAATGCTTTCGTGCGGTTTGGAAAGATTGCGTGAATCGCTATGCCGCCGTTTAGAAGCTTCTTCGCGGTAGAGAATAAATTCTTTTGCTACTTTGGCGTGTCCGTTTTCGATCAACACCTTTTCTACAATGTCCTGAATTTCTTCCACATGCGGTTTGTATCCGACTTCAAATTTATCATTCATGTAGGCGATAACTTTCTCGGCAAGTTCAGCGGCTTTCTCTTTGTCGCGTCCGCCTACTGAAACAGCCGCGCGGTAAATTACATTTGCAATCCGGTCCGCATTAAAAGGAACCACAGCTCCGCTTCGTTTGATTACAAAACTAAACTTACTCATTTGGTCTCCATAACAATCTTTAAAACACTTTTTATTAATGCGATGTAAATTTAGCAGATGCATGCCTCTTTTCAAATTTTCGTGAAAAGAGTGTGTATGAGAGATTCCGAAAAATTTTCTATGAGTCGCTCTTCTTCCGTTTGTAGCGGAAGAGAATATTGGGGGGAATCAAAGTTATGTAGAGACAGGGCGTACCCTGTCTCAACAATACTTATTTACTTCAGCAAAAGCATCTTTTTTGTTGCCATAAAACCGTTAGCTTTTATTTGGTACACATACATGCCGCTTGCAAGTTTGCTTGCATCAAACGTTGCCGTGTACTTGCCCATTTCTTTCATTTCATTTACCAATGTTTTTACTTCGTTACCGAGTACATCGTAAATCTTTAGCGTTACGTGTCCCGCTTTTGGCAACTGGTAACTTATAGTTGTTGTTGGATTGAAAGGATTCGGGTAGTTCTGTGCGAGAGCATATTCCGTTACGATAAATGATTTTGAGAGATCAAGCGCAACGGTTTTACTTTTGCCCAATACTTTTGCGTCGGACTTTATCTCCGATGCGTAATATACCGGATTTAAATTAGTACCGATTTTTACCGTCAGATAGATTTGTTTTCCGCTTAGTCCGCTCAACGCCAACGAGTAACTTTCCGATGTTAAACCAAGTGATTTGCCTCTATCCATCTTAACATTGTTTAGCGTATGGAGAACGGCATTCGTTGCGGCATCCATAATTTCCACATCAAAGGTAAGATAGTTTTTCTCTCCGAGTACCGCAAGCGCTTTTACGGTATCGCTCGCTCCATATTCAATAGAATACTCAAGATTATCATTTGCGCCAAGCTGCACTACATCCGATCTCAGCAAATAATCCAGATCGTTACCGGAAAGATTTACCGCGTTCATATTCAAATCTTTTACCGCAATATTTTCTCCGTTAAAGCTGATATCTCCGACACGGAAAAAGTATTCTTCTTTTCCCTTAACCGCAGTTACTTGAACTCCAGACCGCAGAGCAAGCGGATTTTCTTTATTCAATGAATAGAGATCGCTTGATTGGCTAAATGAGTAGGGAAGCGAAGACTGATTGAAAGAGACAATCCTCATGTCTTGCAGATTTGTTGTATTATAAATTTGCAAATCTCTACCGGTGGGCTGCGCCGTATGAACGGAACCCCATTTGTAGAATTTATTGCCGTAGGGGGTTGAATTTCCTTCACTCCAGGCAACAATGCTGCTGGAACCGTAACAAGCAATTGAGGGGGAGTTAATCGTATTACCATACTGCCCGAAGTACGAACTCCAGCTTGTACTTCTTGTTCTGGTTATTACTTTTCTTGTTGAAGAACCATAGTACGGCATTGCCGCCCATGCTACGTTTACTACGTTTGAACTTGATAGACTTATGGATGGCGAGTAATTCCAAGAATAACTGCTACCCGTTGAAACATCCTCTACGCCGGTTGAGGAAGAGAGCGTATTGTTTGTTCCTACATCAATCTTTGAGTAATCAATGTGTGAATAATTACCTGAAGGCTGCTGCCAGGCAATATGAAATACATTTCTTGCAGGATAGGTTACACTTTTGGTTACTTCTATTGCCGGACTTAGATTTGCTCCGTTTACTTCACCACCCAAAGGATCAACCATATCACCTAAGTTACCGGCGGAATACCAATAGTGATAATCATAACTGATGTGTCCGAATTTATAA
>Ga0172370_10009128_pt1 | contig 11689 bp, 15 predicted proteins | sample LakKiv5m_FD_114538 | JGI IMG/M metagenome (GOLD analysis project Ga0172370, IMG submission 114538) | Freshwater microbial communities from Kabuno Bay, South-Kivu, Congo - kab_022012_11.5m | ecosystem: Environmental > Aquatic > Freshwater > Lake | place: Democratic Republic of the Congo...
ATCACAAAAAACTTTACTTATTACGCACTGCACTTAAAAGTGAACTTAAATTAGATCAACAAAAAGTAGCTTAATTAGTATCGGGTCTCTTACATATTTTCAACTAAATTTGGTTTTTCGTCCATCTCTGTTCAGCGAATCCAACTCTTTGTCTAAAATTTCTGAGTAGCTCAAAATTGGATGAAACGGACTTCGTAAATCGTGAGCAATAACGGAGAAAAGTTTGTCTTTTGTAGCGTTCAGTTGTTTTAATTTTTTTTCAGAATTAACGAGAGCCTCTTCATTTTTTCTTCGTTCGGTGTCATCATGCGCAACAAAGATTACAGCATTATCATTTATGTAAGAAAGCCGCGCATGAAACCATCGATTTACATCTTTAATCTTCATTCGGTAATCACACGAAACAGTTTTTTTCGTTTTCAAACATTCAATTATTGCACGCATGAAAAAATCGGCAACATCTTTAGAAAAAATTTCATGCAACGATTTCCCAAGGAGTTCATCTCGTGGGACGAAGAGAAGATTATCATTCGTCGGGGCGATTTTTGTATATACTCCTAACGCATTGAATTCGATTATGAGATCTTCCATAGAACCGAAAAGGGCGTTCAGTTCCTTTTCGTGAGCACTTATTTTAAATATCGCTTTTGAAAGGAGCCATATGAGAATACTAATAACTAAAGCTGCAAGAAGCAGGATGAGAGTTGTTAAGAGGTTATTATCAACTTTATTTCCCTATCCTTCTCTCGGTATTACCCCAAGCTGCCAGGTTCCTGTTGGCAGTAATATTTTCACGGTGACAGGATTAATCTGAAAAATAGTTGAATCGCCAAAGAAACAATTCCCATTTTCTCCGGAGCCGTCCACCCCCCGCATCGCATACGAATAAGTTTGATCCTGAGTTACAAGTTTTGATTCGTTGAACAATTTGTCTTTCAAAATTATAATATCAGCAACACCCCAAAAACGAAGTGAATCCTTTACTGCTTTTGTAAAAATTGGGGTGTAACTAATGAACGTGATACCGCCTTCTACTAATTCGACCGGTCCGGCGACAAACGTATTTTTTGTTTCAATGGTTTTTTCTACAATCAGTTTTCGGAAGGGATGAGCGAGCAAGTTTAAACCCAGCGCTGATTCATGTCCCTTTAAAGGATAAATCGCACTCAAAATACAGTTTTTTGATATTGCCATCGAATTAATTACTGAATCCTTATTGACCAACTCTTCGGCAAGATTAGTAAATGTTTCCGTAGAAATTTCCGGGTGGAGCGAAATGTATGCAGCAACACCCTAGGTGTAGTAGATTCTTGAATAAAGAGATTTTTCCAATTGTGACTTTTTAGAAACCAAAACCTCTTCAAGCTTTTTCTTTAAATCATTTTCCTGTTGATTGTTAATGAATTTGTTATACTGGAAGATGACGATACTAAATATTAAGAAGGCAAGAACGGCTATAAATACCGGACTTACCTTACCGAATTTAAATTTGTTCATAAGCGGACTTAATGAAGAAGGTATCATAGTTATTGGACATTAGCTCCTTAAGAAAGACTTTGTTTTGAGAAGTTAAGTCTTCCTTTCACTTTAAATATCAATTCCTTCTTAAAATTAAAAAAAATTTTTATGAATTATTTTTGATTTGACGACCGGGAGGAAAAGGAAATTGACTTTTATTAGAAAGAGGAAACATTGAAGGTGAATTGATTTGAGGCGCCGGTCGGATTCGAACCGACGAATAAAGGTTTTGCAGACCTTCCCCTTAGACCGCTTGGGTACAGCGCCAAATTATCTTGAAAAAAGAAAATCCACAAGTGTGGATTTAGTTTGAGCGGGAAACGGGACTCGAACCCGCGACATCAACCTTGGCAAGGTTGCGCTCTACCAACTGAGCTATTCCCGCATAGGAACTATTCAAAAAAGCTGTGTAAATATAGGAGAACAGGAAAAGCTTTCCAAATCTAATTTGACAATTCTTATTCGTACCACCCGATAACCGCAGCTCTTTTTTTTGCGAACCCAAAATTCTTTGGACCCATCGCGGAATTTACAGTTGTTACCGCTTGAGCAACGGCTTGGGAAGAATAGAGGATGGCACCTGATCCATTTCCGAGACAGTTTCCTTCGGAAGGACTATTTCCAATTGCGACAATTGCACCTAGTGTAGTGTCCCTAACGCTTCTTTACACTTAATCCATTTAGCAATAATCGTATCGGCATCTTTCGTCCAAGTATAGACTTTAGGATTTTCATTATGAACAGCAATAAAGTTGACAATAGCACTCTCCAAAGCTTTAACACTGCCGAAACTACTTCTCCGTATCATCTTCTCAGTTATTTTACTAAAAAATCTTTCTACCATATTTATCCAAGAAGCCGAAGTTGGCGTAAAATGGAGATGAAATCTTTGATGGGCAGCTAACCAAGATTTTACTCCATCTGTTTTATGCGTACCGTAGTTGTCTGCGATAATATGTACCTCTAACTCTTTTTCGACTTGTTTGTCTATCGTTCTGAGAAATTTTAAAAACTCTTTGTGGGTGTGTTTTTCATAACATTTTCCAATGACACTTCCATCATACATATTCAATGCAGCAAATAAGGTAGAAGTTCCGTTTCTCTTATAGTCGTGGGTCATGGTTCCTAATCTCCCTTTTTTCATTGGTAAACTTGGCTGTGTTCTGTCAAGGGCTTGTATTTGACTTTTTTCGTCAACACAAAAGACCAATGCTTTTTGGGGTGGATTCAAGTATAATCCGACTACCTCGATAACTTTTTCTATAAAATGCTTGTCTTTACTTATTTTGAACCTTTTTATTAAGTGAGGCTTAAGGTTGTACTTCTTCCATATCCGTTGAATAGCCATTTTAGACACTTCATGATGCTCTGCCAGTGTTCGGGTACTCCAGTGAGTCGCTCCTTGGGGGATTGTATGTAAGGTGGACTCAACAATTTGTTTCTCTTTTTCCGCAGTGATCTGTGGTTTTCTACCAGGTCTCGTTGCATCTTTCAGTAACCCGGTTACCCCTTGTTCTGAAAATCGTTTGAGCCATAAATCAATTGTTGGTCGGCTGGTTTTAAGTGTTTTTGCTATACTTGCTTTGCTCTGCCCTAACTGAGAAGAGAGTACTATTTTTGCCCTGAGAACTACTTTTTGCGGGGTGTTTTTTCCATTGATGAGTTTTTTTAATTCTTTTTGCTCTTTCATTATCTCTTCTTTTTTGTTGTTCAAAGATAATGTTTTTTTATTTAATAGTAAAGCTATTTCTGTGGCAGTACACTAGTACAGTTGCTTTTAAATGAATGAAATCATCCGCGATAATTATTCCTTTAAATGTTCCACCATTGAGATTTTTCACTATGGCATTTCCTGCGGTGTTATGAACGATGAGCACACCCGAGCCTTCAATTGAATGTGGCTGCCAGGTACTTCCGTTTGCAAGTTCTACATATGTTATCCCGGTCAAAGGATATTCTAACTCTGATGGGTCTTGAACATATTGACTCCCTTCAGTTCCGCTCTCAGCAAGGTTTTTCAATGTCCCTTCTGAAAATCCACCCGATGCTCCTCCGAAAACTTTATCGGGAGTATCGGGGAATGAACCTGATGGATAGGTGGCAGAGGCACTAACAACATGCCTATTAGCCGGTTTGGAAGGAGCGTAATCTGTGTTATTATAAGTTCCGCCTATATCCGAACTGCCACCCTGACGAATCGCAGCAGCGGACCAAATACCATATGTACCCGTTCCGGCAACTAAGGTTCCGTTGAGATCATGATTTCGTCCATCAATTTGAAGATTACCGAGAGTTGAGACAGCCTGCCGTGAGGTTACTCCAGCCTGAATAGCATTAGGTGTTGTAGTTGTCGGAAGATTCATAGCTACTACATATGTTGCTAAACTTTTAGTGCTATTTCCGTAAGTTCCTAAAACAAGAATTTTAACAGTATCAGACCCGTTTGCAGATTCATCACCGTCATGGTCGTCTCCTTCGTGATCATCGCCGTGGTCACTTCCATGATCTTCGCTTTCGCTATGTTCATCAGGTGCTAAAAAAGCATAAAGCATTGACCCGGCAAGATAAGAAGTATGTATTTTGGAAAAGTCAAATAATGATGAATGATCTTCGCTATTCCCATGATGGTCACCATTTCCATGGTCGCCGTTATCGTCTCCATTTCCGTGGTCATCCCCTTCATGATTATCGTTTGAAGCATTTCCAATTGAATTAATGGAGGTAATTGAATAAGTAACAGACCCTCCCATAAATGCTTGCGTTACCGGTGTTTCAATACGCAACGAGGAACTGTCTGCGAGTCTCGCTAATAACACATCGGTCATGCTGTTGGTTATATTTCTCGCTATTGCATCATTCAAGTAGGAAATTGCTTGAGTGCCGGCAGTACTGACATTACGAGTAGCGTTCAGTAATGCGACCGAAAGGATGATAAAGGTTCCCATTACATAAATTATTACGCTTCGTCCCATGATAACCTCAATTTAAATTTCTTGGATTAAATGTCTTCTTCCATTGAACCGTTTGGTAATTACCATCAACCGGATAAGGTGATTGATAAAGGTAATCGATGGTTACTTTGCGAATCCTATTACGTGTGGCTTGACTTGCCAACGAGCCATATTGAAGTTGATTCCCGATTGAATCATAGTAGGAAAGATTAAATGAATACGCCGAACCAACGAGATTGGTACTACCGGCATTCACTTTACGATAGATCGGTTTATCATCTGGATTTGGAGTCCCATTTAAATCATTAGTTGTGCCGAGAGAATAGGTTACTTGTTCAGCGGTTAAATCGTTATCTATATCAGCATAAAATTGTATCTTATTTGAGTCCGCTTGCGTAATGATGTTTGAGGTCGATGGTTGAAATCCGATTTTATAAATGTCATGTTCAACAACATTAGCGACATTAATTACTTCTGTTTGTGAGATGGAATTAAAAAAGTTCTCTCTTTGCGAGGTGGTGATTTGAAAGTTAAGATTCATAACCACGAGCACAATTGTTGCGCCGGTTATGAATGAACCAATGATATCTAATAATTGACTCATATCAGTAACTAATAATTCTTGATAAAGTTAATGGACGAGTTAAATTCGGATTGGAAACGGTAACGTCAACTTTCTTCAAAAAAGTTTGTGAAGAGGAGACTGTTTCCGGTGAATATTTTTGTCCATAATTAACTGCTACCGAAAGAGAAAAAGCTCCAAAATGTTGAAGGGAATCTACTTCAGCGTAGCGGTTATAATCATCAACATCATCGTACGTCAGATTTCCGGTTTCGCCTGCATCGGGCCCGAAGTTAGAGATGGACGTTAGCTGTGAAGCGGTATTGACTGAAGAAGTAATTGTTTTTTCATCAAAAGCTTTTGATTGTATGCGTTCTAACAACGATTGCGCTGATGCTGTTGCATCAACCAATGCTGTGTTGAAATAATTATTAGTGTTAACATTTTGAGTAGAGCGATTGAATGTGAGAATCAGGCTGCCCAAAATAATTAACGCACCAATTACTAATAATTGCTGCATAGAAACACCTCTTTTTCCGTTATTATCGGAAACTTACAATTTTTCTTTAAGAAAAAAAAATAAAAACGCTATTTTATTTCTTTATAATCATTTACGGGAACCGTGAATAAATCCGCGGTAAGGGAGAGATGACTGTACAGTGATAAACGCATACTTATCAATTGACTCAGTTACCTCAATCGTCTCGGCGCGTTGCTTTCTTGCTACTACACAAATAATTATTGCCACTCCTCCGGTTCCTCCTTCTCCCGGAATTATCGTTGCACCGATTTTTGCCCGCCGTAAAGCATAAACTATTTTATCAGTATTAAATTTTGAGATAATTGTTACTTGAAGGTACCCCAATCCGACTTTCTGCTCCAAAGTTATTCCAAGCATATTTCCTAGTCCAAATCCCACGGCATACCCGAACATATTTTCAATATTACCGAGGTGTTGAAAGACAATTCTTATAGCGAAGACCCAAATAAGCACTTCAAAAAAGCCAATCACCCCGGCTGAATATCGTCTTCCCTGAACAACCAAAATTGTTCTGAACGTACCGAGGGTAACATCGCAGATACGCATTAGCATAATGATGAGCGGACCAAAATAACCTTCAAACATTAAAGTCTCCGAAAAAAATCAGGAAGTAGTGAAAAATAGAAATTATTGGTGAAAAATCTATATTTTGTTTCCATAAATAATGGAATTTTATGTTTGAAAGTGAACGTCAAGAATTAGTAAATAAACTTCAAAATCAAAAAATAATTGATAATTCTGTACTAAACGCATTCCTTAAAGTTGAGCGCCATCTTTTTTTACCAAAGGCACTTGAATCTCATGCTTACAAAGATGTTGCACTGCCAATTGGGTTCGGGCAAACCATTTCACAACCTTTTACTGTTGCGTTTATGACTCAAGAACTTCATGTGACAAAAGGGGATAAAATTTTGGAAATTGGTACCGGCTCAGGATATCAAGCGGCAATTTTAGTTGCGATGGGGGCAGATGTTTTCAGCATTGAACGGCAGTTTGAAATTTATCAAAGCACCCAAAAGCTTTTTGATAAATTTCAGATTCGTGCACATCTTAAGTTTGGAGACGGAACAATCGGTTGGGAAGAATATGCTCAATTCGATGGAATAATTGTTACCGCCGGTTCGCCTGCCATTCCTGCCTCGCTCAAAAAACAATTGAAAGTTGGTGGCCGTTTGGTAATTCCGGTGGGGAATAAAAATTCTCAAATTTTGACGATAATCTCAAAGCTTGATGAAAATCAATTTTCTGTTGAGGAAATTCCTTCCTTTAAGTTTGTTCCTTTGATTGGGCGTGAAGGTTGGGGAAATTAGTAATCGTAATCGTCGGACCAACTTGTTCGGGCAAATCTGCTTTAGCGTTACAAATTGCCGGTGCACTTAAATCTCACATTATTTCCGCCGACAGCCGACAAATTTACAAACACATCACCATTGGTACCGCCAAACCGTCTCCCACCGAGCTAAAAACAATAAAGCATTATTTTATTGATCAATTGGAATTGGATGAGCCTTTTGATGTGAGTTCATACGAGAAGTTGGCGTTAACAGAAATGGATAAAATGCGAGAAAAGGGAAAAATTCCGGTTGTAGTTGGCGGTTCTGGCTTATACATCAAAGCTTTAGTGGATGGTATTGCAGATATTGAGACGGACGGCGAACTGCGTGAGGAATTATTTGCAAAAAAAGAAAAGTTCGGGGTAGATTTTCTCTACCAGGAATTAACAAAAGTTGATGCCGAATCCGCCAAAGCAATGCTTCCCCAAAATTGGAAAAGAGTAATTCGTGCTCTCGAAGTTTTTTATCTTACCGGAAAATCCATTACTTCGCTGCACAAAGAAAAGGCAGTTGAGAGAAATGAATATTCATTTTTTCAATTTGGATTGGAGTGGCCTCGCGCAATTCTTTATCAAAAAATTGAGGAGCGAGTCGATAAAATGTTTGAGACAGGGTTAGTCGATGAAGTTGAGTCTGTGCTGAAAATGGGTTACTCAGAAAAGTTAAATTCGTTAAATTCGGTTGGGTACAAAGAAGTGATCGCTTATTTAAATAATGAAATCACCTTAGAGTCAGCAATTCACCTTATAAAAAGAAATACAAGACATTACGCAAAAAGACAGATGACATGGTTTCGAAAAGATACTCGAATAAATTGGTTCAAGATTGAAAATGAATTAGATTTGGCAGTAGTTAAAACTGAAATTCTTAAACTGGTAGAACGGTTGCATGAAAGACAAAATTAGAATTGCCTCCGGGCAAGGTTTTTGGGGCGATTTGATTACCGCACCTATTCAGCAAGTATCGCACGGAGAGGTCGATTATCTCGTAATGGATTACCTTGCGGAAGTCACCATGTCGATTCTCCAAAAACAAAAAAACAAAAATCCTCAGCTCGGATACGCGAAAGATATTCCCGAGTTAATGAAAATTATTCTACCCGGTTGCAAAAAGAAGAATATTAAAATTATTACCAACGGTGGAGGAGTAAATCCCCTCGCCTGCGCTGAAGCTGTCTTAAAAGTTGCTGCTGATTTAAGTGTGAAAAACTTAAAGATTGGCGTTGTGCTTGGTGACGATATTAGAGAAAACATCGATGAAATTATTGAGAAGGGCTGCCCTTTAAAGAATATGGAGACGGGGGAATCGATAATAACTGTTAAGGATAAATTATTGAGCGCCAACGTTTATTTTGGCGCCTTCCCGATTGTTGAAGCGTTGAAGCGAGGCGCGGATATAGTTATTACCGGAAGAACTACCGACACTGGATTAACCCTTGCCCCTATGATTTATGAATTTGGTTGGAATGAAATAGATTATGATTTATTGTCGGCAGGTACTATCGCAGGACACATTCTCGAATGCGGGGCACAATCTACCGGTGGAAACTTTTTGGGGGATTGGCAATCCGTTTCGAATTTTGCAGAAATTGGATTTCCGATTTGTGAGGCTTATCCTTCAGGGGAATTCGTCATAACGAAGCATCATGAACTTGGTGGTAAAGTTTCGGTTGACACCGTTAGCGAACAACTCCTTTATGAAATTGGAAACCCGAAAGAATATATCACTCCTGATTGTGTCGCTGATTTTACAACTATTCATCTTTCTGAGGAGGGTGAAAATCGAGTTCGAGTTTCGGGAATTAAAGGATACCCTGAAACGGAATTTTTTAAAGTCTCTTGTTCATATGCAGACGGATACTCGGCGTTTGGCAGCTTAACCTACTCGTGGCCGCAAGCATTAACTAAAGCGGAAGCGGCCGATCAAATTTTAAGAAAACGATTGGAAAATTTGGGACTTTTGTTCGATGAAATTCGATCGGAATATGTTGGTTATAACAGCTGCCATGGTCCATTAGCAAAAATCATAAACGAGGATGATATTAACGAAATTCAGTTAAGAGTGGCCGTTCGTTCACACGACTTTAAAACAGTTGAACGATTTGGGAAAGAAATTGCACCGTTGATACTTACAGGTCCGCCGAGTGTTACTGGATTTGCCGGCGGAAGACCAAAACCAAACGAGGTAGTTGCCTATTGGCCTGCCCTACTTCCGAAAACGTTTGTTACTCCAAGAGTTGAAATTCTTGAAATATAAAATTTGAGACAACATCGATGAAAATTAAATTATTTGATATAGCCCACGGGAGAAGCGGTGATAAGGGTGATGCCGCAAACGTTGGGATAATTGCCTACGATAAAAAAGGATATGAAATACTCCAAAAATATCTTACGGTTGATGCGGTGAAAAAACACTTTGAGGGAATTTGTTTAGGAGACGTTGAACGTTTTGAGCTTCCCAATTTGCTCGCATTAAATTTTCTACTTCACAATACACTCGGCGGCGGTGGTACAGTTTCCTTAAAACTCGACGCACAAGGTAAGACATTAGCAGCAGCGCTTCTTCGTATGGAATTAGAAGTTAATTGACTTCTGAATTGCACCCAGCTCTCCGCAAAAATTTTGAAAATAAAAAGGATAGAAAATGTATAACGACGAACTAAAGACATTAGGCGAATACTTCAAGAGAATTGAGAATCTCCGAGGTTATCTTTGACTTAGATAAAAATGAAATTCTGATAGCTGAACTTCACTCAAAAGCCGAGGGCCCAAATTTTTGGGATGATCAAAAAAACGCGCAAAAAATTCTTCTCCAATTAATAAAACTTGAGGAATGGAACGAATTGTGGAAGGTAATACACAATCGTGCTTCCAATCTCGAAGACCTCATCAACCTTGCTGAAGCAGAGGAAGATGTCTCACTTGGTGGCGAAATTCAGCGGGAACTTGATGAGTTGCGCGCATCGGTTGAAGAAGTCGAATTCAAGAGTATGCTGAGTGGAAAGGATGACAATAAAAATTGTATCCTCACTATTCACTCCGGTGCAGGCGGAACGGAAGCCCAGGATTGGGCAGACATGTTAATGAGAATGTACCTTCGTTATGGTGAACAAAATAATTTTAGAATGACACTTCTTGATATTCTTGAAGGTGATGGTGCTGGAATTAAGAGTGCGACGATTGAAGTTGTCGGCGAGTACGCTTATGGGTATCTTAAAGCTGAAAACGGAGTTCATCGACTTGTAAGGATTTCTCCGTTTGACGCGAACAAAAGAAGGCATACTTCCTTTGCCTCTGTATTTGTTATCCCGGAAGTCGATGATGAAATTGATATCGAAATTAACCCTGCTGATTTGAGGATTGATACCTACCGTTCCGGTGGAAAAGGGGGGCAGAACGTAAATAAGGTTGAAACTGCTGTTCGAATCACTCACATTCCAACAAACACCGTTGCTGCCTGTCAAAGCGAACGTTCTCAAACCCAAAATAAAATGAATGCAATGAAGTTGTTAAAATCCAAGATGTATCAAAAAGAATTGGAAAAGCAGGAAGCAGCTTTGGATGAAATTGAAAAAAGTAAAATGAAAATTGAATGGGGGAGTCAGATTCGTTCTTACGTGTTCCATCCATACAATATGGTTAAGGATCACCGGACAGATGTTGAAACTTCAGATACCCAAGGGGTTATGGATGGTGATCTCAACAAATTCATAAAAGCATTTCTACTAAAATTTTAGTAATGAAGCGCAAGACGGATTTTAAATGAAAAGCTACACGGAATATCTCTGGTTTAACACTCGGAAAAGACGGGACTATATCAATATCACTTCTGAAGTCGAGTCAGCGCTTCGAAAAAGTGGTGTGGAAGAAGGAATGGTGCTTGTATCCGCAATGCACATCACTGCCGGTATTTATGTAAATGATGCCGAAAGCGGGTTGATTCAGGACATTGATACATGGTTGGAAACATTAGCTCCATTCAATCAAAATTATCTTCATCATCGAACCGGAGAAGAGAACGGCGATGCACACCTTAAAAGTCTTTTAGTTCATCACGAAGTAATTGTACCTATTACGAAAGGTAGATTGGATTTTGGGCCATGGCAGCAAATTTATTATGCTGAATTTGATGGAATGAGGAAGAAAAGAGTGATTATAAAAGTTATGGGGGATTAATCATAAAATTATTTTTAAAGGTCTTGCTTTTTATTTAAAAGTATTTTATGTTTGAACCACGATTCATTATGCTTACCCCCCATAGTGAATCTTCCCACGCCCGGTAGCCCTCCACCGGGCATTTTTTTTGTCCATTCCTCAAAAATTCAAAAAAATATTAAAATTTACGGGATTATTTGTGCGGATTTTTTATGTTTCATGTATAAGTAATTCGCTTTTGAAATAATTTTTTATGATGCTTTTCCACCCTTTAAAAAATAAAATATTCTTAAGACTGCTCCTTATATTCGTTGGAGTAGTGTTCGGTTCAGGTTGTAGAACTACTCAAGAATCAAATAAAACTGAGGTTGAATCGTTAATAAAAAATCTTGTGAATACTCCTTTATCAAACAAAGAATATCCAATACTTATTGACTCGCTTTACAAGATATCACTAAAAAAGAATTACACACCCGGTATCATAAAATCTTTCTCGCTAAAGGGAAATTATGTCCTTGAGAAAGCGAATTACACGGAAGCATTAAATAATTTTCAAGCGGCTGTTAGGTATGGGAAAAGTTCAAATAACATTTTTGAGTTGGGGGAAAATTATAACAATGTTGGACGAA
>Ga0172370_10009130_pt1 | contig 11687 bp, 11 predicted proteins | sample LakKiv5m_FD_114538 | JGI IMG/M metagenome (GOLD analysis project Ga0172370, IMG submission 114538) | Freshwater microbial communities from Kabuno Bay, South-Kivu, Congo - kab_022012_11.5m | ecosystem: Environmental > Aquatic > Freshwater > Lake | place: Democratic Republic of the Congo...
ACGACGATGATGCACCACGTTGCCATTTCAGAAGAGATCATTCCAACAATAGTGTCCATTCTAATTGCCTTCATAAATTGCTTTGTCATTGTCGGCTTTCCATCTTTTATTAGATGATTTATTCGTTCTTCTTCAACTTCTTCCGACGCTTGCCAGAAAAACATATACGGAGAAATAGTTGTTCCTAAAACTCCCGTGATAATAAACAAAAATCCAAAACTGAGTTCAAAATTTGGAACAAGTGTTGCATGAATGACCTCCCTCCAAGGCAAACGAATCAAAAAGACGGTGAGGGGATAAGCGAGAAGTGTGAGTGTTGCCCATTTCAAAATTTTTGCATATGACTTATACGAAACAAAAATTTCAAGCAATAAAATTACCGCCGAAAAGAAAAGCACGAGAATAGTGAAGGGGATTGGGACAATAAGTTGTGCGGCGGCACCCATTGCACCAATATCTGCACCAATGTTAATAGTATTTGCAACAAGAACAAGAAAGATTACTGAATACAACACCCATTTTTTGTAATGTTCTTTTACTACTGATACAATTCCTTTTCCTTGTGTTGCCCCGATGCGTGCACATGCTTCTTGTACTGAGATCATAAACGGAAGCATAAAGAGTGCGGTCCATAATTGGCCGTATCCAAATTGTGCTCCGGTTTGTGAATAAGTTGCGATTCCTGATGGATCATCATCTGCTGCGCCCGTAATAACACCTGGTCCGGCAGATTTAACGAATTTTCGTACTCCTTTAAACATATAGAGAAATTATTACACAGAATTTTTAATTTTGTAATTTTTAATTTTATAAACAAAGACGAAAATTTCATTTCTATACTATTTGTGGTATAGCTTGGCGGTGATATATATTTTGTTGTAGTTTCCAATCTCTATACTGGTGGGGAATAATAAAAAAGAAAAGAAAATTGAAAGCTAAATCACAAACAACAAAATATACAACTGTTGATAACTTTATATGCTATTTACCCTCATTATATGAGGGTAAATTTGATGTGTTCTCGACAAACCGTTGAGTACATCAAAGAGGGGGATCGTGGTATACTCATATATGTAAGTGGGGAATTGTGGATAAAAGTGTGGATAAGGTCGAAATCTGGGGATAACCCTCAATAACTAACCAAGGTAACGCTATAAAATGCTTCTCGGAGAATTTAAACATTCAATTGACGAAAAAGGACGCGTTGCGGTTCCTGCGAAGTTCCGGCATGCGTTTCAAGGGGGGGCGATTATCACCCGAGGTCTCGATCACTGCCTTTTTATCTTTAGTCTTAGTGAGTGGGAGAATCTTGCAAAAAAAATCAATGATCTCCCGCTTGCGCAGGCTAATTCTCGTGCGTTTTCTCGTTTGATGCTTGCAGGTGCAATGGATGTGAAGGTTGATGTACAAGGACGCATACTTGTTCCTGATTATTTGCGTGAATACGCAAATATAAAGAAGCAGGTAGTTGTTGCGGGAGTATATAACCGAGCAGAAATTTGGGATGAGACAGCGTGGAATGAATATAAATCACGTACCGAATCAGCATCTGATGAAATAGCCGAGAAGTTGGGGGAATTAGGAATTTAGGAATATGACAAAACATATTCCAGTTCTTTTACGAGAAGCAATAGAAGACCTTAATCCAACGTCAGGAGAATTTTTTATTGATGGAACATTAGGTGGGGGAGGACACACACAAGCAATTGCAGAACGAATTGGAAATTTGGGGAAAATGCTTTGTGTTGATTGGGATCAGAATGCGGTATTAAATTTTAAAAAACCAGAAGGAAGAGATGTTCCTGAAATAATTGTGAAGAACGCAAACTATCGCGATATTCCAGAAATTCTTGAGGACGAACATCTTCCGAAGGCGGATGGAATGATTCTTGATTTGGGATTTTCTTCTGATCAAATTGAAGATGCAAAACGAGGATTCAGTTTCCAACATGATGGTCCACTTGATATGCGATATAGCGGTGAATATGAAAGTGCCGCAGATATTGTCAATCAATACAGAGAACATGAATTGGAAACATTATTTCACGTGTTTGGTGGCGAACGATATGCGGGACGAATTGCAAAGGCAATTTGTGAGGCGCGAAAGAGAAAGAAATTTGAAACTACCAAGGAACTTGAGGATGTTATTTATCATATTGTGCCAGTAGCTGCCAGAAAAGGAAAAATTCATCCTGCAACACGAGTATTTCAAGCGCTTCGCATTGCAGTGAACCATGAGCTTGAAAATGTTGCATTAATTCTTAAAGCAATTCCAGAATGTGTGAAATCGGGAGGAAGAGTTTCAATCATTACATTCCACTCACTCGAAGATAAGGTGGTAAAAGAAGGATTTAAGGATCTTGTAAAAAATGGAAAGGCAGAACTAATACATAAAAAACCGATTGCGCCCGAACGAGATGAAATAAAAATGAATCCGCGCAGTCGTTCAGCAAAAATTCGTTCAATAAGATCACTCTAATTTATAAAAATAAAACTAAAAATTATGACAATCATTCGTCCACACAGATCATCATCAATAAAATATTTTCTCTATTCGCTTTTTGGTGTATTATTAATTTGTGGTGGTTTTTATATTTCTGAATACACAGCACTTGCAGAGACGCGACACTCAATTGATACATTAAAAGGATCCGTTGGAAAACTTCAGGAAGAGAACGCAGATTTGAAAAATGAACTTTACACAATGATTGATCCTGCTCGACTTGAAGCCGCAGGGGTGGATTCAGGACTACAAAAAGAATCACGACCGCAATATGTGACGACGAGTCAATAATTTTGAAATCGGGTCACATTTCGTGGTGTTAAATGGATTAAATAGATTGATAGCTAAAACAACCCATACTAAAATGTCGCAACAATCCATGAACTGCTTTTAACGGGATGAAAATCCGATTTTATATAATCACTGGATTTTTTACTTTACTGTTTACCGTTCTCGGCGTGAATCTGTATCAGCTTCAAATCGAGAAGGGTAAGGATTTTACGAATAAAATTGAGGCACAAAATGCTTCACGTGAGGAACTTAATCTCCGAAGAGGGAGTATTTTGTTTTCTAATCGTTCAGGAGAAGAGATTCAAGTTGCGCTTAATAAAGATTTTCCAATCGTATACGCAGTACCAAAAGAAATTGAAAATGCAAAAGAAACTGCCCGTACTATAGGTGCATTGCTTTCGCTTGATGAGGCAAAACTTGAAAAAGATTTTTCTAATAAAAATAGTTTATTCAAACTTTTGAGGGATAAGTGTGATGATGCAACACTTTCAAGTATTCGTTCGCTTAACATAAAAGGAATTTATACCGATACAAAGCAATATCGATATTATCCGTTTAATGAACTTGCAAGTTCCCTTATTGGGTTTGTTGGAGTAAATGAGGATGCAAACGAACCAGTTGGGTTATATGGAATTGAAAAGCTTTATAACGAATCACTCGCACGGGGGGATTCTGTTTCTTTTACTATTGATAGAGAAATTCAAGCAAGGGCAGAACAAACACTTGGAGAGCTTTTAACTATGCACAATGGGTCTGGTGGAACTATTGTTGTGCAAGATCCAATGACGGGGAAAATACTTGCGCTTGCAAACAAGCCAAGTTTTAATCCTAACGATTATAAAAGTGCATCAAAACAAGAATTTATGAATACTGCGGTGCAATATGTGTATGAACCAGGATCTGTATTTAAACCATTTACTATGTCTGCAGGAATTGATTCGGGTGCAATTACTCCCGACACAACATATGTTGATACGGGAAGCGTGACCCTTAATGGGAAGACGATTCGAAACTGGGATTTGAAAGCACATGGGAAGGTTACCATGACGAATGCAATCGAACTTTCAATCAATACTGCAACAGTATTTGCTGAGCAAAAAACGGGGCGGGAGACGTTTCATGAATATCTAAAAAGATATGGATTTGGAGAGTTAAGCGGAATTGATCTTCCTAACGAGGTGCGTGGAAGTATAAAAAATCTTGAGCGAAAGGAAGTGAGGGAGGTTGATTATGCAACTGCAGCATATGGGCAGGGGGTTTCGGTTACTCCAGTTCAACTTATTACTGCATTTTCCGCAATCGCAAATGGAGGAGTATTAATGAAGCCATACGTTAGTGTCGCTGAATCGCCGTATGTTGTTCGACGAGTTATAAAAAAAGAGACAGCAGACAAGGTTCGTATGATGATGGAGTCTGCGGTAGACAAGGCGCGTTTAGCAGCAATTCCAAATTATCACGTAGCGGGAAAAACGGGGACTGCGTTTATTCCCGATTTTAAGCGAGGTGGATATTCTGAAGATCTCATTCATACATTTGTGGGGTTTGCGCCTGCCTCAAATCCAAAGTTTATTATTTTAATAAAACTCGAAAAACCAAACAAAGAGCTTGCGGGACTTACCGTTGTTCCCGCATTTAAAAGGTTTGCACAGTTTATTTTAAATTATTACAACGTTCCACCTGATCGAATTGGAGAAACACCTAAAACACAATGAAGAAATTTATTATCTCTATACTCCAGAGTGTTTTAAAATACGTCGCGCGGGCGATTATTGAAAAATATAATCCAATGATCATTGGAGTTACCGGAAGTGTTGGAAAAACGTCCGCAAAAGAAGCAATAAAAAATGTTGTTGCGCGGGAACGAACAGTGCGCGCTCCATCAAAAAATTTTAATAATGAACTTGGGCTCCCTCTCACTATTATTGGAGATTTTAAATCAATTGGGGGAATCTTTTTTTGGATTTTGGCTTTGTGCAAAGGAGTATATGCAATTCTTGTAAAGAATAAATTATATCCAGAAGTTTTAATACTTGAATATGGAATTGATCGACCAGGAGATATGAAAAAGTTACTTGATATTGCTCGTCCTCATATCGGAATATTCACCGCAATAGGAAAAGTGCCGGTACATATTGAATATTTTACTGGTCCAGAACAGGTAGCAAAAGAAAAGGCAAAACTTATCGCGCAACTTCCTGCAACGGGTTTCGCAATTCTTAATGCAGATGACCCATTGGTAATGCACGCAAAATCAGATACTCGCGCACAAATAGTAACATTTGGGACGAGTGAGCATGCAGATGTTCGAATTAGTAATTTTTCAAATCATTTTGATGGTCGGAGTGCGGGAATATCAATGAAGCTTACCTACGGAGGAAGTTTTGTCCCCGTGCGTATTGATGGAGCGATGGGAGAGGCACAAGGGATTACTTCTGCAATTGCTTGTGCGACTGGGTTGGTATTTGGAATGAACCTTGTCTCAATTGCTGAGGTTCTTTCAAAATATGAAGCCCCCGCAGGAAGATTGCGATGTATACAGGGAATTAGGGAATCAATGATTGTGGATGATACTTATAACGCTGCGCCAAAAGCAGTAGAAAATGCAATTGATACACTTGCCTCGCTTCCTGCGCGAAGACGTATTGCGGTATTAGGCGATATGTTGGAGCTCGGAAAATATACCCTTGAAGTGCACGAAGAGATTGGTAAGAGAGTAAAAAAGAAGGGAATTGATATGTTGGTGACCGTTGGACTTCGCGGAAAATTAATTGCCGAAGCGGCGCAGAACGCTGGGATGAATCAAAAATCAATTTTTATTGCAGACACCATTGATGAGGCGGTCCATATTCTTGAAACAAAAATTCAAAAAAGTGACCTATTATTAGTGAAGGGATCGCAAGGAGTTCGAATGGAGCGAATTGTAAAACGAATTATGGCAGAACCAGAACATGCGAGTGAACGAATTGCACGACAAAACCCAGAGTGGATTGCGAAGAAGGGGATGTATGACGAGGGGGAGTAGAAAGAATTGAAAAATTGAAGATTGAAAAATTGAAAGATTGGGAACAAATCCTAGCCCTCAAGAACATATGAGATAAACATATTTTGATGGAAGAGTGGTTTTTTGTAGTCCCAAGGAGAATCGAACTCCTATTTTTGCCGTGAGAGGGCAATGTCCTAACCGTTAGACGATGGGACCTCGCTGATAATTCTACGTATTTTTTCTATTATTTGCAATATTGTTCTTATATCATTTTCAAAGACAAAAAAAAGTGGTTTAATTACTAAATTAGGAGATGATAACTGATTTAATTACATATATAACTCCATTTATTCAGCAGTATGGTGCATGGGGAGTTTTTGTTATTTCGATTGTTGAAGAAGTGATTGCCCCTATCCCTTCTTCATTCGCGCTTCTTGGAGCTGGTTTTTTTCTTCTCCCTTCATACGACTCATTTTCGAGTGTCTTATTTCAATCAATTTTTAAAGTAGTGATTCCTGGAGGCCTTGGACTTGCAATTGGCTCAATGTTTATATATGCGCTCGTTTATCTTGAGGGAGAGCCGCTCATTAGGAAATATGGAAAATGGTTCGGCATTCATTGGAGTGATATCGAGAGAATAAATAACAAAATGAAGCACGGGAACGCAGAAGAGTGGATACTATTCGGATTGCGTGCTGTCCCAATAGTTCCAAATATTGCAGTGTCTGCAATGTGTGGTCTCATAAAATATCCAGCAAAAAAATATTTTGTTATTACTTTTTTGGGAAGCGCCCTTCGTGCATTTTTAATGGGAATTTTGGGGTGGTCTCTTGGAGAAGCGTATGTCATTTATGCAAGTCAAATTGAGGAATTTGGTGCATACGTATTATATGGATTTGTTGGAATTTGTTTTATTTGGGTGGGTTATTTTCTCATTCAAAAGATGCGCAAAAAACGTAGGAAAAATGAGGATTAAATTGGTTTCCCTATCATAACCAAGTGTGATATAATTAACAAAAAGAAAGACGCAGAATATGGCGTTTTTTCTTTGGAAAATCAACGAATTATGGCAGAAAAAGCAAAGAAACCATCAACATATAGCGCAAAGGATATTCAGGTTTTGGAAGGACTTGAGCCAGTGCGAAAACGCCCAGGAATGTACATTGGTACTACGGGGCCAGAAGGACTGCATCATCTTGTGTGGGAAATTGTTAACAACTCAATTGATGAGGCAATGGCGGGACATGCAAAAAATGTTCAAGTTGAACTTTTAAAAGATGGAGGAGTAAAGGTGACCGATGATGGTCGTGGAATTCCTGTTGATATTCATTCGAAGACAAAAAAATCAGCGCTTGAAACTGCGTTATGTACTCTTCACGCAGGGGGAAAATTTGATGGTGACTCATATAAAGTTTCTGGGGGACTTCATGGGGTTGGTGTTTCGGTAGTAAATGCGCTTTCAACATATATGAAGGCAGAGGTGAATAAGGATGGAGGTGTGTATGTTCAGGAATATAAACGTGGTGCACCACAGTATAGTGTAAAAAAAATTGGGACGACAAAAAAAAGTGGAACTACTATAACGTTCTATCCAGATCCAGAAATTTTTCCAAAGACCGATTTTGATTCAAAGAAAATTTTAGATTATCTTCGTAATCAAGCATATCTTACGAAGAGTATAAGAATTGATACGGTGGATTATCGGGACAAAGTTCCTTCGTATTATAGTTTTTATTTTGAGGGAGGTCTCCTTTCTCTTCTCGATTATTTATTGGGAAACAGAGATTCACTTCATACCAATCCATTTTATACACAAAAGGAAGTTGATGGGATTGATGTCGAGGTTGCGTTTGTATATACCGATGAAGTTGAGGCAGAAGAATTGAGTTTTGCAAATAATATTTACACGCCAGATGGAGGAACCCATCTCACTGGATTTCGGGCGGCACTTACTCGAACATTGAATGATTATGCCAGACGTGAGGGATACCTCAAAGAATCGGAGGAAAATCTTACCGGGGACGATGTCCGAGAAGGAATCGTTGCAGCAATTTCAGTAAAAATTAGAGATCCACAATTTGAAGGGCAGACAAAGGCTCGGTTGGGAAACACTGAAGCCCGTGCGGCGGTTGAAACCGCAGTCTCTGAAGCGCTTAAGGAATTTATGGAGCGTTATGGAGCAGATGCTCGAAAGATATTAGAAAAGAACATACTTGCCGCAAAAGCCAGAAAAGCGGCAAAAGCGGCAAAGGATACTGTACTTCGAAAAGGTGCGTTTGAGGGGCTCACACTGCCAGGAAAACTTGCAGATTGTAGCTCGCGAAAAGCAGAAGATTCCGAACTCTTTATCGTTGAGGGAGACTCAGCAGGTGGTTCGTGCAAGCAGGGACGAGATCGCAGAACTCAAGCAGTGCTTCCACTTAAAGGGAAAATTTTAAATGTTGAAAAAGCGCGTATTGATAAAATGTTGCTTAATAAAGAAATTCGTTCGCTTGTGGTTGCGCTTGGAACAGCGATTTCTGATCAGTTTGATATTTCAAAACTTCGATATCATAAGATTATTTTGATGACTGATGCGGATGTTGATGGTGCTCACATTCGAACCCTTTTACTTACATTATTCTATCGCTATTTCCCAAAAATTGTTGAAGGAGGATTTTTGTATATTGCTCAACCGCCGCTCTATCGGGTGCAAAAAGGGAAGGAGTTTCATTATGCCTTTGCAGAAAAAGAGCGTGATATGTATACAAAGCAGATGGGGGGAGATGGAGTTACTATTCAGCGATATAAAGGTTTAGGAGAAATGAATCCGTCACAATTATGGGAAACTACATTAGATCCAGTAAATCGAATATTAAAACAGGTGAATATTTCCGATGCAGTGAGCGCTGATAAAATGTTTGATGTGCTTATGGGAGAAGCAGTTGAACCAAGAAAGAATTTTATTCAGACGCATGCGGCAAGTGTTAAGGATCTCGACATTTAATGATTTTATTGGTACTATAGATATATAAATATATGGGAGCAAAAATTCGTACATTTTTACAGGAAACCCGTCAAGAATTGAAGCGTGTAAATTGGCCCTCGAAACAAGAAACAATTCGATATACCACTTTTGTTATCGTTTTTTCGTTTGTTTTCGCGCTTTTTCTTGGAGTCCTTGATTATGGATTTGTCTATGTTTTGGAGCATGCGGTGCTTGGATAATTATTACAATCAATTTTATATATGAGCGAATCAAAACAAAAAGATAAAGCTACACTTTCTCGAGAGCGTCATTGGTATGCAATCCATACTTATTCAGGATATGAAGATGCGGTAGTGCGCTATTTGAAACAGCGCATTGATTCTATGTTTATGGCAGATAAAATTTTTACTGTCATCGTTCCAAAGGAAGTAAAAATTAAAGTAAAAGGAGGAAAACGATACACACACGAGGAGAAAATTTATCCAGGATATGTACTTGTTGATATGATTCTCGATCACGATTCGTGGTCCGTGGTACGAAATACTCCACGGGTAACTGGATTCATTGGCGCAGACACTACTACTCCGACTCCACTTTCAAACGAGGAAGTAAAAGAATTATTGTCAAAAATGGAGGGGGGAGATGAGCACACAAAATTCACTGTTGATTTGAAAGTCGATGATATAGTACGAATTACTGATGGGCCATTTAAGGAACAAGAAGGAAAGGTTGCAGAAATTGATGAGGAGCACGGGAAGGTAAAGGTGCTTGTTCCAATCTTTGGACGAGACACACTTTTGGAACTTGATTCTCTCCAAGTTCGAAAGATCTAGGTTTTTATTTGACTGTAACAGCATTTAAGGGTAAGCTAACAGTCGAGTTATATTATTATGGGAAAACCGATAAAAACAGTATTAAAACTTCAAATTGAAGCAGGGAAGGCAAATCCGGCTCCACCTATTGGTCCAGCGCTTGGTCAGCACGGGGTAAATATTGCACAGTTTTGTCAGCAATTTAATGCCGCGACGCAAGAATTTCCTGGAGATATTATTCCCGCGGAAATTACCATTTTTGAAGATCGAACTTTTGAATTTAAGTTAAAGACTTCTCCATCATCAGCACTTCTTCGTAAATTTGCAAATGTAGACAAGGGGTCAGCAACACCTCACTCAAAGAAAGTTGGAAAGGTAACAAAAGCACAACTTCGTGAGATTGCAGAGAAGAAAATGGAAGATTTGAATGCGCACGATGTGGAATCGGCAATGAAGGTTATCGAAGGTAGCGCAAGAAATATGGGGATTGAGATAGTTGATTAGAAAAAGAACCCTTTCGGGTTCTTTTTCTAATCAACTCCTATGCTTCGCGAGAAAGGTTTGCCTTACTAAGGCTAAGGTTTTAGTTTTCTTGCGTTATTCAACCGAAGAGATTATACAGCGATCTCTCCCGTACTCGTTGCATATTTTTTTGTGCAGACATAGAATGCAGTTATTCATTAATAATTTTAAAAGAGGTTTTTATGTCTAGCCTGACGACAAAAGATGTTTCGTTTAGGGTTATAGACCTAAACACGAAAATAGAGAGGTATCTAAAAAAATACAAAAAAAATGTTCCCACAAAATTATTTTTGGGAAACATCATCGCAATGATATTGACGAGAATTTGGATTATTATATATGTCCAAATTGTGGGAAAAGGGACACTTCTTTTGAAATCGGAGGATGGAATCTAAGTATTGAAGATGTTAAATGGATTTCAGGTACAGTTTTTGATTCCATTTTTCAAGAAAAGGAGATTGTTTTATTGGTGCAAGCGACAATTGATAAAATATTGGAGAAAGTATGAAAGGAATCTATATAAGCATCGAAGGGCCGAATGGCTCTGGTAAATCAACGCTCGCAAAACGAATTTTTCAATTTATTAAAAGTTCTGGAATGCCAGCAGTGTTAAACACCCAACCAACAAAAAAGAGTCAGTCTGAGGTTGGAGATTTTGAATCGAAGGGAAACCCAATTGGAGTTGTTATTCGCGAACTTATTGAGCGCAGAATACCAACTGATGAAATGTTGGGGAATTATCTTGTTAAGCTGAAAGAACTTAAAAAAATTTGCTTATTGAATGATTGCAGTGGAGATAACTCTCTTATTTCTGGTCAGTTTATAACCACGTTATACAATGCACACAGTTTAATTGTTGAGGGTTATTCACTTGATGAAAAGACAATGCAGGCATTGTATTGTGCAGATGGACTATTTGATTTTAAAGAGACAGTTATCCCTGCAATTGAAGCTGGGGTGAGTAATGTCAAAGATCGAGAAAGACTTACTTCGTATGCACATGGAGAGGCAAGAGGATTTGATTTCTTCGAAAATTTGAAGACCCATTTGGTTGTTCTGGGGAAATTCTACATAAAGCCAGATGTCACGTTTTATCTCGATGTTCCAGTAGATGTATGTGTTGAAAGACTTAAAAGTTCTGGAAAAGTTCTTGATATTTATGAAGAGATGGATACCATTGAAAAGATCATTCGGGGTTATATGAGAGCGATTGCGTTTTTTAATATGCATCAAGAAGTTGGATATCGGAATATACATCTTATTAATGGAGTGCAGAATGAGGATCTTGTGTTTGAAAATGCCCTTGTACACTTACAAAAACTTCTCCTAAAGTGAGAAAAGGAATAATTAAACCCCCGCGTAATGCGGGGGTTTTATATAGATAAAATGAATGTTCTAAGGCCTTGATTTTTTACTGTATAAGTACTATAGATTGAAAGATATTTAGGAAATTGACCCCTTTTGGGGTCTTTTTATTTGCAATATTTTTTACTTTACTACAAATACGAAAGAACCTACCCTTTTATCTTTTCTCCACACCAAAACGAAGGAATCTATATATGGAGATGTATGTTGGAACATACTCATATAAATCCATGAATGGAAAGA
>Ga0172370_10009131_pt1 | contig 11686 bp, 7 predicted proteins | sample LakKiv5m_FD_114538 | JGI IMG/M metagenome (GOLD analysis project Ga0172370, IMG submission 114538) | Freshwater microbial communities from Kabuno Bay, South-Kivu, Congo - kab_022012_11.5m | ecosystem: Environmental > Aquatic > Freshwater > Lake | place: Democratic Republic of the Congo...
CTGCACGGACACGAGCGTCCAGGCGGGGTCCTGCACCAGCAACCGGAGCTCCACGGTTCGATCGACCGGCCGCGAGAGGTCGTAGATCACCTCGAACCCGCCCTCGGGCTCGACGTCGACCACGTTGCCCGCCACCTGCGAGCCATCGGTGCGGTCGACCAGGACCAGCGCCGAGGCGTCGGCCGGCAGGCTGGGCGCCGTCGCGAGCACGCGCAGGGTGGTCGTACCGCGCGGCAGGCGCAGGGGCTTCAGGAACAGGTTGGCGGCCGTGTCACTGGACAGGCGGAGGCCCTGCGGGGTGACCGTGAACGCCTCGACAGGGTCGGAGCGCAAGCGCACGCCGGCGTCGTCGCCGAAGCCCCGCAGGTAGACCACGACGCGCCCCGCCAAGCTGGACGCGCTCGCGCCGCACCCGCCCCCCACGCCGCACAGCTTCATGCCGCAGCCGGCGCTCTCGCCCGCGCACACCTCGGCCTGGTAGACGCACGCCTCGTTCACGCACGCGGCCGACTGACACGTGTCGCCCGTGACGCAGTCGGCGTCGACGTGGCAGCAGTCGGCGATGAGCACCCCGCCCTCGCAGGCTCCGTCCTGGCAGCGCGTCTCGGCCCGGCAGCTGTCGTCGGGGGTGCAACCCTCGCCTTCGTGGGGCGCCCCGTCGTGCAGGCACAGGCCGTCGCTCGGGCGGCAACTGTCGGTGGTACACGCCTGGTCGTCGTCGCAGTCCTTCGGCGTGTGGATCTGGCACGCCCCGGCCTGGCAGCTGTCGTCGAGGGTGCAGCCGTCGCCGTCGTCGCAGGGCGTGCCGTCGTCGACGGGCGTGCGGACGCACTCGCCCGTGGAGGGCTTGCAGCTGTCGTCGGTACACTCCTCGCCGTCGTCGCACGAGACGGCTCCCGCCGGGACACACGTGCCGACCGCCGTACACGCGTCGTCGGTGGTACACAGGTCGCCGTCGGTGCAGGGGGTGCCGACCTCGACGGGCACGTTCGAGCAGTCTCCGTCGTCCGGGTCGCAGGCGTCGGTCGTACACTCCAGGCCGTCGTCGCAGGACACGACGCCGGTGGTCACGCAGGCGCCCTCGGCGTCGCAGGCATCGTCGGTGGTGCAGGCGTCGAAGTCGGTACACGGCGCGCCCGCCTCGACGGCCGTGAAGACGCAGGCGCCGGTGGACGAATCGCAGGCGTCGGTCGTGCAGGCGTTGTCGTCGTCGCACTCGTTGTGCGTCCCGGCGAGGCACGCGCCGTCGGCGTCGCAGGCGTCATCCAGCGTACACAGGTCGCCGTCCTCGCAGGGGGTCCCGGCGTCGACGGTCGGGTAGGAGCAGGCGCCGGTGGCGGGATCGCACACGTTGGCCGTACACGCGTTCAGGTCGTCGCAGCTCACGTGCCCGGCCGCCACGCACGCGTGCGCGGCGGTGCAGACGTCGCCGGTGGTGCAGGCGTCGCCGTCGTCGCAGGGCGTCCCCGCGTCGACGGTCTGGTGCTCGCAGCCTCCCTGCAGCAGGTCGCAGGCGTCGTCGGTGCAGGGGTTGCCGTCGTCGCAGGCGTCGGTGGTGGCCGGGACGCAGGCGCCGTCGGCGTCGCAGGTCTCGCCGTGCGTACACGACACGCCGTCGTCGCAGCCTGCGCCCGGTTCGGCGAGCACGTGGGCGCAGGCGCCCGTGTCCGGCGTGCAGCTGTCGAGGGTGCAGGCGTCGCCGTCGGCGCAGGCGCGCGCCGTGCCGCCCTGGCAGGTACCCTCGGCGCACTGCCCGGCTTGGAGGCACGGGTCGGCCGGCTGGCAGGCGCCGCCCTCGTTGACGTTCACGGGCGCGCACACGCCGGTCTCGGGGGCGCACGTGGCCGTCACGCACGCGGTGTCGTCGCCGGGGTCGCAGGTGACCACGGTGGCGGGGTCGACGCCGCACGTGTGGTCGGCGCCGCAGGTCAACGTGCCGTTGCACAGGTCGCCGTCTTCCCACTCCGCGCAGTCGGCGTCGACCTGGCAGGCGCAGGTGTTCGAGCCGGAGGTGCAGGCGCCCGCCTGGCACGTGTCGTTGGCGGTGCAGGCCTGGCCGTCGTCGCACGAGGTGCCGTCGGGCAGGCGCTCGAACGTACACTGCCCGCTGCCCTTGTCGCAGCCGTCGGCCGTACACGAGTTGCCGTCGTCGCAGACCTTGTCGTCGCCCTGGCACGTCCCGGCGTGGCACGCGTCGCCCTCGGTGCAGGCGTCGCCGTCTTCGCACGCGACGCCCTCGGCGGCCGGGTCCGCGCTCGTGAAGCACAGGCCCTCGACCTGGTCGCAGGTGGCCAAGAGGCACGGGTTGCCGCCCGCCTCGGCCGCGCAATCCTCATCGACCTGGCACGTGGTCGCGACCTCGTCGGCGCCCGTGTCCGACTCGGGCGTCGCGTCGCTCGCGCCTCCGCCGCCGCACGCCGCCGCCACGAGCCCCAGCGCCAGCCATGCACTCCATCCCGCCACGGTCCCCAGCCTGCGAATCATGGTCCCTCCGTTCCTGACGACGAGGCCCCGACCTCCACGCCACCGAGGCTGGTCGAGCCGGCGACGGTGGGCCACCCGGCCCGCGCCGATCCTGGGGCGCCGCTCACGAGTCGTACCAGCCGCCCTGCCCCGTCGAGCACCAGGATGTGCCCCTCGGAGTCGCTGAGCGGCGCGCCGATGAGCGTGTTTCCGAACGATTGACTCCACGCCCCGGTCACGACGGCGCCGGAGCCCGCGACCTGGAGCCGCCCGGACTGCAGGCGGGGCCCCGAGGCCTGGACGAGCCACCCGTCGGCCAGCAGGAGCAGGCTCGAGGCCTCGGTCCATCCCGTGGCCGCGACCTCGACGCGCCCGACGTCGCCCTCGTCCGTGATCACGAGCACCTTGCCCCCCGCCGCCGGCAGCACCAACCGCCCGGCCTCGTCGACGGACACCTGGGCCCCGGCCTCGGCCGGGAGCTCGAGCGGCGCGCCCCACGTCGCCGGCAGCGCCTCGGAGGCCAGCACGAAGGCCGACACGTGACGCCGACCCTCGAGCACGTAGAGCCGCCCCGCCGACACGGCCAGGTCGACCGCCGGCTCCGAGAGCGTGGCCGCGCCGGAAGCGTGCGCCAGCGTCGCGTCGAAGCGCCCCAGCCGATCGCCGGCGGCCATCACCACCTGCTCCCCGCCCGTCACGAACACCGGCCCGACCAACTCCTGGCCCTCGGCTTCGAACGCAGCCGCGTGCTCCAGGCTGCCGAGCGTCGCGCCCCGCACGACCAGCGCGCCGCGGCCCGCCGACCACCACGCCAGGCGCCCGCCGCGGTCGACCGCCACGTGCCCCGGGACGGGAACGTCGGCCACCACGTCGCGCTCCCCGCCCGCGCGATCGAAGCCGCGCAGCCCCTCGTCGAACGCCACCCACACGCCCTCGTCGAAGGCCACGGGCGCCGACAGCGAATCGGGGCCGCCTGGCCCGACCGGGACCCGCCACGCCACCTGCCCCGCCCGCTCGACGCGCGAGAGCCACACCCACGTGCCCGTCAAGGGGGGCTCGGCCGAACCGAGCGTGGCCACGTACGCGGCCCCGTCCAGGGGATCGAGCGCCGGCCCGGCGAAGCCCGAGCCGGCCAGGTCGAGCGCGAAGCCCTGGCAGTCGCCGTCGGCCGCACGCTCGCCCTGCCCCACGAAGCAACAGCCGTCGCCGGCCACGGGCCCGGCGGCATCGCAGCGCGGGCTCGACCGCAGGCAGTAGCCCGAATCACAGGCCACGAAGCCCCCCGGGCAGTCGGCGGGCACGTCGCAGGTGGGTAGGGAGATGGGGTCGAAGCAGCCGGAAAGCGCTGGCACGACGAGAAGAATCGCCAGAATTCGCGGACCCTTGCAGACGAAATGCCACATGCCGATTGAATACAGGATTTCGCGGGTTCGTTCAACTATCTGGCGAGAACGATGAAATTCCTCCCGAAGCCACGCAGGAATCGCAGGGCGCACGACCGGGCTTCGCGAGGGCGGTCAGGTCGGTACGGGCGTCAAGCCTTCCCCCGCAGCGCCACCCACCCCAGCACTTCTCCCACCACCGCCCCCCCTACCCCCGACAGCACGATCGTGCCAAACAAGGGCATGACCGGCTCGTCCGGGGTCAGGGAGCCGGGCAGGCTCAGGGCCAGGAGGGTGGCGAAGCTGACCGCGTGCAGCAGCCAGATGCGGGTGGTGACGCGGCCGATGCGGCGGCGGACGACCAGGGCCAGGGCCAGCAGGGCGAGCTGGGCGGCCAGCAGCAGGGTGTGGGGGCAGTGGTCCTGGAACACGTCGACGTACAGGGTCGCGCTCGGGGACTCCCAGGCCGCGAGGGTCAGGGTGGCCGGGCCGGCCGGGCCCTTCAGGGGCAGGTCGTGCGACAGGGCGCTGTGCGTGGCCGACAGCCCGCCTCCGCGGCCTCGACCCGAGCTGGCCGAGCGCGAGAAGGCCCCCTCGACCGAGGCCCTCTGGTCGCCGGCCTTCAGGACCAGGCGATAGGCCAGGCGGGTGCCGGCCTGGTGGGCCATGTCGGTGCGGGTGACCAGGCGCAGGTCGCCCGCGGGGCGTTCGAAGGCCTGCTCGCGCAGGTCGCCGTGGAACGACAGCATGGCCAGCGGCTTGCCGGGAAAGACCTGCACGCCGGCCTCGGTCAGGAAGATGGCGGCCGAGCCCAGCACCGCCAGGGCGTACAGCACGCGGTCGAGCCCGCTGGGCAGCGCGATCTCGGCCAGGACCAGCGGGATCACGAACGCCACCGCCACGGCCGTCAGGGCCAGGATCGACGCCGTGAGGGGCTCGCCGAGGAAGCCGAAGTACCAGCCGCCGCCCACCAGGGCGATGGCCCCGATGGCGCCGAGGGGCAGGCCCAGGTCGCGCCAGGTGTCCGGGTGCATGGAGCCTCCCTTGCGGTGAGGAACGGTGGGCGAGGACGCGAACGGACCGCCAGGAGGAAACCCAAATAGTGGCCGCCTATTCCCCGCCGACGTAGAGTTTCGTCGAGCCCTTCCCTCCGGAGGAGACATGCCCGGCGAGCCCCTTCGCATCCAGGTGCCGACCATCGTGAGCGGCTCCCTCGTCATCCTGGCCGCGGTGGCGGCGGGCGCGGCGTTGTCGGCCATGCGGCCGGTGCTCGTGCCGTTGACCCTGGCCATCTTCGTGTCGTACCTGGTGTCGCCGCTGGTCGACGTGTTGCAGGTGCGGCTGAAGGTGCGGCACGGGCTGGCCGTGACGTCGGCGCTCCTGGCCGCCGGGGCGCTGGTGGTCGTGGCCGGGCTGCTGATCGCCTCGTCGGTCGAGAGCCTGGCCGAGAAGGGTCCGCTGTACCAGCAGCGCCTGCTGGCGGCCGGCAAGGGCATCCTGTCCACGCTGTCGCAGCTGGGGCTGCCGGCCGACGTGGACGCGCTCAAGGCCCGCGTGGCCGAGCTGCCCCTCTCGTCGGTGGTGCTCCGCGTGCTCGACGAGGCCGTGGGGGCCCTCACCACGCTCTTCCTGGTGCTGATCTTCGCGATCTACCTGGTGGCGGGCCACGTGCCGCGCCGCGAGCGCAGCGGGCTGTCGCTCGAGATCCACGAGCGCATCAAGCGCTACGTCGTCGTGAAGGTGGCCTCGTCGGTGGTCACGGGCGTGCTGGTCGGTGGGATCCTGGCCGCGCTGGGCGTCGACCTGGCCTTCGTGTTCGGCCTGGCCGCCTTCGGGCTGAACTTCGTGCCGTCGGTGGGCGCCGTGATCGCCACGCTGCTGCCGGTGGGCGTGGCGTTCGTGCAGTTCGACTCGGCCCTGCGGATCGGGTTGGTGGCCGCGCTGCCGGCGGTCGTGCAGATCGTGCTCGGCAACGTGATCGAGCCGCGCTTCCTGGGGTCGGCGCTGTCGCTGCACCCCATCACCGTGCTGCTCTCGTTGGTGTTCTGGGGCATGCTGTGGGGCGTGCCGGGCATGCTGCTGGCCGCGCCCATCACCGCGGTGGCGCGCATCGTGCTGGACCGCCTGGACGCGACGCGCCCGGTGGCCGATCTGCTCGGCGGGAAGCTGCCAGGGGATTGAATCGTAGGGGCGCTGCTTGCCGCGCCCCGTTCAAGAGCCGCCTATTCGGGGACGATGTCGAGCGCCCAGGACTCGAGGGTGCCGGCGTCGCCGACGCCGCTGTCGACGATCAGGAGCGTCCAGCGGCCCTTGGCGTCCTTGCCCGCGAAGTCCTTCAGCTGGATGCTCTGGCGCAGGTCGTGCGTGCCGGCGCCGGCGTTCTCCCACACGGCCTTCTCGAGGCCGTCGTGCTCGAGCGTGATCCGCAGGTCGCCGATCCACGAGTGCGCGATCTGCAGGTCGAGGATGACGGTCTTGGCGACGAGGGTGTCGGGCACGTCGATGACGCGCACCACGCCCTTGGGCTGGTCGTCGGGGATCTCGGTGACGGTGGCGTCCTCGAAGCGCTGCGCCTCGGAGGGGGTGCCGCCGCAGCGCGAGCCGGCCGGGGTGTAGCAGTTGTCGCGCACGCCGCTGACGCCGAAGGTCGAGTCGCCGACGCTCTTGCGCACCGCCGTCAGCAGGTCCTTCCACGACACGGCCCAACCGTGCTCGGCGGCGTAGACCAGCTTCGCGAGGATCGGGCCGGCGAACTCGTTGGCGCCAGCCGAGACCTCGACCACGCTGGACAGGATGTCGACCTTGTCCCAGCCACCCTTGCCCTCGAGGATGGGCTCGACGTAGTACTCGTAGCCCAGGCAGCCGCCGTACAGGAAGATCTGGTAGAACTTGGGGTACGACGGGCGCTTCCAGAAGTCGCTGGCGCCCAGCATGCTGTGGCCGTCGTAGACCACGATCTCGTGCTCGGACAGCGCGGTCTGGAAGTTGTCCATGTGGGCCGAGTCGTCGAGGCCGCTGAACTCGCGCGGGCTGTACAGGTCGAACACGAACTCGACGCCCTCGACGGTCTTCGAGAAACGACGGCCCACGGGGGCGGGCGTGACCTCGGTGAACTTCGCGTCCTTCAGCCAACCGGCCATCTCGTTCAGGCCGCGGAAGCCCGTGTCGGTCTCTTCCATCTTGTCGCCGATCAGGCCGAAGAGCACGACCACCGTGATCTTCTTGTCGGCGATGAGCTGATCGTACTCGGGGTAGGTCACGTCGGCCGTCGTGAACATCTTCGACACGGTGACCGTGAGGTCCTGCTTCGCGACCTTGCAGGCCGTCTTGTCAGGGTTCCACTGGTACCAGTAGATCGACTGCGACAGGCCCAGGTGGGCGTCCTTGTCGGCGCAGGTCTCGCCGGCGTCGGCCATGATGCTGTCGGGCTTCAGGGGCACCGGCGCCTTGAACGTGCTGCCCACCTTCACGCCCGCCGACGCTTCGTGCAGCAGCACGGCGTTCACGCCACGCAGGCGCCAGTGGGTCAGCTTGGCGGTGTCGGCGCCGGCGGCCTGGGCCGCGGTCAGCCAAGTGCCGTCGACCAGCCACTCGACGCGCTCGGTCGAGGTCGAGTCCTCGGCCAGCGACTCGAGGTAGAACTCGCCGTTCTTGCGCAGGTAGGTGAGCGCGAACTGGCCCAACTGCGCCGGGGCGCGCTTCAGGCTCCACGAGTCGGCCTGCACGTCGGCCTCCAGGTCGACCTCGACCTCGATGCCATCGGGGTTCAGGTAGAACGTGTCCTCCTTGCCCGACGGGGACTGGTCGGCCAGGAAGGGGTTGTCGCCGCCGAGGGTCGTCCCTTCGGACGCCGCGTCGCAGGACGCCAGGAACGCCAGCGTGAGCACCGGCAACAGCCAACGGGTTCGGGCCATGATCGCCTCCACGGGAAAAGGAATTCACGAGCGCGCGGAAGAATATCGGATTCCGCCCGGATTGCAAGCCGACCGGCGGGCTGCTATCGTCGGGTCGATCCCGACGCGGAGCCCACGCCATGGAGTCGATCCGCCGCGGCCTGTTCCTGTTCCGACGCGACCTGCGCCTGCAGGACAACACCGCCCTCGCGGCCGCACTCGGGGCCTGCCACGAGGTCATCGCCGGCTTCGTGCTCGATCCGCGCCAGGCCAAGGGGCACCCGTACTTCAGCGCGCGCGCCTACCGCTTCCTGTTCGAGTCGCTCCACGAGCTCGACGACGAGCTGAGGCGCCTGGGGAGCCGCCTGCACCTGTTCGAGGGCGACCCGGCGGGCGTCGTGTCGTCGCTCGTGCAGGGCGGGCACGTCCAGGGCGTGTTCGTGAACCGCGACTACACGCCCTTCAGCCTGGCCCGCGACGGCGCCATGCTGGCCATCTGCCGGCGGCACGGCGCCGGGTTCACCTCGTGCGACGACGTCCTGCTGCACGCGCCCAACGAGGTGCTCACCGCCGACGGTGGGGCCTACCAGGTGTTCACGGCCTTCCACCGCGCCGCGCGGAACCGCCCGCTGCGCCTGCCCGAGCCCCTCCCGCCCGGACGCTTCGGCCTGCTCGACGTCCCCGAGGTGCGACCCCTGCCCGCGCCGCCGGACGAGCCGGCCGCGCCCCACCCCGGCGGCCGCAGCCACGGCCTCGCGCGGCTCCAGCGCGCCACGGGGCTGGTCGACTACGACACCCTGCGCGACGTGCCCGCCGTCGACGGTACCAGCCTGCTGAGCCCGCACCTGCGCCTGGGCACGGTCTCGGCGCGCGAGGCGCACCAGGCCCTCGAGACAGCGCTGGGGCCCGACCACGGCCTGCTGCGCCAGCTCTACTGGCGCGACTTCTTCACCTACGTGGCGTACCACGCGCCCAAGGTCTTCGGCGCGTCCTACCGCGACGGGCTCGATCGCATCCCGTGGCTGCGCTCGGCCGACCTGGTGGCGACCTGGGCCGAGGGCCGCACCGGAGTGCCGCTGGTCGACGCCGGCATGCGCGAGCTGGCCGCCACCGGCACCATGCACAACCGCGCGCGCATGGTCACCGCGTCGTTCCTGGTCAAGGACCTGCACGTCGACTGGCGCGAGGGCGAGCGCTTGTTCGCGAGGCGGCTGGTCGACTACGATCCCTGCCTGAACAACGGCAACTGGCAGTGGGTGGCCGGCACGGGGTGCGACGCGCAGCCCTGGTTCCGCATCTTCAACCCCTGGTCGCAGGCGCAGAAGTACGATCCCGACGCGCTGTACATCAAGCGCTGGGTACCCGAGCTCGCGGGGCTCACGGCGGAGCAGATCCACGGCCTCGCGCGAAACCGCGTCCCCGCCGACGTCGACTACCCGCCCCCCATGGTCGACCACGCCGCCGAGGCCGAGCGCGCCAAAGAGCTGTACGGGACCGCGACGTGACCCCGCCCCTGCCCGGTTGCACTCGGTACCGGCCTTCGATATCCTGCGTGCGGCAACGACTCAGGGTATCGATGAGAGCGGCCCTCGGCTTCGCCCTGCTCCTGGCCCTGGCCTGCGAGGGCTCGCGGGCGGCCAAGTCCGACCTGGTGACGCCGTTCGAGGCGCTCGCGGCGTCGCCGGCCGAGGTGTTGCCGGGCACGCGCGTCACCGTCGAAGCGGATGGCGTGCTGGCTGTGGGCTTGGCCGAGTACGCCTGGCGCCTCGAGGACCCCGAGGGCGGGCTGCTCGACGAAGGCGCCGCCACGCGGCAGGACGACACGCACCTCGGGCTCACTCCGTCGGACGCGTTCGTGGCGGCCAACCAGGGGACGGCCCGGAAGGTCGCGCTACGCCTCGCGCGCCGCGTGCTGGCCGACGACTCCGAGAGCAGCTCGGGGCTCCCCCTGACCTGGACCGTCGCCACGAACCTCGACCCGGTGTTCGAGCCCGGGCAGACCGGGCCCCACGCGCTCTATGACGTGCTCACGCTGCGCGGCCAGGGCTTCCTGCAAGCCTCGGAGGGCATGACCGTGGCCGTCATCGACGGCGACTACACGTTCACGGCGCTGCCCGGCGTGCGCGCGGTACACGGCCTGGCGGTGCCCCTCGACGTGCAGGGTCGCGACACGGCCGAGCTGGTCCTCACCGTCGACCTGTTCGGCGTGCGGCCCGGCCGCTTCCAGGGCACGCTCCGCCTGGAGAACCACGCCGGCGACGACGTGCGCGTCGACCCGGCCCACGCCATCGCGCTCGAGATCACGGCCTCGGCGGTCACGGCGCTCGGCCCCTCCTCCGTGCGGCGCGGCCAGGTGCTGAAGGTGACGGGCTCGGGGTTCGTGCCCACCGACTACGCCCTCGAGGCCACCACGCTGGTGGCGCTCGACGGCACGTTCGCGCCGCGCCGCGGCCCCGTCGAGGAGTGGACCGGCCCGAAGCGCCTGGTGCTCGTGCCCGACGACTTCCCCGCACCCGGCGAGATGGACTCTGTGCTGCGCGTCACGCGCGGCGCCAAGGGCACGCTCGAGGGCCTGGGCGCGGTGGCCGGCGCCTTCTCGGGCAGCGTGGCGCCGGTGCTGGTCAACGGCTTCGACTGGGTCGAGGGGCAGCCCATCGAGGCGCACTTCGAGGTGGCCGAGCCGTTGCAGGTCGTGCTGATCAAGTACCTGCCGGGCTTCGCCGAGTCGCTGACCGACTTCGGGCTCGAGCGGGCCGAGGCGCGCCTACGGGACGCCATCCTGGCGCGCTCCAGCGCCGATTACGCGGGCGTGAACCTCACCTTCGTCGTGAAGCGCCCCACCGACTACGTCGACTACGCGGTCATCGAGGTGGGCGGCCGGGATCCGAACCGCGCGGGGCTGCTCGGGCTCGACAACACCGAGGGCAAGGACGTGGGCAACCTGCGCTTCAACGACGTGCTCGGCGGCATGAACGCGGCCAGCGACGAGGCCGGCTTCTACGCCTACGGTGGCGTGTTCCTCGACTCGTTCCTGGCGTTCAGCCCGTCGTACCCGGGCAAGGAGGCCTCGGAGCTGTCGGATCCGCTCTTCGACGAGATCTTCGGGGCGTTCGTGCCCGAGCTCGGCGGCACGCCCGCGACCGACGACGAGGTGGCCGGCAAGGGCTCGCGGGCGGCGGCTCTCGACAAGGCCGTCGAGGTGCTCGGCAACCTGATCGGCAACACCGTCAGCCACGAGATCGGGCACTCGCTGGGCCTCGCCAACATCGAGGGCGAGTACCACAACCTGGGCGACAACCCGGGCTGGATCATGGACGCCGGCCCCGCGCGCTCCTTCCTCGAGCGCAGCGGCCAAGGGCCCCTGGGCCCCGAGGTCTTCTCGCCGGACGATCGCGCCTACCTCGAGACGATCCTTCCCATCGATTGAGTCTCCGGAGGAGCATGCGCCCCATCCCCCTGCTTCTGTGCTTCCTGATCCTCGAGCTCGCCTGCGCCCGCCCCTCGCCCGCCGCCGAGCCCCGACCCGCCGCGCCGACCCTGGCGCCCCAGGGGCTGCCGACCGTCGAGGTGGCGATCCAGACCGCCTCGGGCAACCGCCTGCGCGTGCAGGCCGAGGTGGCCCGCACCGACGACGAGCGCGAGCGCGGCCTCATGTTCCGGCGCAAGCTGGCCCCCGAAGCCGGTATGCTCTTCGTGATGCCGGGCGATCGCGACTGGACCTTCTGGATGAAGAACACGTTGATCCCGCTGGACCTCGTCTTCGCGGACAAGGACGGCCGCGTGGTGGGCGTGGTCGAGGACGCGCGCCCCCTCGACGAGAGCTCGCGCAAGGCCGGCACGCCTTCGCGCTACGTGCTCGAGGTCAACGGCGGCTGGTGCCAGAAGCACGGCGTGGGCGTGGGCGCGACGCTGGTGCTGCCGACGGGGCCGTAGTGTAGGGGCAATTCA
>Ga0172370_10009132_pt1 | contig 11685 bp, 11 predicted proteins | sample LakKiv5m_FD_114538 | JGI IMG/M metagenome (GOLD analysis project Ga0172370, IMG submission 114538) | Freshwater microbial communities from Kabuno Bay, South-Kivu, Congo - kab_022012_11.5m | ecosystem: Environmental > Aquatic > Freshwater > Lake | place: Democratic Republic of the Congo...
CCTGCTTGCTTCCAGGGCGCTGATGCTAGAATCAAAGTACCAATATCTCTGCCCAAACACATGGACTTCCCTCTGAACCTCGCTATTGAAGTCGAACGCAACGTACTCGCCGCGCTGGCCGAAGATATTGGCGGCGGTGATCTCACCGCACAGCTCATGCCATCCGGACACAAGAGCCGCGGGTTGATGGTCAGCCGGGAAAATGCGCTGCTGTGCGGGACGGCCTGGTTCGATGCCTGCTTCCACAGACTCGATATGAGTGCTCGAATCGATTGGCAGGTGCGCGATGGCCAGCGCATCACTGCCGGACAAACCCTGTGCGAAATCAATGCCGATACGCGGGCCTTACTCACCGCCGAGCGCACCGCCTTGAACTTTCTGCAGTTGCTCTCCGGCACTGCCACCACCACCAGAACCTTCGTCGATGCCGTCGCCATGACGCGAGCGAAAATCGTCGATACACGCAAGACGCTACCGGGATTGCGCCTGGCCCAGAAGTATGCAGTCAAGACCGGTGGCGGTCACAATCATCGGCTGGGCCTCTACGATGGAATACTGATCAAGGAAAATCATATCCTCGCCGCCGGCGGAATTCGTCCGGCCCTGGCTCAGGCCCTGCAAATGGTGCATGGCACCGCCATTATCCAGATTGAGGTGGAAACCCTGGCTCAATTGAACGAAGCGCTGGAATGCGGCGCGCGAATGATTTTGCTGGACAACATGAGCCTGGGGCAGATGCGCGAAGCCGTCGAAGTGAATGCCGATCGAGCAGAACTGGAGGCTTCAGGCGGCGTCAATCTGGAACGCGTTTGCGATATTGCGGCAACAGGCGTACATCGAATTTCCATCGGCAGCCTGACCAAGGATGTCAGGGCGATTGACCTCTCCCTGCGCCATATTGAGAAATAAGAGAAAACAATCTGCAGATGCCCTGGAGATAAGGCCCTTTTACCGGCTAATCCCGGCTTGCTTTGTTGATATGAACAAGGTATAAAGATTCCCGTCAAAGCTCGTTTTTGCTTGATAAACAAACACACAGCCATTCAGCGGAGATAATCAAGATGTGGTTCACCCTCTATTACATCGTCGCAATCGTGATCATGGTCATGCATTTCACGGGATTGCTTGCACGCTATAACATTGAATGGCTGATTCTGGTTCTTGCAGCCACGGTGTTTCCGGCTGTCATCTATCTCTAGCGCTTCTCTTCCCTTGCATGCCGGGTGTCATCCGGCATGCAAGGCGATGTAATTTTTGACGGCCTCGGCATCTACCGGCATCACCGCAAACCGCTGGGGCAAGTCTTCCAGGCCGTCCATTCCCCCCGGCCGTTCAGGTTCACGTTGCAATGCCTCGCGGATCGTGTCCTCAAACTTGATCGGCAAAGCCGTCTCCAGACAGACCAGCGGAACCCCCGCAGTACAGTTCTCCAGACCCACCTTGATGCCATCCGCCGTGTGCGTGTCGACCATGACGCCGTATTTGTCCCAGACACTCCGGATGGTTGCCAGACGGTCGGCATGGCAGCTGGTCCCGGAAACGAATCCGTAGTCGGCGACACGCGCAAAATGTTCCGTATGCGAAAGGTCGAAGGCTCCGCCCGAATCGATCCTGCCCCATAAGTCGCGTATCGTGGCTGAATTGCGGCCGACCAGATCGAAAACGAAGCGCTCGAAGTTCGAGGCTTTGGAAATGTCCATCGATGGACTGCTGGTCTGAAAGGTCTGTGCCGTGCCGCGCGGACGGTAAATGCCCTGCCTGAAGAACTCGTTCAGCACGTCGTTCTCGTTGGTGGCGAGGATGAGTCTTCTGACCGGCAAGCCGATCATCCTTGCGATATGACCTGCGCAGATATTGCCGAAATTACCCGACGGCACGCTGAAATCAACCTGCTCGTCATTACTCTGGGTTGCGGCGAAATACCCCTTGAAGTAGTAGACGACCTGAGCCACGATGCGTGCCCAGTTGATCGAGTTGACCGTGCCAATGCGATATTTTTGCTTGAAAGCGTGATCGTTGCTGACCGCCTTGACGATATCCTGACAATCGTCGAACACACCCTGCACAGCCAGATTGAAAATATTCGGATCGGCAAGCGAAAACATTTGTGCCGTCTGGAAGCGGCTCATTTTGCCTTGCGGCGAAAGCATGAAGACTCGAATCCCTTGCTTGCCGCGCATCGCATATTCCGCCGACGACCCGGTATCTCCGGAGGTTGCCCCAAGGATGTTCAACTCCGACCGGTCCTGGCTCAACACATATTCGAAGAGGTTCCCCAGGAGCTGCATCGCCATGTCCTTGAAGGCGAGTGTCGGCCCATTGGACAGTTGCAGCAAATGCAATCCCGGCGCCAGCGTCCGCAACGGCGCAATCGCGGCGGCATCCTCGCCCGGCCTGACATTGCAATACACGTCAGCCGTGTAGGTCTTGTCGATCAGCTGTTTGAGATCGGCGGCGGGAATATCGTCTATGAACTTTTCCAGCACCTTGAATGCCAATGCCGGATAAGAAAGTCCGCGCCACTGCGTCAATTCGCCCGGGCTGACGCTCGGGTATTTTTCCGGCAGGTAGAGACCACCATCCGGGGCCAGTCCGGCCAGCAGGATTTCCCTGAAGCGCTGGGACGGCGAATTGCCGCGGGTGCTGACGTAGCGCATCGGCCTATTTGTCCAGTGCTTCCAGACGCAGGCGAATCACCTGGCGCTTCACCACCGGCAGGGATTCGATCTTGGCGATTGCCGCGTCGATGCGCTTTTCCTCGCTCAAGTGGGTCAGCATGATGATATCGGTCTGTTCCTCGCCTTCGCTGGGTTCGCGCTGAATCATCGCATCGATCGAGATGCCCTGGTCGGCCAGCACCCGGGTGATGTCGGCCAGCACTCCGGGGCGGTCTGCCACGCGCAGACGCAGGTAGTAGCTGGTTTCGACTTCCGCCATCGGCAGGATGGGCGTATCCACCAAGGCGTCGGGCTGGAACGCCAGGTGCGGTACGCGATGCGCTGAATCGGCGGTATGCATGCGGGTCACATCGACAAGATCGGCGATCACCGCCGAAGCCGTCGGTTCGGCACCCGCACCCTTGCCGTAGTAGAGCGTTGCTCCAACGGCGTCGCCCTGCACCAGAACTGCATTCATCGCCCCCTCGACATTGGCGATCAGGCGCCGCGACGGGATCAGCGTCGGGTGCACCCGCAGTTCGATGCCCGACTGTTTGAGCCGCGTAATGCCCAGCAGCTTGATCCGGTAGCCCAGTTGTTCGGCATACTTGATGTCGTCGGCCTCGAGCCGGCTGATGCCTTCGACATGCACTTTGTCGAACTGCATCGGGATGCCAAAAGCGATGGCCGCCATGATGGTCAGCTTGTGGGCAGCATCCACGCCTTCAATGTCGAAAGTCGGATCGGCCTCCGCATAGCCCAGCCGCTGTGCATCCTGGAGCGCCGTGGCAAACGAGAGCCCCTTGTCGCGCATCTCGGAGAGGATGTAATTGGTGGTGCCGTTGATGATGCCGGCAATCCACTGGATGCGATTGGCGGTCAATCCCTCGCGCAATGCCTTGATGATCGGTATGCCACCGGCCACGGCAGCCTCGAACGCGACCATCACGCCCTTGCGCTGCGCCGCCGCGAAGATTTCATTGCCATGCATCGCCAGCAGCGCCTTGTTCGCAGTAACCACATGCTTGCCGTTCTCGATGGCCTTGAGCACCAGTTCCTTGGCAACGCCGCAACCGCCGATCAATTCAACGACGATATCGACATCCGGATCACCGACGACGGCAAATGCATCCTCGGTAATGCGAACCTTGCTCGCCGTGACCTGCCGCGCCAAAGCCAGATTCTTTTCCGCCACCACGGTAATTCGAATCGGCCGGCCGGCACGCCGCGTAATTTCGGCCTCGTTGCGGGTAAGCACGGTGTACGTGCCGCCGCCGACCGTGCCAATGCCCAGCAATCCAACATTGATCGGCTTCACTTTAAGTGCCATGGCGTTTGCGGTAATTTTCGAGGAAGCGCGCTACGCGGCCGATCGCCTCGCGCAAATCGTCTTCATGTGGCAGGAAGACCAGCCGGAAGTGATCGGGATGCGGCCAATTGAAGCCGCTGCCCTGCACCAGCAGCACACGCTGATCCTGCAACAGTTCGAGGATGAACTGCTGGTCGTCGGTAATCGGATAAACCTTTGGATCGAGGCGCGGGAACATGTAGAGCGTTGCCTTGGGCTTGACGCAAGTCACGCCGGGAATGGACGTAATCAGGTCATAGGCAACGTCACGCTGACGCAACATGCGCCCGCCCGGCCGGACCAGATCGTCGATGCTCTGGTAACCGCCAAGCGCAGTTTGAATGGCGTACTGTCCCGGTACGTTGGCACACAGCCGCATCGAGGCCAGCATGTCGAGGCCCTCGATGTAGTCCCTGGCATGGCGCTTGTCTCCCGAAACCACCATCCAGCCGGAACGATAGCCGCAGGCACGGTAATTCTTGGAGAGACCATTGAACGTGATCGTCAGCACATCCTCGGACAAGGCGCCAAGCGCGGTATGTGTAACACCGTCGTAAATCACCTTGTCGTATACCTCGTCGGCATAGAGAATCAGGTCGTTCTGGCGGGCTATTTCAACCAGCGCCTTGAGCAGGTCGTCCGGATACACCGCGCCGGTGGGATTGTTCGGATTGATGACGACGATGGCACGCGTCTGCGGCATGATCTTGGCACGGATGTCTTCGAGATCGGGTAACCAGCCGTTGTTTGAATCGCACAGATAATGGCGTGGCGTGCCGCCGGAAAGCGTCACCGCCGCAGTCCACAGCGGATAATCGGGGGCCGGCACCAGCACTTCGTCGCCAGTATTGAGCAACGCATTCATGGCCAGCACAATCAATTCGGACACGCCATTGCCCAAATAGATGTCGTCGATTGCAACGCTCTTGACATGCTTCTGCTGGGAGTAGTGCATCACGGCCTTGCGTGCCGAGAAGACGCCCCTGGAATCCGAGTAGCCGGATGCATTGGGCAAGTTGCGAATCATGTCCTGCTGTATCTCTTCGGGGGCATCGAAACCGAAGGCACCGAGATTACCGATGTTCAGCTTGATAATGCGGTGCCCCTCTTCCTCCATCTGCTTGGCGCGTTCCAGCACGGGGCCGCGGATGTCATAGCAGACATTGGCGAGCTTGGCAGACTTGATTACGGGTTGCATCGAAGTGGACCGTCCTTTCGAATATCTTGCATTGTGGCGGGAACGCCTGAACCGCTGCCGCAGTGCCAAAAAGATATAATCTTACCGAACCCGGCGACATGCCGCAAACCAATCTCCAACCAATCTCCAAGTCTGTTGGCATTGTCCGTTGTCCCGACGCCATGAAACTTCATCAGGATATCCCTGCCGGCCAAAACATCGTGACTTCGATCGGTGACGATTATGTGGCCGTGAACGGCGAGCGGCACGTCAATAGTTTTCTGTTGCTACCCGAACATCTTGAGGACAGCTGGGGCATGGCAGGTTTCGATGCCTTGACCGAAGCCGACTTCGCGAAAATCGCCACCTTCGGTTGCGACGTCGTGTTGTTCGGCACCGGCCGGCGTCAGCGCTTTCCCCGGCCAGCCCTGCTCCAGTCTTTGATGGCGGTACGTATCGGCGTGGAAGTGATGGATACCGCGGCAGCGTGTCGCACCTACAACATCCTCATGGCCGCAGGCCGCAACGTGGCCGCGGCGCTGCTGCTCGATTGATGGCACAGCGCCCGCAGGGACAGCCGGTCCCAGGCAGGATGCTGCCGGCGTTGCTGGCGATCTTCGCCGTACTCTGGTTCGGCACGCTCGATTATCGCAAGCTGATCAAACCGGATGAAGGCCGCTACGCCGAAATACCGCGCGAGATGGTGGCGACCGGCGATTGGCTCACGCCGCGTCTCAACGGCATCAAATATTTCGAAAAGCCGGCGCTGCAATACTGGACAACGGCCACCGCCTTCACGCTGTTCGGCGAGCACCACTGGACTGCACGCCTGTGGAGCGCACTCACCGGCTTCCTGGGAGTCCTGGTCACTTTCTTCACGACACGACGGCTCTGGGGCGACACACCGGCGTTATATGCTGCCGGCGTCGCGGGCAGCAGTTTGCTGTGGGTCATGATCGGCCACGTCAACACCCTGGACATGGGCGTCAGTTTTTTTCTTTCCGGTGCAATTTTTTCTTTTGCGCTGGCACAGCAGGATCAGGCGTCAGCCGCGGAAAATCGCCGCTACATGTGGCTGGCGTGGATCGCCCTCGCGTTGGCGGTACTGAGCAAGGGACTGATCGGCCTGTTGCTGCCGGGTGCAACGCTCGTGATTTATTCCTTGTGGCAACGCGATTTTGGCCTCTGGCGGCGACTGCATCTGCTTTCCGGCCTGGGATTGCTACTGGCCGTCACCGCACCCTGGTTCATCGCGGTTTCTCTGGTCAATCCGGAATTTGCTCGCTTCTTTTTCATTCACGAGCATTTCGAGCGTTTCCTGACCAAGGTTCATGGACGCTACCAGCCGCTCTGGTATTTCATTCCGGTCCTTCTGGTCGGCATGCTGCCGTGGCTGGCAGCACTGCCCGCGGCTCTGCGCCAGGCGTTCGAGGTCGAACCACAAAGACGTTTCCAGCCGCAGCGCTTCCTGCTCCTGTGGTGCCTGGTGGTATTCGGATTTTTTTCCGTCTCCGGTTCCAAGCTCGCTTCCTACATCCTGCCGTTGTTTCCGGCACTCGCGGTCCTGCTGGGACTTTTTCTGTCAAAACGATCGAATGGCGGATTATTCCGCTGGCAAGCCATCCCGATCGCTGCGCTTGCCCTGGTGTGTTTGTTTGCCGCACCGCAGGTAGTGGAGTTGAGCAGCCCGGAAGTACCGTTGCCGCTCTACGCCGACTACGTTCCCTGGCTGCAATCGGCCAGCCTCCTGCTGCTGTGCGGCGCCGTGATCTCGGCAGCTTGTGCCTGGTGTGCAAAGCCAACCGCGAGCATGCTCAGTCTGGCCTTTGGCGGTATGCTATGCAGCCAGTTGATCCTGCTTGGTCACGACAGCCTGGCGCCTGCCAACTCGGCCTACCAGACGGTCGAACGGATCCGGGATCAGGTCAAACCGGAAGATCCGTTCTTCAGCGTGAACACGTATGACCAGACGTTGCCGTTCTACCTCAAACGCACCGTGACCATGGTGATTTATATGGACGAACTCGCTTTCGGCATTGCCCAGGAACCGGACAAGTTCATTGCCGATCGCGCCGGCTTTGAACAGGCTTGGCAAGCGGCTCCAAGGGCCTGGGCCCTCATGGAGCCACCCACCTATCGGCAGTTCGTCAAATCCGGCTTGCCGATGCAATTGGTCGCCCAGGACAGCCGACGCATGATTGTGAGCAAACCATGAACAGCGTCAGCTTCGGCCTGGTTCTCGCCGGCGTACTGCTGAATGCAGCGGCGCAATTGCTGCTCAAGGCGGGTACCAATGCCGTGGGCCAGTTCGAGTTTCATCTCGACAATCTCGTTCCTGTTGGACTCAAGCTGGCACTGGAACCGCATATTCTTGGCGGTCTGGGCTGCTACGTGATTAGTGTGGTGGTGTGGATCATGGCGCTGTCGCGCATTCCCGTCAGCATCGCCTACCCGATGCTGTCGATCGGCTATGTCGTCAACGCCTTCGTTGCGTGGCAGTGGTTCGGCGAAGCGCTCGCCGCGCAAAAAATGCTCGGCATCGGCTTCATCGTGATTGGGGTATTTCTGGTGGCGCGCTCATGACGGAAGATTTCCTGCCTTTTACTCGCCCTTCCATCGATGAGAACACCATCGCGGCAGTTGCGGACGTATTGCGTTCGGGCTGGCTCACCACGGGACCCAAGGCGAAAGAGTTTGAGGCAGCCCTGTCCGCCCACTGCGGCGGCCGCCCGGTGCGGGTATGCAATTCGGGCACGGTTACCATGGAGATCGGCTTGCGGCTTGCCGGCATCGGGATCGATGACGAAGTCATCACCACGCCGTTGTCCTGGGCCGCCACCGCCGGCGTGATACTCACCGTGGGGGCGCGGCCGGTGTTTGTGGATATCGACCCGGCTACACGCAATATCGATCTTGAACGCATCGAGGCAGCCATCACGCCAAGAACCCGGGCGCTGATCCCGGTCGACCTCGCCGGCCTGCCGGTCGATCGTGATCGTCTCTATGCTATTGCACAGCGCCACAAGCTGCGGGTTGTCGAAGATGCCGCCCAGGCTATCGGCGCCTCCTGGAATGGCAAGCCGATCGGAGCGACGGGCGACTTCGTCTCCTTCAGTTTCCACCCCAACAAGAACATCACCACCGGCGAAGGCGGTGCCCTGGTGCTGCCGCCAGACATCGACCCGGCAGCCTGCGAACGCATGCGCCTGCAAGGCGTGCGGCGCTTCGGCGAGGACGGCATGGACGTCGAGGTGCTGGGCGGCAAAGCCAACCTCACCGACATCGCCGCCGCCATCGGCCTGGGCCAGATCAAACATCTTGAGGAATTCACCGCGCGTCGAAGACATCTGGCAAGGTGCTATTTTGAATGCCTCGACCCGGCGCTCGGTCTGGAATTACCCATCCGCGACTTTAGCAACTCCAACTGGCACATGTTTCAGGTGCTGCTGCCCGCAGGTTGCAAACGAGCACCATTTATCGCAAAGATGCGGGAAAAGGGCATCGGCGTCGGCGTGCATTACCCGGCGATGCATTTGTTCACCCTGTACCGCAAGCTCGGTTACAAGGAAGGAGATTTTCCGCACGCCGAGGCGGCAGGTCGCCGGATCATCACCCTACCACTCTTCCCGGCAATGCTGGAAACGAACGTGGAACGCGTCTGCAGGGCACTCTACGATGCTCTAAAATCGCCTGCATGAACAGACACCCCGAGATCTCCATCGTCATCCCCGTATATAACGAGGAATCCGGTCTCGCCGAGTTGTTCAACCGGCTCTATCCGGCACTGGACGGAATCGGCGCATCCTATGAAGTGATCTTCGTCAACGACGGCAGCCGTGATCGTTCCGCAGCAATGTTACGCGAGCAGTTCCAGCAACGTCCCGAAGTGACACGGGTCATCCTGTTCGCCGCCAATTTCGGCCAGCACATGGCGATCATGGCCGGATTCGAGCACTGCCGCGGCGAAACCATCATCACCCTGGATGCCGACTTGCAAAACCCTCCCGAGGAGATTGGCGCTTTTGTCGCCAAGATGCGCGAAGGACATGATTATGTCGGCAGCATCCGCCGCCAGCGCCAGGACAGTCTCTGGCGACGCTGGGCTTCGCGCGCCATGAACCGGCTGCGCGAGCGCATCACGCGCATCAAGATGACCGACCAGGGCTGCATGATGCGTGCCTATTCGCGCTCCATCGTCGATGCCATCAACAGTTGCCAGGAAGTCAGCACCTTCATCCCGGCGCTCGGCTACACCTTCGCGCAGCGTCCGACCGAGATCGAGATCGGCCACGAGGAACGTCATGCCGGCGAATCGAAGTATTCGCTGTACAGCCTGATCCGCCTCAATTTCGACCTGATGACCGGCTTCTCGCTGGTGCCGCTGCAATGGTTCTCCATGCTCGGCATCGGCATTTCGCTGCTCTCCTCGCTGTTCGTGGTGTTCCTCGCGGTGCGCCGCTTCGTCGTCGGGCCCGAGGCGGAAGGCTTATTCACGCTGTTCGGCATCGCCTTCTTCCTGATCGGGCTGACCTTGTTCGGCGTCGGACTGCTCGGTGAGTATGTCGGACGCATTTATCAGCAGGTGCGCCACCGCCCCCGCTATCTGGTCGATGCCATCCTGGAACAAAAGCAATGACCCGTGCCGTGGTCTTCGCTTACCACAATGTGGGCGTGCGTTGCCTGTCGGTGTTGCTGGCGCATGGCGTGGACGTGGCACTAGTGGTCACCCACCAAGACAATCCAGGAGAAACCATCTGGTTCGATAGCGTCCGCAAACTCGCGTCAATGCATGGCCTGCCCTGCATCACGCCGGACGATCCCAACGCACCGAAGGTGGTTGCGCGAATTGCCGCACTGTCGCCTGACTTCATTTTTTCCTTTTACTACCGTCTGATGCTCAAGCCGGCATTGCTCAACCTCCCCAGAATGGGGGCATACAACATGCATGGCTCGCTGCTGCCAAAATACCGCGGGCGGGTGCCGGTCAATTGGGCCGTCTTGCGGGGAGAGCGCGAAACCGGTGCCTCGCTGCATCGCATGCTGGAAAAACCCGATGCCGGTGCGGTGGTCGCCCGGCAGGCGGTGCCCATCCTGCCCGATGACACGGCGCTGGATGTCTTCCGCAAAGTCACCGTCGCCGCCGAGATGGCGCTTGACGGCATCCTGCCGGACCTGATCAGCGGCAAAGCCAAGGAAATTCCCCAGGACCTGGCGCAAGGCAGCTATTTTGGCGGGCGCAAAGCCGAGGACGGCCGCATCGATTGGCGCCAGCCCGCACAAGCCATCCACAACCTGGTGCGTGCCGTCGCCCCACCCTACCCCGGCGCATTCTGCGCTATCGCAGGTGGAACGCTGCGGGTACTCGCCACGCTGCACCCGGCCGGCCAAATTGGTCAATGCGGCCAATGCGGCAAACCAGCGCTATGGGTGCATCAGGACAGGCTGCTTGCCGAATGCGGCGACGGAAAGCTGCTCCGTCTGCTTGCGGTAGAATTCGAAGGACAGCCAATATCCACAGCGGAATGGCTCGCCAAATTCGGTCCGGCACCGGTATACCCAGACTCTCAGGCTGATCCCAGCACTAATCCCCTATCGTCACCACCCAAAACATGAAAAAAGTCCTGATTCTCGGCGTCAACGGCTTCATCGGCCATCACCTCTCCCAGCGCATCATGGATACCACCGACTGGGAAGTCTATGGCATGGACATGCAGTCCGAACGCGTCACCGACCTGATGACCAACCCTCGCTTCCATTTCTTCGAGGGCGACATCATGGTCAACAAGGAGTGGATCGAATACCACGTCAAAAAGTGCGACGTGATCCTGCCACTGGTGGCGATTGCCACGCCGGCCACCTATGTCAAGGAGCCGCTGCGCGTCTTTGAACTCGATTTCGAAGCCAACCTGCCGATCATCCGGCAGGCCGTGAAGTACAAGAAGCGCGTTATCTTCCCCTCGACCTCCGAAGTCTATGGCATGTGCAAGGATCCCGAATTCGATCCGGAGCACTCCGACCTGATCCTCGGCCCAATCAACAAACCACGCTGGATCTACTCCTGCGCAAAGCAGATGATGGACCGCGTGATCCACGCCTACGGCCAGCAGGAAGGCTTGCAATACACGCTGTTCCGTCCCTTCAACTGGATCGGCCCCGGCCTCGACTCGATCCACACGCCCAAGGAAGGCAGCTCGCGCGTCATCACCCAGTTCCTCGGCCACATCGTGCGCGGCGAACCGATCAAGCTGGTGGACGGCGGCGCTCAGAAACGTTCCTTCACCTATGTCTCGGATGGCATCGACGCGCTGATGAAAATCATCGAGAACAGGGAAGGCATTGCCAACGGCAAGATCTACAACATCGGCAATCCGAAGAACAATTACTCGATCCGCGAACTGGCGGCACTGATGCTCGACCTTTCCAGACAGTACCCTGAATACGCCGTAAGCGTCGCCAAGGTGAAGGTTCTCGAAACCACTTCGGGCGAATACTACGGCAAGGGC
>Ga0172370_10009135_pt1 | contig 11683 bp, 10 predicted proteins | sample LakKiv5m_FD_114538 | JGI IMG/M metagenome (GOLD analysis project Ga0172370, IMG submission 114538) | Freshwater microbial communities from Kabuno Bay, South-Kivu, Congo - kab_022012_11.5m | ecosystem: Environmental > Aquatic > Freshwater > Lake | place: Democratic Republic of the Congo...
AATGCGCTCGCCGCGCCCGCCCCCGCGGCGAGCGCACCTTTGTCGCTTCACGATCTGCGGAGGGTACAGGATTCGAACCTGTGATCCCCTTGCGAGGAACTAATTTTCGAGATTAGCGCCTTAAACCACTCGGCCAACCCTCCAGTTGCTACAACAATTATATCAGTTCAACGGTAGCTTGCGTCAGGCTGTGAGATAAAATTGAGTAGTTCTGCGCCGGTTCGTCGCCCAGGGCGCAGGCGATAGAGAGCAAAACGGTTTGCCGCGGTTACCTCAACACCAGGGACAGTGGAAACCGCCGTGGTAAACCCCGCCTCTCGCACTGCCTCAAGCGAGGGTAAGTCGAGTGCCCCGTTTGGATAAGCAAAGGCATTAACCCAAATGTTGTATTTTTTTTCGAGAAAGTTTTTACTTTCCTCAACCTCAAACTTAACTGTCTGAGGCATTTTGCCGGCCAATGAGACATGGTGAACTGTGTGAGCGCCAATTTCAAAAACCCCACTGTCAATAACCTTCCCAAGTTGTTCTTCGGTTAAAAAATCAGAACCATTCAAAAAATCGGTGATAATGTAAACCGTTCCCTGGGCTTGATATTTTTTAAAGAGCGGCACAATATCGGAGAGAATATCCCAGTGCCCATCGTCGAAAGTGAGAAGCACCGGCTTTTGGGGCAGCTCCCGCTTCCCATCGATAACCTCTTCCAACTCACTGGCCGTAAGAAATGTATATCCCTCTTCACTTAAAGTTTTGAGTTGCTCTTCAAAAACATCGGGAGGAATATTCAGCGATTGCCGAATAGTATCGCGGGTATCTTTGACATATTCTACATAATGGTACATTAAGATCGGAACACTGTAAGTTGCTAGCACCTGCTTTTTGGCAATTGCCCGCTTAACCTTGGAGGGCAGCTTCTTTATCTCGGAAGCGGCAGTTTCGACGGTTGGCTTGCGCTCCCCCCGAGACTTAAAGGCCTCCATTAAGAAAAGAATGAGTACAATCGTTAAACAGACCAAGAGAAGATTCCAGTTGAACTTCGCTGGTTGCTTCTTGCGACGAATTCTTTTTACTGCCATTAACTCATCTTAACAAATCGGAATACTACAAATTTGTATAATACGCTCTAATGGACCCACTTGCCGAAATTAAGCGCAAAATTGATCTGGTTGAGTTTATTAATCAGCGCGTTTCTTTGCAAAAGGCCGGCCGCAATTTCCGTGCCTGTTGCCCTTTTCATGCTGAAAAAACCCCCTCCTTTGTGGTTTCTCCGGATAGGCAAATTTGGCACTGTTTTGGCAGTTGTAATGAGGGCGGCGATATTTTTAAGTTCTTGATGAAGTGGGAAAACCTGACCTTTGGCGAAGCACTCAAAGTGCTTGCCGATCAGGCCGGAGTAGAGTTGAAAAAGGACGCGATCGTTGATCAGAAATGGCAGGAACGACAGCGTTATTTCACAATTAACCAGTATGCAGCCGATTTTTATCAGTTCCTCTTAGAGAAACACCGTTTGGGAGAGAACTCACGCGCCTACTTAGAAAGCCGCAAGGTGCACCCAAAAACCAGCAAGCACTTTGGTTTGGGCTATGCGCCACGCTCTTGGGACTCTCTTTTTAAATACCTCAGTAAAAAGGGATACTCGCCAGAGGAGATGACCAAAGTTGGTTTGGTTGTGAAAACAGATAAGAACCACTACTATGATCGTTTTCGTTCCCGACTAATCTTCCCCCTTACTGATTTGCGGGGAAACATTCTTGGATTTTCGGGAAGACTGCTCACTATAGGAGACAAAATGGAGGCAAAGTATCTCAACACTCCCGAGACCTTGGTTTATCACAAGCGGGAAAATTTATTTGGCTTGCAACAAGCCCACCGCACCATTAAGGATCTAAACGAGATTATTTTGGTTGAGGGGGAGTTTGATGCAATTTTGGCACATCAGTACGGTTATAAACAGACGGTAGCAATTAAGGGCTCGGCGCTCACTCAAGATCATTTGCATTTAATTAAGCGGCTCACTAACCGCCTGACTTTTGCGCTCGATATGGATGAGGCCGGACAGGAAGCCATTCACCGCAGTATTGACGAGGCCGAGAAGTTCGATTTCGAGATGAATGTAGTGGTTCTAAGTAACGGTAAGGATCCCGCCGAACTCTTAAGCGAAAAACCCCAGGAGTTTGAAAAAGATTACCAAAACAAACAAACCGTTTATGAGTATTTAATTGAAAGCACCGCCCAGAAACTGGGAATGGATTCGATTTACCGCAAAAAAGAACTCGTTGAGACCCTACTCCCCTATTTGGCGCGAATCCGTAACCCGATTTTGATTGACCACTATTTGCTTCGGTTAGCCGAGAAAACCGGGATTGCGCTTTCAACAATAAGTAAGGCCCTTGCCAACTTTGCCCGTAAAAGAAAGCCGCTGACCGAAAAGATTACCGAACCCCCTAAAGAACATAAAAAGAAAGAGGAAGGTTTGGAAACCTACCTGATAGCGCTGTTTGTACAAACCGATAAGCAGGTGCTAATTTTAGAGCGGTTGGAAAAACTCAAGGAGGAAGATTACTACTCTCCCTCAACTTTTAAATTATTTAGACTCGCGCGAGAAATCTACGCCACGAACCCCAAAGAACTCTTAACCTTATTGGGAGAAAATCTTCCCCAAGAATTACTGGAGAATTATAATAAAGCCTTCCTTTGGGAACTACCGGAGGGCGACACCGATTGGGAGAAAGAAGTAGAAAAGAATATTCTGAATATAAAGAAATACTCTCTCCGACGACAAATAAAATTGCTAATGAAATTAGAAAAAGAAGAAGAGCTTGGTATTGCGCTCCGTGAATTAAAAGAGGTAGAAAAAGCGATCTCAATAATGTAGAATAGAGATCTATGCCAAAGAAACTCACCAGCTTTGCTTTACCAACCCAAAGCTTCATCAACGAAGGAACTGAGGCAGGATTTGTGGTTTTGGACGATGTCTTAAAACTTTTCCCCGAACCCGAGAAGCATATTGAGGAACTGGACGAACTATTTGACTACCTTTTGGAAAAAAAGATTGATGTTTTTGAAAATGTCTCGACCCGCGAAGAACAAGAAGCCCAAAAAAGTACCGAAGAACTGGAGCGAGAACTGGAAAGCATGATTAAACTGGAAAAAGGAGAGTCGCTTGATCCAATTAAAATTTATCTCAAAGAAATTGGCACCTATCCCCTACTCAAATTTGAGCAGGAAATTTCCCTCGCTAAAAGCTATGAGGATGAAGACGAAGAGGCGCGCCGAACTTTAATTGTGTCTAATTTAAGACTGGTGGTTTCTGTCGCCAAAAAGCACATTGGCCGTGGGCTTTCATTTTTGGATCTAATTCAGGAAGGTAATCAGGGATTAATGAAGGCTGTTGAAAAATACGATTGGCGGCGCGGTTTTAAGTTTTCTACCTATGCCACTTGGTGGATTCGTCAAGCAATTACGCGTGCTATTGCCGACCAATCGCGTACGATCCGCATTCCCGTACATATGGTTGAGAACATCAATAAACTTTATAAGGCGCAGCGGAAACTGATGCAGAAATATAACCGCACCCCAAGCGTTAAAGAACTTAGCAAGGCACTGGAGATGAACGAAGAGGAAATCAAAAATCTTTTCCGGATTTCGCAGCGTACCACTTCACTCTCAACTTCAATTAACGATGAGGAAGACGCCACGCTTGAGGACTTTATAAAAGATCCCAATCAAAGCAGTATTTATGATAACGTCACTAACAAATTTATTAAAGAATACCTTTTTGAAGTTCTAGATACTCTCACTCCCAGAGAACGCAAGGTGCTGGTATTACGTTACGGATTGGAAGACGGGAAACCACGAACCCTAGAAGAGGTGGGGCGCCAATTCAACGTTACCCGAGAGCGCATTCGCCAGATTGAAGCTAAGGCAATTCGCAAACTAAAACACCCCTCACGCGCCAAAAAACTCAAAGGTTTAATGTAATTTGCTTGATTGGAAATTTAATTAGGGGAATAACCTCTAAATGAGCGGTGGTAACGATTGTTTGGTACTCAGTAGCCACTTTTAAAATCCGCTCGCTGTTTTTTTCGTCTAATTCAGAAAAGATATCATCCATTAGAAGCAGTGGCGCAAACTCGCTCTTACTTTTGAAGTAACGCAATTCGTTAATTTTAAGCCATAAAACCGCTAGGCGCTGCTCTGAACGGGAACCAAAATGCGCCAGATTTTTGCTCGCTTCTCCCTCAAGACGAAAGAAATAGAAGTCATCTAATCCCGGACCACTCGAAGTGCGCCGAACCCGTAACTCGCGCGCCAACTGCTCTTGATTACGACTATCGAGAAAGGGAGAGGGTTGGTAAACTAAATTGAAACGCATTCCGTTAAGTTGACTCTCGGTGTTAAAAAAATCAGCAATTTTTTGCCGTTCCTGATTGAGGTAACTAATTTGCTTACTGAGATACTCATCCCAAAACCGAAGCAACTCCTGAACATTTAACAAACCGTAATGTTCTTTGTTTTCCAGAGTCTTGTTGCGCTTGTAAACCGCCTGTTCGAAGTTTGTTTTGGCGCGATAGTACTCATAATCAACTGCGCTCAAAAGCCGATCAAAATATTGTCGACGAAGAGAGGCATTACCACTAATAAGCTGCAAATCGTCTGGCTGAAAAAGCACCACGTTGTAGGCCCGTTGCCGATAGCTTTTGATTGGTTTGTAAAGATTATTAACGTATTGCAACTTGGTTACTTCATCACCCTTTTTGCTAAGCCGAACTTCAAGTTTAGTTAGAGACTCCCCCTCTCTAACCTCCCCCACAACCGAGGCCTCATCATTAAGGCGGCTGACTAAATCGATTGATTTCTTTTCCCGAAAGCCCTGGTTTTTGCTCACTAAGTAAATTGCCTCCAAAAGATTGGTTTTCCCCACCGAGTTTGGGCCAATAATTAAAGTAAAGTGAGGATCGAAAGTAAAGCTTACTTTCTCGGCAAAGGAGCGGAATCCTTGGAGAGTAATTTTTGCAAGATGCATAGAACTATGGTTAGTCGTTCTTTTTTAGCAGATAAACACTCTCAATAAATGAGGGTAAACGAAAAAATTTACGCGCTACCGCCACACCTTTGGTGCGTACAAATAAACGATCCCAAAATCCGCGGGAAAAAACAGAGACGTGCGAAGGATCTTCACAGTGGAAAAAATTAAGTAGCGAGTTTTCTTGAGTAAAAATTTTGTGCAAAACCTGCTTTTTGGCAACTCGAACTGTTTCGTTAACCGATTTTTGTAATTTTGATCTTTCAATATGCTCTAAAACATCAAAGGTCACCGCCATATCAACCGCGTTATTTTTAAGGGGAATATTGGTAATATCTCCTTCGATCAAAAAGGGTTTAACTTCTCTTCGAGCTAAACTGAGAGCATCCTTGGAGATCTCAATCCCACGGGCATCAATCCCCAAAAGCCTTAGGTTGCGCACCAACTCACCGGTTCCACAACCAACATCAACCAACGTTTTGGGATTAAAATGAAAACGAATATAGAGGGCGCGATACCAATTAATAATTTTTTGAAAAAGACTTTTGCCACGATTAAGGCCACGAATATATTTATATTCGCCCTTTTCGCCAAGATAATACTCTCGATCATAGTAGCTCGCGGAAACGTCATAGGGCTTAATTACCGTACCTCGAAAACTTTCACCGTCAATCAGCCGCTGGAGATTGCGAAAGTCATCGCCCTTAGTGGTAACAACGGTCAGCCTAAGCTTTTTGGAAAGAGCGGCAGCAATGGGATCGATTGGAGACGAGAGCCCGGGAATCCATTTGTCGCCAACAAGGGTTTCGTAAAAATCCCAGGTGGTTTTTTCAATTTTTTTTGCATCTTTGTATTTGGCAGGATCTTTGTCGTAGACCCAATAGATATTGGAAAGATTAACTACCAGATTCGCTGAATAGTTTTTGGCAAACATTACCGCACAGTAGTCGGTTGACCAACCTGGCTTCCAACCCGCCCCAATCACAACAGGTTCTTTAAGATTGAGAATCTTAAAGTCGTAGTTTTCGGTAATCCGGGGATGGGCAATGTCACGAAAAATTGTTCGCAAGAGATGTGCGTTCATTCGGGAAGAATGGATACCAAGCCAATCAAGATCCTCGTTGGTAATTTTTTTAATTACCTTACGACCGCCATCAATATAACGACGGGCAGTCGTTCCTCCTCCAGCAACCAAGAAAAAGCGACGATTGCGAGAAACATTGCGCCGAACAAATACATTTAGTTTATTAAGAAAATCGGTATTAATTCCTTTTTCAGGCACTATCAAACTACCGCCGACGGAAAGAACTAAAGTTTCGTACATATTTTTTGCCTAAAAAAACCCGCCGTTTGGCGGGTATTTATGCTTTTTGCCCTACATTGTAGTGCAAAACCAATCCTGGTAAATAATTTTAAGGTGACAAAAGAACAAGTCCATATTGGGAAGCATTATAGTATAAATTGTATAATAGGTCAATGAAAATAAAGCTTCCCCAAAAAGCAACGAGATTAATTGCCAAATTTAAGAAACATGGTTTTGAATGTTATTTGGTGGGCGGATTTTTGCGCGACCAACTTCTAGACCGACCTACTCCTGCCAAAGCCCTTGATTTTACAACCAATGCCACCCCAGAGGAGATGTTAGAAATTTTTAAAGAGGCCAAATATGAAAATAAATTCGGAACCGTGCTTATTCCCAACGAAGATCAAGATTATTTTGAAGTCACCACCTACCGAACCGAAAAAGAGTATAGTGATGCTCGCCACCCTGACACCGTAAAGTGGGGAAACTCTCTTTTTGAGGACCTCACCCGCCGTGATTTTACGATTAATGCTTTTGCCACCAACGGAGAGACCCTGATTGATCGGTTTGGGGGAATTAACGATTTAGAAAAAAAACTTATACGGGCAATCGGCAACCCTGAGCAACGGTTTCGCGAAGATGCCCTGCGTTTGTTACGGGCAGTCCGGTTTGCCTCGCAACTAGGATTTTTGATCGAACCAAAAACACTTCAGTCAATTAAAGAACTAAGCGGGCAGCTGGAAAAAATTAGCGCTGAGAGAATTCGCGACGAGTTTTTAAAAATTCTCGCCTCTGATGAACCCGCAGGAGGCGTTCTCCTACTTAAGGAAACTGGACTGCTAAACACTATCTTGCCAGAACTACTAGCGGCTTTTAAAATTGGGCAACTTAGCCCTGAGCGACACCATATTTATGACGTGGGAATGCATCTAATTTATACCCTCAAAAACTGTCGCAATAATGATCCAATTGTGCGGCTTGCTTGCTTGTTGCATGATATTGGCAAAATAAAAACTCGCAAGGTAAACGAGAAGGGAGTGGTCACCTTTTATAATCATGAAATTGTGGGAACAGAGATGGTTTACGAGATTGGTAACCGACTTAAGCTCAGCCGAAAACAGTTGCACAAACTCACCAAACTGGTACGGTTTCACCAGTTTTCTGTGACTGAAGAACAAACCGACAGTGCCGTGCGCCGATTCATTCGCAATATTGGAACGGAATACCTTGAGGACATTGTTGACCTGCGAACAGCCGACCGAATTGGGAGTGGCGCTCGACCCTCATCGTGGCGCACCGAACTTTTTCTTAAACGCCTCCACGAAGTACAGGAAAAAACTTTTTCTTTAAATGACCTAAAAGTTGACGGACACGATGTAATGAAGATACTTAAACTTAAGCCCGGTCGCAAAGTTGGCGAAATTCTCCAGGAACTATTTGAAAAAGTAAATCAGGAAAAGCTTGCCAACAACCGTTCTCAACTTTTACAGGAACTAAAAAAAGTTAAAGTTTAGCGAGGGCTTTCTTTAACTCTCCAACCAACTCGGCCGGTAAGTTAACCCCTTTTTTGGTAGGGATATCGTCTTGGCCTTCTAGCCCCTTAACGTATAAACGCAGATCGATGTAATGCTTATCCTTAAAGACGGATTTGCGTAATTTTACGACCTCGCGCTCATTTTTGTCGAATTGATAAAGAATTTCTTCTTCCTGTGCCTCCACTTTTGTAGTGTCTGCCATATTTTTTTAAATTTATAATACTGTAAGTAAAGTATATTTTTGCACTTTTGTCTAGCGTTTATAGACTACAACGTTTCAAAAACCTTAAAAATCTCGGTAAGAGTCTTAGACCAAGAGTACTGAGTAAGTATGCTCGTCGCTTTCTCAACAAGGGAACTTCTGAGCCCTTTGTTTTGCGCAATCTCCTTCATTTTGGTAACCATAGTTTTGCTATCAGTGGGATCAAAGTAAAGCGCTCCTTCTCTGGCAATTTCCGGCAAAGCTCCGGTATTACTACACAGCACCGGCACTCGCGCCGCAAATCCTTCTAAAATGGGCTGGCCAAAACCCTCGTAAAACCCGGGAACTAGAAGTGCCTGTGAGTTTTTTAAAAGATAGTTTTTCTCGGATTCGGTTAGGTAGTCGGTCACAAAAACTGCTTTGGCTAAACCCAACTTAGTAATTAAGGCCAAACTCTCTTGGTAGAGCCAGCCTTTCTTACCTACCAGATAGAGAGAGTATTGCGGATACTCACGTTTAAACCGACTAAAACTAAGGAGTAAATTACGAATATTTTTGCGAGGTTGCAAAGTTCCCAAGGCGAGAAAATAAGGCTCTTTAAGTTCAAATTGCGGAGCTAGCGGGGGGAATTTTGACTGACAAAAGCCATTGTAAACAACCTTAATTTTAGATTCTGGTAGGTGGTAATTTAGAACTAAATCTTTTTTGGTTAGCTTCGAGACGGCAATTACCGCTCGGGCTTTTTTAACACTATAGGCTGTCCAATGCTGTAATTGGAAAAGATCCTTGGCTAAAAAATCCTGAGGGTAATAAAAATAAGAGAGATCGTGTACCACCACCACCGTTGGACAAGGACAAAAACGCGGAACGTAGTGCGCTGGTGACAAAAAAACACTCAGCCAACGGTGCTTTAGGTAAAGAGCCAAAGGAAGGTCAATTTGACTCCAAAGTGTGCGTTTGGGAACAATAATATATTTGAAGTGAGCGGTTTCTTTGGGTAAATCGGCCAGTGGCAAAGAGGGAAGAAAAACCCGAACCTCTGTTTTAGAACTCGCTTTGGCGGCTAACTCTTGAAGCAGGTAGTAAGCATACCAACCCACCCCAACTCGATGCGCCCGGTTTGCTTCGTTCCCATCAAAACCAATAATCATTTTTGCGGCTCCTCCAAGGCACGGATAATTTGCTGAAGCGCCCGACTCCACTTGAACTCCCGCGCCTTTTCTTTGCCTAGTTTGATTAGGGCAGCTCGCTTTTCTGGGAAATCAAGCAGTTCTTGCATTTTTGCGCTAATGGCCGACTCCTCTAAAGGATCAAAAAGTAAGCTCATCTCGCTCCCCAACTCTTTTAGAGAGGAAGTGTTAGAAACAACGGTCGCTGCCCCAAGCGTGGCCGCCTCAATCAGCGGATAACCAAAACCCTCGTAAAGCGAGGGATAAACAAAAAAGTAACAGCTGGTATAGAGAGAGGCCAGTTCGGAATCGTTTACAAACCCAAGAGTCTTAACGTTTTGCCCATCCAAATTTAAATTGCCCCAGCCCCTTGGGCCAACAACTACTAACGGAAATTTGGTTTTAAGCTTCGTATATGCGCCAATCAAACGCTCCAAGTTTTTACGCGGCTCTAACTTCCCTACCGTCAAAATAAACTTTTGCTTTTCTAAATGATACTTACTGAGCGTATTTTCTATTCTTAGGACTGTAGGTTTTTCGATCTCTACTCCTGGGTAAACAACCCGAATTTTTGCTTTGGGAATGCTCAATAACGCTTGAATATCGGCTCCGGTTGAACTAGAGTCAGCAAAAACTAGATCGGACTCGGCAACGACATGAATTAGGCGTTGCTGTTGGGTTTTGAGTATTTTCCAGGCAACTGTTTCGGGATACTTTAGAAAAACTAGATCGTGAATTACCGTTGCTTTACGCGCCCGAGCCGAGGGAGGCTCAGTCCAATCGGAAGAAATAAACCAATCGAGGGGTCCGGTTAGCCACTCCACCTTGCCAAGATGCCAGTTGTTCCAAATTAAAGAAAGCAAAGTTGACGGAATTTTTAGAGATACAAGCTTAATACCGCGTTTTTTGATTTTTGCAATTAACTCCGGCTTTAATTTGCGGCGCAGTGAACTAAATAGAAAAACCCACTGGTGGGGGGAATCTGACTCTAGAATCGCTCTGACCAAACCCTCGGTATAACGAGCCACACCCGTACCGGAATAAACAAGCTGTGAGATATCCAAACCAATTCTCATTTTTGTGTTTCGGTTAGTTTGCGGTAAATCCGCTCTAAATTAAGGGCAATTCTTTCCCAACTATACTCTCGGCGAACCAACTGATAGGAATTCTTCTGGATCCGGCGAAAAAAAGCCTTATCCTTCAAAACGAGTTCAATTTGCTTAATAAATTCGGGAATAGAATCGGCAATCAGAACATCTCGTCCCGGCTTAAGATCGAGACCTTGGATTCCCGTTTTTGAGGAAACAATTGGTAACCCAGCCGCCATGGCTGCCAAAATTTTCAGCCTTGTTCCTCCCGGACCATAAATGGGCGAGACAAAAAGAGTGGCATCTTTGTAAAGTTTTTTGACTGTTTTAATATCGTCGGTTTTAACATTGATGATCTCTAAATGTCGCTTATTTACTAACCCCAGTTTGTTCGTGGCATTTTGCCCGGCAATAATTAGTTTCGCTTTTTTTAGATGCCGGGTAATTAGAGGATAGATATTGTTTACCAAGTACTCAGCCGCCTCAACATTCTGTAACCAGAAAAAATTTCCCATAAAAAGCAGCTTGGGATGTTTAAGATCCTTAGCGGCGAGTTTTAAACTCAGCATTTCGTCGCCGGCTCCATTGGGAACAATCTCCGGACTGATTAGGGGCTCAAGTTTGCGTATCTCTGCCCGATCGGACTCCGAAACTGTGGCTACTAAATTTGCCTTACGCCAAAAATAACGCTCCCAATAAATTAGTTTGAGAATATCGAGCGAAAAAAGCGGACGCAAAAAAAAGGGAAGGGAGTGAACAAAATGCTGATAAACCTTGTACTCAATGGTTTGCTCAACTAAAATAATTGGCACTTTGGTACTAGGAAGATGAGGCATAATGTAAAAGGTTTCGGCATGAATAACGTCGTAGTGATTACTGGAAAGGAGTTTTTTGGAAACCTGATAGGCCTCCTCAGAGTAGTTACGAACAATCAGAAACGGGCGGTTGGAAAAAACCGAGCGCAAAATATTTTTGAGCTGCCAAGGTTTTTCCGCTCGTTTGCAAAGATAGATCTCGGAACAAAACTTTTTTAGAGGCTTAAGATACTTTTTCTCCTCTGGAAATTTATAAAGCGAGATCAGCGTGATTTCATTACTTTTACTCAAATACTTTATGAGATTGTAGGTGCGCACCTGCCCACCAGAAGAGGGCGGATAAGGCAAGTATGGCGTTAGCATCAAGATCTTCATAGGGCAAAAATTAGAACTTGATCGTTTTGGAAGACTAACGGGTATTGACTATCCATAGTAATTTTATAGTTTTGGTCCTGAGTGACAAAGTAATCTGCCCCCATTTTTTTTAATTCTACAAAATCCTTGTATGGAGCTGGGTAGCCCCGCCTATCGGCCAAATATAGGAGAGT
>Ga0172370_10009137_pt1 | contig 11678 bp, 12 predicted proteins | sample LakKiv5m_FD_114538 | JGI IMG/M metagenome (GOLD analysis project Ga0172370, IMG submission 114538) | Freshwater microbial communities from Kabuno Bay, South-Kivu, Congo - kab_022012_11.5m | ecosystem: Environmental > Aquatic > Freshwater > Lake | place: Democratic Republic of the Congo...
GCGATATATATTCTGCAGCATCCAAAGCACTATTACCTCCACCGATCACAGCAACTGCCTTCCCTTTAAATAAAGGTCCGTCACAAGTAGCACAATAAGAAATCCCTTTGCCTTTGAAATCTTCTTCTCCAGGAACACCTAAATCACGCGGTGTTAAACCAAACGCTAAAATGATTGCAGCGGCGCGATATGTGTTACTATTGGTAGTTAATAAAAAATCATCACCGTCGCGTTCAATTTTTTTTGCTTCTTCTGATTTTAAAATAGCACCAAACTTTTTTGCATCACCTAAAAAACGATTCATTAAATCAAATCCATCAACCAAACCGACCCCTGGATAATTTTCTATTTCTGTAGTGAGAGCGGCTTGACCACCGACATCTTTTGAAATAATTAATGTCTTCAACGCGCGACGTGACGTATAAATTGCTGCAGTTAGTCCAGCAGCGCCTGCGCCAATAATAGCAACATCAAAATATTCAGACGGACTCTCTGTTGTGCTCATAATATATTACAAAATTATTAACTACAAAACTTTTTCCAAATGCTCAGCAATAGCTTCTTTTGGGTGCGCCCCAATCAATTGATCTACTACTTCCCCTTTTTTAAATATGGCGAGCGTAGGAATACTCATCACTCCATATTTTTGTGCGGTAGCACTATTTTCATCAACATTTAATTTTCCTACTTTCACTTTTCCAGTAAACTCTTGTGCAATTTCTTCAACAATAGGACCGACAATCCGACAAGGACCACACCAAGGTGCCCAAAAATCAACTAATACTGGTTCCTGACTTTGTAAAACTTCAGTAGAAAAATTTTGGTCTGTAAGGGTTACTTCTGACATAAATAATATTATATTAATTATTATAAATTTTTAAACATATGAATAATAAGCTTTTCTAAATCAGATTTTGACAACTTTTTCCCGGCATTAAAACAACCATGTGCATAATCCAATAATAGCAACTTACCGATTGATCGCAAGGCAGAATCAGCTGCTGCAATTTGCTGTAAAATTTCTGTTAAATCTCTGTCTTCATCAATCATTTTTTCAATACCCTGAACTTGACCGCAGACTCTGCGTACATGTTGTAAAATAGTTTTTTTATCACAAGTTTCTTTCATATACTACCTACTAGTATACAGTATATAAAAAATAATGTCAAATATTAATCAGCTTCGTCTTCTATTTCTCCAACTAAATGTTCTAGTATATCTTCCAAAGATATTAAACCTATTATCTCTTCATTTTCCAAACGACTAATTAATGCTAAGTGTGCTTTCTTTCTAATCATAATTTTAAAAGCTGACTGCAAAGTTTTTGTTTCTTCTAGTGTTGTTACCTCTCTCACATATTTTTTAACTGGTTCATCCCGCTCATCACTGTTTAACACTTTCATAATATCGTGTACGTGCACATACCCAAGTATTTGATCTTCATTATTTTCATATACAGGATATCTTGAATATCCTGTTTGACCCACAAAATGGGCAATCCCTTCAACTGGTACTTCGCCGTTTAAAAAAACAATTTTATACCTTGGGGTCATTACATCTTTTACAGTTATATCATTTAGTAAAAAAGTTTTTTCAATTAATTCATACTCATGAAAATGAATATTTCCTTTTTCTACACCCAGACGGGAAAGCGATTTAATTTCTTCTTCAGTTAAAAAAGTATTTTCTTTAATTTTAAAAATTCTCATTAAAGTATTATTAAAACCTTTTAATACCCACACGACCGGATAAAAAAACAAATAAAAAAAATATAAAAGTGGGGATATAATTTGAGCAATGGTTAAGTTATTTTTTTGCGCAAACGATTTGGGAATTATTTCACCAAAAATTAAAATAAATATAGTTACTATTCCTGTGGCTATGCCAACACCTGCTGAACCAAATAATTTTGTGGCAATATAAGTTGCAATTGAAGCACTCAAAATGTTAACTATATTATTACCAATTAGTATGGTAATTAAAGTTTTTTGTGGGTTTTTTTTAAAAAAAGTTACTAAATGGGCGTTTTTATATTTTTTTTGAACAAGCAGTCTTACTTGACCAGAAGGCAAAGAAAATAAAGCAATTTCGCTGGCAGAAAAAAATGCTGACAGACCTATTAATACACTAAATAATATATATATCATAAATTATATTTTAACACAGATTATATATTTTAATTAATAATATTTTACGACACTTATTTTATTTGTTCTACGTGGAACTTTTTATTTTTGAATTTTTCTAAAAAGACAAAATCAGGGGCTTACCCCTGATCTTATCAAAAAACAAATTAATTTGGTGGACCCGAGGGGAATCGAACCCCTGACCTCTTGCATGCCATGCAAGCGCTCTAGCCAACTGAGCTACGAGCCCAATAACCTCATAATTATAATACTAGTCGTAAACTAGTCAATATTCCACGTGGAACATTATAATATGTTTCTTTTTAAATTTAATGGAATTTTTACTAATATTTCATAAGGAATCGTGTTTATTTGTTTGCAAATATTTATAACTGAATTTTTATTGTATTTATTCTTGCTTATAATCTTTATTTCTTCGCTAATTTTAGGCTTATTTACCTTAGTAATATCAAATATTGAAATATTCATACTTACTCTTCCTATAATTTTACAAGGGGTTTGTTTGTAATAAAAATAACCATTATTTGACAACCTTAAATCAACACCTTCATAATAGCCAACTGGTACTATTCCTAAAACCATACGTTGACTTGCTTTAAAAGTAGAATTATAGCCAATAAAATCACCTTTATTTACCTTTTTTATATTAGTTAATGTAGAATTCATTTCCAAAGCTGGCTTAATGTCTGTTGAATTTATTAAATTAGGGTCATAGCCATACAAACCTAAACCAAGTCGTAAAACATTTGATTTAAAAGTATTAACTATTCCTGCACTTGATGTTGATCCAAGATGGTAAACTAAGTTTGAGTAGAATTTATTTGTGTTAGCTTGAATTAAATTCCAATTTTTTATTTGCTTTTTTAGTAATGCTTTATTATTAATATCTGCTAAATGAGAAAAAACTCCGTGTAATATAAGATTTTTATTTTCTTTTAATTTTAATAAAACTTTGAAATAATCATTTAAAATAAGTCCCTGTCGATTCATACCAGTATCTACTTTAATATCAATGTATGTCTTTTTTGTACAATTAATTATTAAATAATTTAGTTGTTCAATATTACCTACTGAAAAAATAATATTTTTAAGTTTATTTTTTAATATATTTTTTATATCAGTATAACCGGCAATTAATATTTTATTTTTAATATTTTCATTTTTTAAAATAAAAGCCTCGGAATAATTATCAACTACAAAAAAAGGTAATAAAAATTTATCAAAAATTTTAGCAATCTCTACTAAACCATGCCCATATGCATTACTTTTCAAAACAGGCGCAATAAGCAATTTAGTTAATTTTTTAAAATAACTATAATTAAATAATAAATTATTTTTATAAATATTTATTTTTACTAAATTTTTATAATTATACTTGTGTTTTCTGTATAATTTTAATATTGCTCTCATAAAATTTATAAATTTGGTGGACCCGAGGGGAGTCGAACCCCTGACCTCTGCAATGCGAATGCAGCGCTCTACCAACTGAGCTACGAGCCCATTATTGATTATTGGTGACCCCACCAGGAATCGAACCTGGATCTAGAACTTAGGAGGTTCTTGTTCTATCCATTGAACTATGAGGTCAATTTAAGCTAATATTAGTATAAATTAAGTGTCGTAAAATAATATAATAATATTAAACTATTTCAGCATCTAGTGTAACATGTTTTTTTTACCTAGAGCAAATACTTATTCTCTTTAATAGTCTGACCAAACACGCTACAATATATACGTTAATAACTAATTAAAAATTATGCGTGATAAAAATCCAAATGATTCCCAAACCGTGATTGGTCTTGGGGTTGCCGTTGAAGGTGATTTTAATGGCAATGGTGATGTTATTATTGAAGGTAAATTAAAAGGTTCAATAAAAACCACCAATCATTTACAAATCGGTAAAGAAGCGGAAATAGAAGCAGAAATATTTGCAGATACTGCGGTAATCGCTGGAAAAGTCAAAGGCAATATAAAGGTTAATGGTGCCTTGGAATTAATGAAATCAGCTCGTTTGGAGGGCAATATTTCCTGCCAAAGTTTAACTATTGAGTCAGGCTGCTTTTTTCAAGGAAGTTGCGTAATGTTAGTAAAAAAAGAACAGTCAACCCAATAACTTAACGTTTTTATGTATTACTACGTATATGATCAGTTTTTGGGTGATAAAAAATATGAGACTTTACTGTCAAAAATTGAAAGCCGTTTAACTGATCTTGAAATTAAAGGAAAAATAGGACGCTTATCATTACTGAATAACCCTCAGGAATTAATTAATGATGAAATAAAAAAAGGTACCACTACTATTGTAGCTGTCGGAGATGATATAACTATAAGCAAAGTGGTTAATGTCTTGGCCACATACACTGAAGTATGTCTTGGAATCATTCCTATTGGTCAAAATTTGAAAATAGCACAAACCTTAGGTTTAAATGATTCACTAGAATCTTGTAATGCCTTAGCTTCGCGAATTATAAAAAAAATTGATATGGGTAAAATAAAAAATCATTTTTTTCTTTCACAAGTTGAGATACAAAATGGTAATTTATCTTTAAGTTGTGATGATAAATATAGTGTCACAGTCAATAAAAAACATACGGTGAATATTTTTAACTTTAATTATTGGTCTGACCAACATTTAGCAAATCCCACTGATGGTTTTTTAGAAACAGTAATTACTTCAGGTACAAATGGATTTTTAAATAAGTTAGTAAGAAAAAATTCTTACTTACCAACACTATTACTCAATAAAAAAATAAAACTACAACACATTGATCAACCCCTCACAGTTAAAATTGATGGACAACAGATAATGAAAACACCACTTTTAGTAGAAGTGGCAAGTGAAAAATTAAAAGTAATCGTTGGTAAAGGTAGAATATTTGTCTAAAAGTATTCAAGAAGTTAAAACAGTAGTTGCGTCCTTTAAGGACGTTTTTTTTGTTTCTTGATCAAAATCTTTTATAACATTATTTTCTACTATCATTTTTTTTTCATCTATAGCAATGACTTGCCGGGGACTAACCATTAACACTTGGTCAATAAGCACAACTAACTTGTGTGTTTTTACTATATATTTTTCTACTAAGTGTTCCTTTTCATTAAATTCTATATCAAAAATTTTTCCAATTTTTATTTTATTTTCAGTAAATACGGGGAGGCCTATAATTGTAGAATAGGGCAGTGTCATAATTATTTTTGTTTTTTAAATACCAATAATTGTTGTAAACCCGTAAGTAAGGTATTCACAAACCAATATAAGGTAAGTCCAGCTGGAAAAGATAAGCCAATAAATACTGTAAAAACTGGCATCACATACACCATTTGTTTATTCATAATAGCAGTTATATTTTCATCTTTTGCCTCTGTGCTTTTCACCGTCGGTCGTTTAGTAGAAAGCATCCGAGCTTGCCAAAACTGAGCCACACCAGCAAGTAGTGCCAATATAATACTTCTTTCAGATAATTCAAAAAAACCAAATGCAAGAGTATGCATTGTGCCTGGATTTGAAATAAATGGATATAATTGATCAAGCGAACCATTTGATAACCCTACACGAAATACTTGATATACCGCTATCAAAAACGGGAGTTGTACTAAAATTGGCAAACAGGAAGAAGCCGGGTTAATTTTTTCATTTTTATACATTTCCATGGTAGCTCGAGCTTGGGCTTCACGATCACCTGCATATTTTATTTTAATTTCTTCAAGTTTTGGCTGCAAATCTTGTAACGCTTTTTGTGATACTATTGCTTTTTTATTTAAAGGATATAGCACTAACTTTATAACTATGGTGAGTATTATTATGGCAACTCCCAAATCTTGCCAGGGTAATACATTGTATAACCAAACAAGTAAATTTAATAAAGGTACATAAAATATTTCTTTTAAAAAATCCATATAATAAATACTAATTAATTCTTTTTATCAGGTATTGGGTCATAGCCTCCCATAGTAAAAGGATGACACCTAAAAACTCTTTTAAAACCTAAGTATAAACCTTTTATTACACCAAATCTAATCACTGCCTGCCTTGTGTATTCTGAACAAGTGGGATAAAAACGACACGCGCCATGAGGTAATATGCTCTTCAACCAACTATGATCTGGCGAAATTGTGTGTTGATATACACTAATAAGTAAAATAACAATTTTTTTTATTTTCCTTTTCATAAACCTATACGGATAATAAATCTAATAAATCTTTTTTTAATATCTGATGATCTTTACCCACAGCTTGTTTTTTTACAACAATCATATAATCACCTACTGATATATTTTTTAATACTTGAGCCAAATCAACTCTTAGCCAACGCCTTACTCTATTTCTAATAACTGCTTTTTTTTCTGTTTTTTGGGAAATTACTATACCAAAACGGGCGTTTTTTTTTGTGGGCGGTACTGATAATGTATATAGTATAAAAAAAGAAGAATATTTTTTTCTTCCATACTTAGCCACGCGAGCAAAATCAATTTGTCGCTTTATTCTGTTAATTTTTTTTAACATACTATTAAACGCTCAGTTTTTTTCTACCTTTTGCTCGTCTGCGTTTCATTACTTTTTTTCCTTTCGCAGTTGAGTTTCTTTTACGAAAACCATGCGTCTTTTGTCTTTTTCTTTTTTTTGGCTGATATGTTCTTTTTGGCATATAAATTAATTCAAAATAAATATAACAGGAACCAGCATTTAGGTCAAAGTGTATTACTAAAAAATATGATTTTTATCATTCCACAATTTTTCAACAACTTATTACCTTTTTATAATTAAAAATTGTTTTTTTAGGACAGAGACAGTGTTATAATATGAATCGTTATTAGTAAATATATTTTTTCAAAATTATGAATTCAAAACAACTTTGGGAAGCTGTCTTGGGGGAATTAGAACTCAATTTAAGTAAAGCAAATTTTACTACTTGGTTTAAAAATACTTTTATACTAGATGTCCACGAACAAGAAGTAACTGTAGCTGTGCCAAATGCCTTTACTAAAGCTTGGTTAGAAAAAAAATATCATAAATATATTACTGATGCACTTAAAAATATTACTGAAAAACAAATTTCTAAAGTAAATTATGTTGTTGAAACAAAGGAAAAAAACGAAAATGACATAAATTCACATTCTACAAATTTTGTAGAACAAGAAAATAATTTAACCCATACAAATCATTCAAACTATATAATAAACAACGGACAAACAAATAAAGTGGGATTAAATTCTAAATATACATTCGCTAATTTTGTTGTTGGTAAAGGAAACGAACTTGCACACGCAGCTTGTCTGGCTGTCGCAAAAAAACCAGGAGAAGTATATAATCCTCTTTTTATTTATGGTGGTGTTGGATTAGGAAAAACCCACCTTATGCAGGCAGTGGGTAATTATCATTTACAACAAAACTCTCAAAAAAAAGTATTATATGTAACCAGTGAAAAATTTACCAACGACTTTATTCAATTAGTTCAGCAGGGTGAAGCAAAAAAATTTAAAGAAAAATATAGATCTGTTGACATACTTCTTATTGACGATATTCAGTTTTTAGCAGGTAAAGAACAAACCCAGGAAGAATTTTTTCATACCTTTAATGCATTACATCAAGAAAATAAACAAATAATTATTTCTTCTGATAGACCACCAAAAGCAATACCAGCGCTTGAACACAGACTTATTTCACGATTTGAATGGGGAATGATTGTTGATGTAAATGCACCTGATTTAGAAACAAGAATTGCTATAATTAGGTCTAAAATGAAAGAAAAAAATCTTTCTTTGTCTGATACTATTATTAAACTGGTTGCGACTACTATTCAAAATAATGTCAGGGAACTTGAGGGTATATTAAATAAAATTATTGCTTATCACCAATTAAATAACTCTCAACCCACTGAAGAAAGTATTAGAAATATTATTTCTTCACTATCTGCAAATATAAAAAAGAGTCATATTACTCCAAAGAAATTAATCCAAATGGTGGCACAATATTATGATATTGAAATAGATGGTTTGGTGGGTAATAGTAGAAAAAAAGAACTTGTAGTGCCACGCCAAATAGTTATGTTTTTAATGCGTGAAGAATTAGACGCCTCTTATCCAAATATAGGCCAGGAGTTGGGTGGTAGGGATCATACTACCGCGATGCATGCTTGTAATAAAATTTCACGTGAAATTGAAGAGGATGAAAAAATTTCACGCGATGTAGAAATGATTAAACAAAGGTTATATAACAGTGAATAAGTTTTTAAAAAATTGTTAAAAAAATATTTTTTTATTAAGTTTTTTTGTTTTTTACTTGTGAATTGATTGTGTATGAGAAGTAAATAAAAAACTTTTAAATAAAAATTAATTTTTTTTACACAAAAAACGTTCTTATTTATCCACTCTTACTTCTATAAAAATATTTTTTTTAATCAATAAAAATAATAATAAAAAATGTTTTCCACTCTATCCACAGCCTCTATATCTACTATTATTAAAAATATATGAAATTTATTTGTACCCAAGAAAATTTAAAAAGAGGTTTAAATAATACAACCCATTTAGCGGGAAGAAATCAAAACCTCCCCATCTTAAATAATGTTCTACTTGAAACAAAAAATGGAGTACTTACAATTTCTTCAACTAATTTAGAAATTGGTATTAAGAGTTCTATAAGAGGAAAAGTTGAAGAAGAGGGCTCTTTAACCGTACCGGCTCGTTTATTTTTTGATTATGTACAAAACACAAAAGCTGAAAAAATAGAATTAACTACAAAAAATTTAAATTTAGAAATTAAAACAGAAAATTCTCACACTACTTTAAAAGGTTTGGATTATTCAGAATTTCCTTTAATACCCGAAATTGAAAAAAAATATAAAATTGAAATAACTGCTGGGGAAATTAAAGAAGCTTTAATGTTGGTTTTATTTGCTACTGCCTTAGATAATGCGAGACCAGAAATTAGTGGAGTTTTGTTTGATTTTAATGAAAGTGGTCTTATACTAGCAGCGACTGACAGTTATAGATTAGCTGAAAAAAATTTAAAAGTAAGTGAAAAAATAAATTTTTCTAAAAAAATAATTATTCCATCTTTTACCTTACAAGAACTAAGTCGTTTAGTAGGGGACGTTGATAAAAAAAGTATTATAAAAATGTATTTAAATGATAATCAGGTGGCTTATGAAATAGACACCACCATAATGATTTCTAGAATAACTGAAGGTGAATACCCTGATTATAAACAAATAATTCCGCAAAACACAAAAACAGAAGCATTGGTTAGTAGACAACAATTACATCAAAGTATAAAAGCAACGAGTTTATTTTGTCGACAAGGGATTAATGATATAAATTTGGTATTTTTAAAAGATAAAATAGAAATAAAAGCTCTTAATGATCAATTAGGTGAAAGCCAAAACGCCGTGGTGGCAGAATTAGAAGGTGAAGAAAATGAAATAGTTTTCAATTATCATTACTTATTGGACGTGTTGAGTAGTTTAAATAGTGAATTTATAAAAATAAAAATAAATAATAATTTATTACCCGGTGTAATTAAACCCCAAGATAGGGAGGATTATTTATATATTATAATGCCCATCAAACAATAGTTACTGTTTGATTATTTTTAACCAATCAAGTTCAGAGTTGTCATATTGGTCATATATTACTACTTTAAAATAATGATCACCATTAGTTGTATTTAAGGGAAAATTAAATTGTGTATTAAAGGGATTAGAGACAGATTGGTCATAGGTTTTTATTAATGTGTCATCTAAATAAAATTCTAGTTTTTGAAAAGGGAATTGTGTTTGCCATTCCAACCGGATTAAAAAATTATTACTTACAATTTGATCAGGCCACGGGTCAAGAATAGTTAAGGATGGTTTATTTGTGATAGTGTGAATATTATCAGTTTGTATTGGTGGAGTACTAGTACTATCAATTTTTTGTTCCATTGCCCATCTTTGGACTGCTATTTCCCATGGTTCATATTGAGGATCATTTGATTCCTCTCCAGGCATAGGGCCAAGTAGGTTATTTTTGTCTATATAATAAAGAATATTGTGAAATTGATTATAAGTTTTAATTTCTCTTAAATGTGGGGGTGTTAAGTCAGTTGCTATAAGACCAGAAATTTTATCAATTGTTACCGTGGTTTGTGTACCATTTAAACCATTTAACATAGGTTTATCAGGAATTTGATATTCTGCTTTTTTAAAATTTTCTACTGGAGTATCTTGTAAAACTTTTTGCATATAATTATGCCAAATAGGTGCTGCCACAATAGATCCGTCAGCACCTCTTTTCATTTCACTATTATCATTATTACCTACCCAAACTCCAGTTACTAATGAAGGAGTGTAGCCTATAGTCCACGCATCATGGTAATCATTGGTGGTGCCAGTTTTAACAGCTACAGGTCTTTCTGGTAAAGTAAGTACCCCGCCACTCCCGAAAATAAATGAACGAGCTACATCGTCAGAGAGTACAGAGTTTGTAATGCGGGCAATTTTTTCATCAATCACCTGTTCTCCTTCACCAATCGATTGTTCAAAAATAGTAGCATTATCCTTATCTAATATTTTTAAAATGGCAACGGTTGGTTGTTTTTTACCTTCACGCGCTAAAATTCCGAACGCAGAAGTATGTTCCAAAAGTTTAACCTCGCCGCCCCCTAAAACTAAAGAAAGGCCAAAACGAGAATAATCAGTAAATGTTGAATAGCCTAATTTTTCCGCAAAATCTAAAACATTTTGTACACCAACTAAATATAAAATTTTTACTGCCGGAATATTTAATGAACCCTGTAATGCTTGTCTTAAAGAAATTGGGCCATGTTCTTTGTTGTCGTAGTTATGTGGTTCATAATCTTTTCCAATTTCAGTTTTAAATTTAGTTACCACATCAAATACTATTGATTCTGGAATAAAACCTTTTTCCCACGCGGCAGTATATACAATTGGTTTAAATGAAGAACCAGGCTGACGAGGCCTTAATGCAATATTTACTTGTCCATCTATTTCTTCATTAAAGAAATCTTTAGACCCAACAAGTGCTAATATTTCGCCAGTTTTAGGATCAAGAGAAACCAAGGCTGCATTTGAGGCATTCCAATTTTTCATATTTTTTTCTGCTTGCTCTTTTAAAACTTCCTCAGCAATATTTTGTTTATATAAATCTAGTGTTGTAATTACTTTTAAACCACCTTGTTCCACAACTCTTTCTCCATATTGAGCAGTAAGTAATTCTTTTACGTATAATACAAAATGAGGAGCTTGGATATTTTCTAAAGACCTTTTAAATTCAATTTTTTCGTTTTTAGCGGCTTCAGCTTGCTCATCACTTATAAAATCACTATTCACCATTTCGTTTAGCACAAAATGTTGTCTATTAAATAATTCTTCTTGATGACTACCATAAGGCGAGTAATAGGTTGGAGCTTGAATCATGGCGGCAAGTATAGCGCTTTCACCCAGCGTAAGATCTTTTGAATTTTTACCTAAATAAGTTTGTGCCGCAGACTCAATTCCATAGGCAGTAGATCCAAATGGTATTTCATTAAAATATA
>Ga0172370_10009142_pt1 | contig 11673 bp, 10 predicted proteins | sample LakKiv5m_FD_114538 | JGI IMG/M metagenome (GOLD analysis project Ga0172370, IMG submission 114538) | Freshwater microbial communities from Kabuno Bay, South-Kivu, Congo - kab_022012_11.5m | ecosystem: Environmental > Aquatic > Freshwater > Lake | place: Democratic Republic of the Congo...
CTAAATCTAGCAAGAGAAATACGCTTTAAAAGTTGGAGAATCGACGTCATTGCCGTAAAATTAACCAAAGAAGGGAAATTCATTGGAATAAAACATTTTAAAAATATTTTTGATGGATGAAGGCAAATATCAAACTCCGGAAGAAGAATCGAAAAAAAGACGAAAGAAATTTTTATTTTTGCTGATAATAATACTTATACCGATTTTGTATTATGTTTGGTTTATATTTCTTGATTTTGGAAAAGTGATGATCTATGGGGAAGCGCCATTCAAAGCCGAAATTTTCGGCGGCGAGACGTTTTATTGCAATGACTCTCCATGTGAAATAAAACAACGAACAGGAACATATCAATTGATAATTTCAAAAGAAAATTTCCAGCAAAATTTAATGGAAATAAATTTCAAATTATGGGGGAGTACGGACTACACGACAACTTTTAAAGTAAACCCATACATAGAAAAAACTGACGTTATCCCAGAAAAAGAAAAAGAAATTTCATATGACATAATGTTTGATGACGAAACAAAAAACTACAAACTTTTTGATAAATCGGATTCTACAAAAACCGCATTGGCGTATTTCCCGGAAGAGATAAAAAATCCAAAAATTTTCGGATCAAAATACACGGCGATAATAGTGCGAAACACTAATTCAGGTATACCAAGAGGTGCAGAACCAATAATTTTATCAACACAAACCTCAAAAGCATATCTGGTAAACCTTTCAACTAAAACGAAAACTCCACTTCCTGATTTTGCATATTCTTCAATAACAGAATCAAAATTTTCATCTGATGGAAGTTTTTTTCAGTTCAAAACTCCGGATTCAAAATACTGGTGGACGATGGATTTAAGCTCAAAAACAATAAATGCGCCGAAACAAACAAAGATAGAAAGTGAACTAAAAACTGATTGGATTTACGGAAATAAAATAGTACTAATAAGCCAAAATTTCAGTGTGATTTTATACGATCCAAAACAAGACAAATCCGAAAACTTAGGTACATTTCCAGATATGCAAAATTACCCGATAAATATTATTGCAGGAGCAAACGGGGGAGTAATCTACCTCGAAACAAAAGCTCAAAAATTCAGAATCATCCTCGAATAGATAGATTTTAGAAAAATTTTAAGAAAATTTAATAATTATTTAATGTCGACCTGTCATAGTGCGATAGTTTTCTAATCAAAAAACTATGGCAGAAAAAATATATTCATGTTCGTTTACAGGGCTATTATGCCGAATAATAGAGGTGGAAGCGGATATTTCAAACGGCATGCCGTCATTTTCAATAGTTGGACTTGGAGATACTTCGGTTCAGGAATCAAAAGAAAGAGTTCGTCTCGGAATAAAAAATTCAGGCATGCAATTTCCGCAAACAAGGAAAACGATAAATCTCGCACCGGCACAAGTGCGTAAACAAGGTGCTCTTTTCGATTTGCCGATAGCGCTGAGCATACTCATCGAAAGTAAACAAATTCCAAAAGAAAAATTCAATAACTCAATAATTGTTGGAGAGCTTTCCTTGACCGGAAAAGTGAATCGAATTGCAGGCGCGTTACTGATTACTCAATTTGCAAAAGAACAGGGATTTGAAAAAATATTTCTGCCGGCGGAAAACGCATTGGAAGCGAGTTTTATCGAAGGGATAGACATAATCCCGATAGAAGACATCAAGGAAATAATAGAATTTAGCACAGATAAAAAAATAATTTTGCCATACAAAAATACATGCGAATATCTTGAACAAAACACTTGCGACTTCACTTTCATAGATAAAATCATAGGACTGGAAAAAGCGAAAAGAGCGCTTGCTATAGGTGCTTGTGGCAGACACAATATTTTACTATATGGTTCTCCGGGATGTGGGAAAACAATTCTCTGCAGAGCTTTTAAGCACTTACTTCCATCAATGACGAAGGAAGAAATTTTGGAAACTACAAAAATTTATTCAGTTGCAGGATTACTAAATTCCGATTCACCTCTGGTGAGAACACGGCCATTTCGCGAAGTACATCATACGGCAACAACTTCATCAATTATAGGTGGAGGAAATATTCCACGACCGGGAGAGATTTCACTGGCTCACAATGGAATCTTATTTTTTGACGAAATCGCAGAATTCAATCCTACGGTTTTAGATTCACTAAGACAACCAATCGAAGACAAATTCATAAATATTTCACGAATAAATTCTGCGACAAAATTTCCATCAAATTTTATGTTTTTGGCAACAATGAATCCATGTCCTTGCGGATTTAAATCCGACAAAAAGATCAGATGTATTTGCACTGACACACAAGTGAACAACTATCAAAAAAGGCTTTCCGGTCCACTTTTGGATCGGTTTGACATTTTCGTAGAAGTCGAGAAATCAAATATAAATGAAGTGCTTGAAAAAGAATCTCGCACTACGGGTCAAACAATTCCGCAAAAATCATCTCATCCGGCATTCATGGAAAACGCGGAAAAAACACAAAAAGAAAGATTTTCAAAATCGACGATTTCACGAAATGGAGACATGGACATTGATGATATAAAAAAATATTGTTGTCTAACAGACGACGCAAAAGACATCTTGAATCGCGCCGCAGAAAAACTAAATCTTTCAAATCGAGGCTACCTGAAAGTAATAAAAATTTCCCGTACAATAGCAGACATGGAAATGAAAGAAAAAATAGAAACGCCACACATCCTCGAAGCATTGCAGTATAGAAGGACAAGTTGAGGGCATGCTGAAAAACACGCACTACCGCGTCAACTTCGTCGCTTCTTTTTCGCCGTACCATCCTATACGGCTCATGCAGAAGCTCCTTGTTTCCTTGTATTACATTGTTTTTCAACATGCCCTTGAAGAAATATTTTGAACTTTTCCTCTCTACTAAGCCTTTTTATCCTGTTTTCCTCTTTTGAAGCGGTAGATCTATTACGAAATTTTTTCGAATAAACGAGTTCTACAGGTCTGCGTGAACTTGTGTATCTTGCCCCAAGTTTTGAAGTGTTGTGTTCATTTATTCTGCGCTCCAAATCGACCGTTATTCCGGTATACAGAGTGTCATCCGCGCATTTGAGTATGTAGATGTAATACATCAATTCGATTCACAAATATTTTTTTAAAGATTACACTAAAATCACTTACTCTACAAAAACGCATGGAATACTTCGATCTTTACAACAAAAACGGCGAAAAACTCAATGAAATAAAACTTCGCTCAGAGGTACATAGAGATGGAGATTGGCACCACGCTGTGGATATTTGGATATTGAATAGTCACAGAGAATTACTTTTGCAAAAGAGATCAACACAAAAAGAATCATTTCCTGGGCTTTGGGAAGTGTCTTGTTCAGGACACATTTCGGCAGGTGAGGAATCAAGAACATCGGCATTGCGTGAAATAAAAGAAGAGATAGGTCTTGATGTCACAGAGGAAGAATTAAAATTTCTTTTCACATCAAAAGAGTCTTGTATCACAAACAATGGCACATTTATAAACAACGAATTCAAAGACGTTTATTTGGTCGAAAAGGATGTCGAAATAAAAGACTTGAATCTTGATCTTTCAGAGGTGTCCGAAGTAAAATTCATGAAGATAGAAGATCTAAAACATTGCATAGAATCTAACGACAAAAATTTTGTCCCACACAAAGAATCATACGAAAAATTATTTGAATATCTATTAAAAGATCATGGAACAGGAAACAAAAAATTGTAAAAAATGTGAAGCAAAGTTCTCCATCGAGAAAGAAGACGAGGATTTTTATGCAAAAATGAATGTACCTCACCCAACACTTTGTCCATCTTGCAGAATGCAGCGAAAAATGTGCTTCAGGAATGAAAGAACTTTGTACAAAGCAAAATGTGCATTCTCAAATCAAGACATGCTTTCCGTATATCCTCCAACAACAAAATACAAAGTGTATGAACAGAAAATATGGTGGTCGGACAAATGGAATGCACTCGATTACGGTATGGATTTCGACTTCAATAAGCCGTTTTTCGAGCAGTTTGAAGAACTGTGTTTAAAAGTGCCAAAAATAAATCTCGACAACAGAGCAAATGAAAACAGTGACTACTGTAATGACACAAGTCAACTTAAAGATTCATATTTATGTTTCAATAGTGAGCAATCTCAGGATTTCTACTATTGCACAACGAGTGCATATGGTAGGGACTGCATGGATATGTTTTGGGCATTACAATGCGAATTATGTTATGAGTGTACAAAAATCACAGGAGGTTATCATTGCTTTTTCTGTTTTAATTCAAGCAATATAAGCGACTGTTTCTTTTGCGAAGATTTGGTTGGTTGTAAAAATTGTTTTGGATGCATCGGACTTCATCACAAAGAATATTGCTTATTTAATGAGCAATTAAACAGAGAACAATACGAAAATTTTATAAATGAGTTCAGATTTACTTATAAAAACATACAAGACTCAAAAAATAAATTAGCAGAACTAAGACTGAAAATTCCGCATAAAAATCTGGAGATAGATAACAGCGAGAACTGTTTAGGCGACTACATAAGCAGTTCAAAAAACTGTACATATTGTTTTGATGTAATGGGATCGCAAGATTGCAAATATGTATGGGATGGCATGTTAAATACAGGATATGATTGTTTTAACACGGGACTGGATGCAAATTTTATTTACGAATCAGTTGGGGTTTACAGATCAAACAATGTAAAATTTTGTAATAAATGTTCTCAAAACAACGACACATTATATTGCGATTACTGCTATAAATTAAGCAATTGTTTTGGATGTACAAATCTAAATTACAATGAATACTGCATCCTAAATAAAAAATATACAAAGGAGGAGTATGAAAAACTATTGCCAAGAATTATAGAACACATGAAAACAACAGGGGAATGGGGAGAATTTTTTGATCCGGAAATAAGCCTTATCGGATACAATAGCTCAATGGCACAATATTATTTTCCTTTGGACAAAACAACAGCTTTAAGACAAGGTTTCAAGTGGGAAGATTATGAAAGGCCTAAAACGGAACTAAAAAGTACAAAAGCAAAAGACCTACAAAACGATATCTCGGAAGTAAATGACGACATTTTAAACGCAACAATAGAATGCGAAAAAGATGGCAAACTCTTTAAAATAATTCCGCAAGAATTCAATTTTTACAAAAAACATGGCTTGGCACTACCTCATTTGTGTCACGATTGCAGGAATTTAGAAAGGAAAAGGAAAATGAATCCGAGAAAATTATATGAAAGAGAATGTATGGAATGTGGTACAAAAATATCAACGACATACGCTCCAGATCGCAAAGAAATAGTATATTGTGAAAAATGCTATTTGGATGAAATTTAGAACTGTTTCTTAACCGACGCCGCCCTTTTGGGCTTATCATAGCCAGGAATCCAGCTACGTAAAGAAACAACGCTAAGAGATTTTCCTTTGATAGGATAAGAAGTTTTTAAATCAAAACTTCTTCCACCAACAATCATATAAATATCTTTTTGGTCTTGAAGATCTAGTCTTATTCTTTCTCCGGCCTTCAAATTTCTGCTTACATCAAGGAAAACAGAGACAACACCTTCGGAATTTTTATCAATTTTATGTCCGACATTTCCGAAAGAAATATATCCATTTTCTATTTGTCCATCAGCCAAAACATCATCGCCACTTTTCAAAACAGCTTTACTTATATTGTCTGAAAGAACACCGAAGACCTTTAGTTTAAGACCATTTACGACCATTTCATCATCATGAGTTCTGAATGAAATTTTCATCATATCAACATTTGTAGATCCAGGAATAATAGAAAGAACATCCTTATTTCTAGATATTTCAAAATCAACTTTTCTATTATCAACTTCAGCAACGGAATGTTCGACGGAATTAAATCCCAAAACATTCGCCATGAAAGTTTGAGTGGTTTTATCCGAACCAACTGCGACAGTTGAACAAATAACCATCACGAAAAGAAAATAAAATTTAATTATTTTTTCTATATGCATCGATAATATTTTTTACAAAATCCTGCGTTGCAGGTAAGTCGGGACTGAAATTGATTCCTAAGCCATTGGCTTTTGAATCAGCCAAAAAGCTTTGTACATAAGGGTAAAAAGACGAACTATCATCAACATCTTTAAAATGTTTTTCAGTACTTTTAGTAAGATCGGCTTCAAAATAATCCATCACCATTTTCAAAACATCGCCTCTTGTTATTTTTCTCTCAGGTGAAAAATTAAGTGCGGAAGTATTCAAAAGTCCAAGATTATAAACCGTTTGAACATAAGGTGCATACCACTGATCTGGGCTTACATCAGTGTAAGAAAGCACTTCATTTTTTGACAAAGGAATCTTCAAATAGTCCACAAAAGTTTTCATGAACTCGGCCCTATTAACCTCTTGTTGAGGTCCAACAGCAACTACATCACTGACAGCATAATAACCATTGTCAGGATTTGTAGCTTTCACGAAAACATAGTGATTATTCGTTGCTCCATATGGATGTTCAGGAAATTTTACATAGTGTGAATTCTCCTCAGTTCGGCCATCTCTGGCAAAATCAGTCTCAAGATTTTTTGCTGAATTTTCATAAACATAATAGCCAAGAGGTGTAGAAAAAGATGTATTTTCAAAATATTTTCCATTGTCACTTTCAAGCAATACATCATCCTTTCTAAACAATTCAAAATTATGTTTTTTAATGACGTATTTATTATCATTGAAATTTAATTCAACTTTTCCGTCAGGTGAAATATCGGAAATAAAAATGTCTTTTATTTTTCCAGGTCCTTCAAAAACATTTGAGATGAAAACATTATTTGTCGTATCAGCATCGGTTTTATCAGCTATATCCAAATAAATAGGAATATCACCACCATTATAATTTCCATCAAAAATAACTTCATAATTTTTGATTATATACGTTGCATTTTTTGCCAATGAGAAACCATAATCGGTGTTTCTTACGATTACATTTTTTTGAGTGCCATCGCCATGCAAAAGAACACGTGCATTTATAAGCCTTCCACCAAGGTTTTTTACGACAATACTCGCATTATATTTGTAATAATTGAAGTCAGGTGTAGGGTCTGATTCTTTGTTCAAAACAACGTTCATTATGGAAAGATCAGGAGCAGATGGCGCAAGATCTTCATAAGTCGCTTTCAAAACACCCAAAACAGAAGTGTTTATGATGTCATAATCGCTCTTATTTAAAGCATTATTCAAGAAAATACCTCCTGTAATGGAAACTGCGATAAGCACAAAAGCTAACTTTCTTGATGGGACCTTCATTTTTATTTATTTTTGTTTTTCTTTAAATCTACCAATTATAGCAGAAATAAGGCGAAAAATCAACGCATTAGGGCGCAAAAAACACTCAAAAAGGTTTAAATTTAGTAGAAAATCTGTATAATAACTCCGTTATGGCTAATTTCGTAATAAAAGGAGGCAAAAAACTTCAAGGATCTGTCACGGTAAGTGGCTCAAAAAACGCAGCATTGCCTATAATTTGCGCATCACTTTTGTCGAAAGAAAAAGTGATACTTGAGAATGTTCCAAACATAGAGGACGTAAAATCAATAATAAAAATTATCACGGCCCTCGGCGCAAAAACATCGTTTGAAAATAATATTTTGGAAATAGATCCTTCAAAAGTTTCAGACCAGGAAATTCCAAGTGACATGGTTGCGAAAATGCGTGCATCAATTTTGATTCTTGGTGGACTTTTGCCAAGAACAGGAAAAGTGAAAATGAATTATCCGGGAGGATGCGTGCTTGGAAAAAGATCTGTAGACGCACATACACATGCTTTCAAAGAACTTGGTTGCGATGTAATCGATGACACACAAGGATTAAATATCAAATGTAATATTCTAAAAGGTAAGAAAATAATTCTTCCGGAATTGAGTGTCACAGCAACGGAAAATGCTGTAATGGCGGCAGTTTTGGCAAATGGAGAAACAGAAATAAGGCTTGCTGCATGCGAACCACACGTACAGGACTTGTGCAATTTCCTAAATAAACGAGGAGCAAAAATCAAAGGAATTGGTACAAATGTCCTCAATATAAAAGGAGTAAAAAAATTAAAAAAAGTAAAATATAGAATCACAGGAGATTATTTGGAAGCGGGAACGATACTTATCGCGGCGGCAGCTACAGGCGGAAATGTGCTTGTAAAAGGTTTTAATCCAAACGATCTAGATAGTCTTTGGCAAAAACTTGAAGAAGTGGGAGTGAAATTGGAAATAAAAAAAGACAGCGTAAAAATAATTCCGGCAGAAAAACTGGAAGCCGTGAAAACGCTTAGGACAGCCGTTTTTCCGAGTTTTCCGACGGATTTGCAAGCACCATTTGCAGTGCTTTTGACTCAAGCACATGGTATAAGCAAAGTCTTCGAAACGTTGTTTGAAGGTAGACTTAATTATATTTTTGAATTGGAAAAAATGGGTGCAAAAATAAATCTTTTAAACCCACATCAAGCATTAATCTCAGGTCACACAAAATTAAAAGGAGTGCCGATCGCAAGTTGTGATATCAGAGCGGGTGCTGCGATGGTGATAGCTGCGCTTGTAGCAGAAGGCAAAACTGAGATCTCGAACATAAATTATATTGATAGAGGTTACGAAAAAATCGAAGAAAAACTTCGTGACCTTGGGGCAGACATAGAAAGAATTTAAAAAATTATTTCAACTTTTCCATCGATATCAGTTCTATGAATTTTTATGCCATATTTCTCTAACCGATTTAAAACTATTTCAGTGGGGAAGTCATATGAATTATTTTTGCCGCAACTTATTACCGCAATTTTAGGGCTTACCGCCTTCAGAAAATCCTCACTCGAAGAATTTTTACTTCCATGATGCGAAATTTTCAAAACATCAGATTTCAAATTTTTATATTTCGAAATAATTTTTTTCTCGACACTTTGCCCGATATCTCCACCGACAAAAATAGATTTATCTCCATAAATAATTCGCATGGCGATAGAGGAATCATTCACATCTTTAAAAGTTTGTCCGTTTATTTTTGAAAACGGATATAGTGTATCAACAAAAGTGCTGCCAAAATCGAAATCAGTTTTACTATCGGCGACAAAAACCTCAGCACCTTCATCTTTAACAGCCTTCAAGAAATTCGCATAACCATCACTTTTATATATTACAAAAGTCATCATTACACGTTTAACATCATAATTTTGAAGGACGCTTATAAGTCCGTTTAGATGATCGGCATGGGGATGAGTAAGAACCATCAGGTCAATAGTCCTATCAAAGAAAAACATCGTATCTCCTATTTCCTTCGAGACATAATCTTTTGGTCCGCCATCTATCAAAATATGTTTATTCTCAGGCGTTTTTATAAGCAAACTATCTCCCTGACCAACGTCCAAAAAATAGGCATGAAATCTTTCATCAGGTAAATCCAACGCGAAAATAACGCACGACACAGCCGAAACAAAGACAATCTGAAAAACGTACTTCCTGAATAATTTTAAAATTTTTATAAAAAACATGCCCCGAGTTTACACAGGGGGCATTAAATTTTCTTAAATTTTTCTTAAAATAATTCTAAAATCTTATTTCTTCTTTTTCTTTGTGAAAGCTCTTCCAAGAGCTGCAGATAGTGCAACAAGTCCAAGCAATTCAGGTCCAGTCTCAGCCAAAGTAACCTTCTTTAGCACACCTTCACTTTCGTTTCCGGCTGCATCTTTTTGAGTGATTTTGAACCAATATTCTCCAGGAGTAAGATCTTTTACTGAATATTTATTAGCGGCAGCATCAAGGCTTGCTTTCTTAGCATAGCTTGTTCCCTGATCCTGACTCATATAAACAAGTTGTTCTTTTGTGTCATTTTTATTTTCCACAGGATTTTCCCATGAAAGATTTACTACATATTTTCCGGCAGAGAAAACATAGTCCGCCATTAGTTTCGCGACATCTTTTGGAGGAATAATATCCTCTACATTTGTAGGCGTCTTAGCCGCAACGACTCCTGTAAATTCGCCTGTCGCTTTTGATGCGCTGATTTCATTTCCACTGTTATCTTTAAGTCCAAGAACAGAAACTGTATATTTTGTTTCAGACTGAGGGGAAGTTGTGACTATAGCTGAAGCATCTGCGACATTATCGGTGTTTTTACCAAGTTCAACTCCCAAAATCTGTAGTTGTTTTGTAGCATCTGTTGCTTCAACGATATTAAAATTTTGAGAAGGATCGATACTTAACACAACAGCCTCATTGAAAGTAACAATAACATGTGTATTATCCATTGGTTCGACTTTCACGACCTCAGGTCCTTTTACGTCAGCGGCAACCTTGTCAGCTCCACTACCATCAAATTCGGCAGTATCTGAAGTTCCACTTATAATAGGATTTCCAAATGTATCTTCAATATCTATTCCGGCAGTAAGTTTGTATTTTGCTTTTTCTGTCTGTGGAGCAGTTGTAAGAAGAACTGTTTTATTATCTTTATCGTCTTTGTCCATTTCGGCTTTAAGAACAGCCAAAGGCTCAAGAGTATTCTCATCTTCGATTTGGAAAGCATCTTCAGGTTTATCTTTTGGAAGAACAACCGCCTCTGAGAAAACAATTTTTACTTGTTCTTTGCTCATAGCAGTAGCCTTTGAAACTTGAGGTGCCGTATTATCTTTTGCTTCCGGAGCATCAGCCGCTGGAGTCACAGATACCTCAGGAGCTCCCCAGTTTACACTTTCGTTTCCGGCATCATCATAAGCAACAACAGAAAAATAATATTTTTTGCCGTTTTCAAGACCGGTAACATTGTAAGTCAAAACATTTCCGGCATCTTTGATGAAAGCATATTTCTCTCCCGGATTTTGCACTGACTTAACGTCATAGTGAACTTTATATCCGGCAACTTTCAAATTGTCAGTTGCGGCATCCCAAGAGATTTTTGCACCTTTGTTTAGGGCAACTCCCTTTATGCCAATGACATCGCTTGGAGAAGCTTTGTCAACGGCAGCAAAGGCCGTAAAGCTCATTGTCATGACCACAATAGCCAGTGACGCAAATAGTTTTGAGAATATGTTCTTCATTTTTATTTTTGTTATTTTTTCTTTGTATCATGGAATTATAGCAAAAAACGCTGGATTTATCAACCCCCTTTTCATTAGAATGTCCTAAGAAATAAAAACGACAAAATGAACATCAATATTGACGAAAGTGTATTCAAACAATATACGGGGCTAAAAGTTGGAATAATAATCATCAAAAACGTAAACAACACAAGGCGAATTTCCTATATACAAAGCCTTCTTCGCGGTATCTGGGCACAACGCCAAAAAGAATTTGAGAACAAAGAAATCCATGATGAACCGTACATAAAAGCATGGGATGAGGCATTCGGAATGTTTGGAATTTCTCCATTGAAACATCAGCACGTAGTCGCAAAATTACTTTCTAAGGCAAAATCAGGAGAAGAAGTAATACATAAAACAGCACTGGAAGACATATGCAGATATTTTAATATGAAATATTTATTACCTGTTCGTAGTAAGGACATAGATTGGCTTTGTGGAGACTTAAATTTGCTTTATACAAAAGGTGGTGAGCCTTTCAGACCGGCAAATTCAATAGAGGTTTACAATGCCACGGAAGGGGAAGTTGCATACATGGATAAAGGCGGAATAGTGCAGAGATACTGGAATTATCGCGAATGTGAAAGAACAA
>Ga0172370_10009145_pt1 | contig 11669 bp, 16 predicted proteins | sample LakKiv5m_FD_114538 | JGI IMG/M metagenome (GOLD analysis project Ga0172370, IMG submission 114538) | Freshwater microbial communities from Kabuno Bay, South-Kivu, Congo - kab_022012_11.5m | ecosystem: Environmental > Aquatic > Freshwater > Lake | place: Democratic Republic of the Congo...
CTCATCCTTCAGGGAATTATTTTTGCCGACACCAATATTCAATTTCAAAAACTTCAAAAAGAAATAAAAAACATATCTGGAAAATTGATCATTCTTCAAACCGACACAGATCGTGTGACAGCTTCACTCATAAAACTTAACAACGAAACTACGGCCTCGGACATTGTAAAACAACAAACCAATCAAGCATTTCTCGCCGAAACCGATCCAAATGGCGTACTTTCAAATGCAAATTTATCTCAAACTTTGGGAATTCAATCAACTACCGAAACCAAGTTAAGATTAAAATCCGGTTGGAATAATATTGATATTTACGAATCAGCCAAACCAAGCAGTCGCATTATTGCGCAAATTATTAACAATCAAGACTATCTTGTTATTGAAAAACAACCAAATTGGTACAAAATAAAACTCACCAATCTTTCTGAGGGCTGGGTTCAGTCCCAGTTCGTCTATGAAACAAACTAAGCGTCAATTAATTGATAACGTACTTTTTCTTTATGGGGGTATTGTTTCTTTTGCTCTAACCGGTATCGCATTATTTAATCTTAATAACCTCAGCAGTGTTATTACCTTTATCCTTTTTTTACCTGTATCAATATATTTTTTACTTCGTTTATTTGTTATTATTTCAAAAACAACAAACAAATTATTAAACAATAATCATCATAGACACCCCTATTTTGGCGATTTTTCTATATTAACTTTCATAAAACAATCAGAGAACAGCTTCATGTTTAATTTATTTCTTCTTGCTCTTTCCATTAGTCTAATCTTTTTCCGTATTAGTTTAAATAATCTCAAATGAAACTTAATAAAGCATTAATCATCTATGGTTTTGCAGCATGCCTCTTTTTAACCATTGTTGGCATTTTCTCGGCTCAGAATATAAGTCAACTACTAAGCAGTTTTATTTTTCTACCACTGGTATTTCTCTTTGCAACCAAGATTTTTCACTCTCCTTCACAAAATAACATCAAGTCAAAAACTGTAAATCCAATATCTGCTCAAAACGAAATCCCGGCAGTGGTACAAAATATATCACCTCTTCAACCGGAAATATTTCCCAGAGTTGCCGATAAAAATAAACGATTATTTCTTAAACTTATTGGTTCGACCAGCTTTACGATTCTTCTTATGTCTCTTTTTACCAAAAAAGCTCAGGCTTCATTTTTTGGTAGTGTACCTGGACCGGGTGTAGTTTCCATCAAAAATATTGCCGGAAACAAAATTGATCCTGCCGAAAAAAATCCCACCGATGGTTATGCTATTACCAATATTGATAACGCCACCTACCCTTACTACTATGGTTTTATCAACAAAACTGGAGGTTGGTACATTATGAGTGAAGATGCATCCGGTGAGTATTTGTACGCCAAAGGTACCACCGATTTCACAACCAACTGGAACAATCGCAAAACCACTCTTAGCTATGGTTACTTTAACGCTATCTTTGGTTAATCAAAATGACAACAAATGAAAATCGCTAAGGAAAAAATATTTGTTGTTATCATATTGTTTTTCCTTCTCTCATATCTACTGGAAACGATTATTAAACCCATTAATATTCAATTATCGTCACCTTATTCATTTTTAAATCTTTTTTACATTACCAAATATCCTTTTACTTCTTTTGTAATCGCAATTAGAGCCATATCGTTATTTCTAATCCCCCTGCTATTAATTTTATATTTCAAAAATAGGTATTTTCTAAAATTAGTTTTTCTTTTATCTGTTGGCATTCTTTCTCAGCTTTTATCAATTCAAGTTATTATTTCGGGAAACACCAACATTACTTTTGAATGGGCCCTGTCTTTGTCGATCGCGGGAGCATTGTTGATAATTCCGTTAATATATGTCTTTTTAAAGGGAACCATAATCACTACAAAAAATAAACTGGCTCGTAAAGATTCAGTTTTAAACAAAAAAATCAAATTTGATGAAATTTAGGTATCTTGACACAACTGTCAAATTAGTATAACTTAACAACAATAAATGCTAACTGTCATCATTCCTTCAAAAACGGAGAGATTTTTACAAAGAACAATCCAGGATGTCTTGGAAAAAGCCACCGGAGAAATTGAAGTACTTCCGGTTCTTGACGGTTATCATCCACCTCAAGAAGAAATAGTTAACGATCCAAGAGTTCGCTATATCTATCTTCCTCCACAAAACTACACACAAAAAAGACACGGAGTAAACAAGGCAGTCTCCGAAGCCAAAGGTGAGTTCGTTATGTCTCTTGATGCTCATTGTATGATGGCAAATGGTTTTGATACCCAACTGGCCAAAAATCATCAACCAAACTGGGTACAAATTCCCAGAAGAAACCGCCTTGATCCCGAAAATTGGTGTCTTCAACCCCAAAGTGATAATCGTCCGCCGATAGATTATGAATATTTTATGTTTCCTCCCCTACTCAAAGATCATTCTCTCCATGGTTTCAAATGGGATGTAAAAACTCTCGCCAGGTGGAACACTCCCATTGATGACACCATTGAATTTCAAGGTTCGTGTTGGTTTATGACAAAAGAATGGTTCAACAAAATGGGTTTTATGCAAATTGAAGGCTACACCGGCTGGGGACAAGAAGCGGAAGAAATTTCTCTTACCACTTGGAAAAATGGAGGAGAGGTAAAAACAAATAAAAATACCTGGTACGCTCATTTGCACAAAGGAGTCAAATACGGCCGAATGTACTGGATGAGTCGTAATGAAAATCGCTGTAGTTACGAATATGCTTATGATTTTTGGTTAAATAAAAACAAAGACTTTTTTATTAGCATAATTGAAAAATTTATGCCTATGCCTGGATGGCCAGATAACTGGAAAGAGCTATTATGGCCTCAATAATTATTATTGTTAAATTGGTGTAATATACTAATTATTGAGGTTAAATAAAAAAATATGAGTAACACAAAAAACCTTTCCGTTATTTACTGCACAGCCAATCTTGAAGACGACAAGCTGGAAAATAAAATAAGAAAACAAATTCGTGAAAATAGTGGCGATTTACCAATTATTTCCGTATCCAGAAAACCCATCAAGTTTGGAAAAAATATTTGCGTCGGCAAAGTACCTATATGTGACTCATCACTTTTAAAAATGCTTTTAAAGGGTTTGGAAAAGGCAAATACCGAATACGCTGTTGCCACTGAAGCCAACTGTCTCTATCCACCTGAATATTTTTCATTTATTCCCCCAAAAGACAATATCGTCTATCGTTACGGTAATGTTTGGACTCTAGGAGATAGATTTTGGAGAAAAAAATACTTAGATGGAGCTCAAGTTTGCAATCGAAAATTCTGGATATCCAGTATTAAAGAAGCCTTAAAAAAACAAAAGGGTTGGGAAAAATTGGATACTCAACCTGTTTTTGAAGTTATTGATTATCTTTCCTGGAACTCGGAAAATGCTGTTGTCAGGCTAATCACTCCCAACACTTCCAAAAAATATTCTAATCTTTTCAGAGGCTTAAAACCAAAAAGTGACTTGCCGTACTGGGGCATAGCGAATGACTTAAAAAAAGAGTGGGGAGCATAAAAAGTATGTCATGGAAACCTTAGCCTATTTCGTTGAAAAATTTAGTCTTGATTTGGCCCAACCCTCACCTTTCAGGCTACCAATCAGCCGGGAAACAGACATTCCTCAGATTTTTAAAGAACTAGATTTTAAAGTTGGAGCCGAAGTTGGTGTTTATCGTGGAGGTTACTCGGAAGCATTGTTAAAGGGCGTTCCGGGATTAAAACTCTACGGTATTGATCTCTGGGAACTCTATCCGGGCTACCGGGATTACAAACATGGTGACATTACTGATGCCTACAATGAAGCACTCAACAAAACGAAAGATTACGATTGTCAATTAATAAAAGGTTGGAGCAACGAAGTCGTCAAGGGTTTTACCGACAACAGTTTGGACTTTGTTTATATAGATGGCAATCATTCATACGAATACACCGTCCAAGATATAGCTCTTTGGTCTCCTAAAGTTAGAAAAGGTGGTATTGTTTTTGGACACGATTTTGAAGACTGGTCTCACAACTGGCGTCGAAGATATATGCATGTCCCCGCTGCCGTCACCGGTTGGTGCAACTCTTACCAAATTCATCCTTGGTTTATCATCGCCAAGGACAAACACCCCAGCTGGCTCTATATCAAATGAGAAGTCTTACAAACGATTGTCTCCAAATTCGTGGTCTCAATCTATTTGTTTACAATAATGAATCGGTATCCAATCACTTGCGTCAAAAGAAAGATTTTTTTGAATCCACCACTCTTGACTATTTAAGAGATCGTCACAAAATCCAAAAAGTCATCATTGATGCCGGTGCCAACATTGGTAATCACTCCGTTTATTTTGCCAACTTTCTAAAGTACCAAAAAATCATCTGTTTTGAGCCGGTCCCGGATAACTTCGCACTACTTACAAAAAACCTTGCTCCTTATCCCAACATTAAACTATATGAAGTAGCTCTCAGTCACCAAGCAATAAAGCTGGGTATGTACTGCAACCTAAGAAACATGGGTAGTGCAAAAATCTACAGAGGAGGCAAACTAAAAGTAAACGCCATTACGCTAGACAGTCTCAATCTAAAAAACGTCACTCTGATGAAAATTGATGTCGAAGGACACGAACCACTTCTTCTTGAAGGCGCCAAAGACACCATAAACCGCTGCCACCCTCTAATCTTAATTGAAGACTGGAACCATACTTACCAAAAACTTCTTCCCCACTATGTTCTTGAAAAGGGTTGGCCAGAACACCAAACCTACCTGTACCGATATAATAGTAAAACGATATGACTGACCTGACTATTCTCTACTACACAGCCAACGTCCTCAAAGAGCCATTTGCTACTAAGGTTAGAGAAGTTCTATGGACAGCAAAGGAAGACTACCCACTCATTAGTATTTCTCATAAACCACTAAATTTTGGCCAAAACATTGTTGTTAATTTAAATCGTAGTATTGTAAGTATTTACAAACAGATATTAATTGGCTCCCAAGCCGCTACCACCGATTATGTAGCGATGGCCGAAGACGACTGTCTCTATTCCAAAGAACATTTTTCGTTTCGTCCTCGTACTGACGAGTTTGCCTACGACAAATCTCGTTGGTCCATCTATTCTTGGAGTGACCCTCCTGTATTTTCCTACAAAGATAGAATTAGTAACTCCACCATGATTGCTCCACGCAAGTTATTAATAGAAGCACTGGAAGAACGATTTGCCAAATTCCCGGATGAATCAAAAATTCCGCTTCGCTATTTTAGTGAACTTGGAAAATATGAAAAATACTTAGGAGTCAAAACACAAAAAATCAGACTATATAATGCCAAAGTACCTTCAATTACTTTTTCACACTCGCAAGCCATTGGCTACGAATATCAAGGTAATCGCAAAAAACTTGGCGAACTTCAGGCCTACGATATCCCCTTTTGGGGACAAGCATGTGATATTATCCAGAAATACTACTTATGAAGGATATTACGATACTCTACTACTCAGCCAGTACTGGTGACCCAATCTTTGGACAAAGAATTCGAGAAAAACTCCTTGAGAATAAGGGAGACTTACCTCTTGTATCGGTAACTCAAGAACCGCTTCCTGATTTTGGCCACAATATTTATGTCGGTCGTCATGATAACTGTTATGCTAACGAATTTCGTCAAATCCAAATAGGCTTAAATGCCATTAAAACTAACTATGTTCTTACCGCGGAAGCAGACTGTCTCTACCCTCCGGAATATTTTCAATTTCAACCACCGGAAAACGGACGAATTTATCGTTATGGTAATGTTTGGGTACAATTCATGCTTGATTTAAATAAAAGAAATCCCTATTTTTATTACAAAGGTTTTTCCGATGGTGCCCAAATCATTGACAAAAATCTTTGGTTAAGTCATATCAATAAAGCTCTAGAAGGAAGACCAAAATGGTCAAGCAAAACCGACCCAACTCCTCCAAGTTTTGCAACACACACCGACTCCAAATATCACTGGGAATCCGAAAATCCTGTCATTACTTTTAAAACGACTTTTGGCGTTCGTCGTCATACTCAATTAAATCGAACGGTTCCTCCCAGAAGAGAATTACCGTTTTGGGGTAATGGTCAATTATTAAGAGATGCTTTAAATATATGAAAAATATTGCCCGTATGGCCACACATGTTCCCGTTTTGACTAGAGCTTTTGATATCTCGAAAGGCGACGTTTTGGAAGTTGGTACCGGATATTTCTCCACTACTCTACTAGATTGGTTGTGTTCCTTTTCCGGCCGAAAATTGGTTTCCTACGAAACCGACCAAAACTGGTACAACAGAGCTAAAAAAATGCAGTCTGATTATCATGATATTATTTTTGTTGAAAATTGGAACGATGTTCCCCTTGAAGAAAAACACTGGGGATTGGCTTTTGTAGATCACGACCCTCATAAAGAAAGAGCCCACACCATAGAAAGATTAAAGGACAAGGCAGACTACATTGTGGCTCACGATACCGAACCCAGATCGGAAAATGGTTATGGTTATCCACGCATTTACCCTTTATTTAAATATCGTTTTGACTTCAAAAAAGTTGAGCCTTGGACTAGCGTCTTCAGTAACTTTTATCCATTATTAAAACGATTCAAATAATATGGACACTCTTGCTTATATCTATAAAAAATATTGCCTTACTCCCCAAAACTCGTCCTCTCCCATCAAAATTGACAAAAGTCGTTGGGACATTGGCTTTTTATTAAACGACCTAGAGTGCAAAAAAGGAGTTGAAGTTGGTGCATTTAAAGGCGTTTTTACCGCAAGTCTTGCCAGAAAGTCTCCAAATACCGAAGTTACCGGAATAGATGCTTGGACAGTCTATAAGGGTTATAAAGATACCGATATTACCTCACTAGAATCCGAAGCTCAAACTGAAGCAGAGCATCGTGCTAGTGAAATACCGAATATGAAACTTAAAAAAGCATGGTCACTTGACGCCGCCAAGACCTACAACGATGGTTCCTTAGACTTTGTATATATTGATGCCAACCATGATTATGAACATTGTAAAGAAGATCTTGAAGCGTGGGCAAAGAAAGTCAAAAGCGGTGGATTAGTCATGGGCCATGACTATGTCAAAAACGAAAAACAAAATGTGGGTGTCATTAAAGCCGTTGACGAATGGGTCAAAAAATACAACATCTCCCCTCTTTTTATCTGGGCCGATAGTACTCCCAGTTGGATGTACGTTCAAAAATGAAGTTACTGCAACATGAACACCTTAAAATATCTTGAAAATAAATTTCACCTGGATTTAAAACAAACCTCCCCCATCACTTTTTTTTGTAATCGCTTGGTGGACTTGCCAATAATTTTTAAAGAGTTGGGCTTTAACAAAGGGGCTGAAATTGGTGTTCTCAGAGGAGATTACTCCGAAATCCTCTGTCAATCAAATCCTGATTTAAAGCTTTTCTCCATCGACGCCTGGGAGTTCTATCCAGTCTGGAAGAATTTTCGGAGAGCACGTCACTATCCTCCCATTTACGAAGAAGCCAAAAATAGACTGAGTCATTATCCAAACAATCAAATTATCAAAAAATGGAGTATTGACGCCGTTAAAGACTTTGAAGACAACTCACTAGACTTTGTCTTTATCGACGCCGACCATCGCTACGATAGTGTCATCACCGACATAACGGAGTGGAGTAAAAAAGTCAGAAGTGGTGGAATTGTCTCGGGACATGATTATGGCGTTAAGGGTAATTTCGTTCAGGTTACAAAGGCAGTCAACAATTGGACAAAGGAACACCACCTTGATACTTGGTTTATTTTAAGAAGCCCAATTAACAGACACGATACCTGTTGGCTTTGGGTAAAACAATAAAAAATATATGAAAATCTTATATTGCACTTTTCATTTTCCTGATTTTGGCCTGGATACTTTATTTTCTGGTATTCATGAAATACTAGGTGCCGATAGTATCTTTGATTATCCCGAAAAAGTAATTCTTCATGGCGAAAAACATAATCGTTATGTTAATTATCCTGCGTTTTTCGATTTACCAAAAACCAAAACGGACGCCGAAAAATATGAGATGTTAAAAAATGAAGAGTTTGATTATCTCGTTGTTGGCTGTCGTGCTTTTGCCCACTACACTTATCACCGAAACAGTCACCGACATATTGATGATGATTTTTATGCACTACTCAAAGAAAAAAGCCTAACTATTCCCACCATCTTGATAGACCAAGGTGATGATCCGGAAATAAATAACGACTTAATAAAAGACCTTCATGCCAAAGTATATTTAAAACGAGAGTATCACTTGGAATATAAAAATAATCCGCCTCTGGATTTTGATATGGATTTGTGTCGGGACTGTAATGTAAACTGTGCCGACAGAAAACTAAAAAACCAATGAAACTTTCAATCATTATCGCCTTTTATAACAGTCACGGTGCAGTTAAAAGACAAATAAAGCATTTTGCAGCCATGAATTTACCTGACGACATTGAATTTATTTTTGTCGATGACGGTAGTAATCCACCCCACAACATCAAAGACTACTCTCTAAAAAATCTAATCCTCCATCACACATACGATAAACGTCCTTGGACTCAAGGACTGGCCAGAAATGCCGGTGCAAAAATAGCTCTCGGTGAATACTTATTAATGACCGATATTGATCATATTTTGTCAAAAGAAGCCATCATGGAATCATACAATTTTACTGGTGAAAAAATGATTTTCCCGCGCTACTTTGGTGTGCTCCTCGAAGATGGTCGTCTTAGTCAGGAAACGGAGGTTCTCATTGATTACGGTCTTGATCCCGCCCGAATCGCCTCCAAAAGAGGTCTCTACGCCAGTGTCCACGGGAACACTTTTTGTATTAAGAAGAAAACTTTTTTTGAACTAGGAATGTATGACCCACGACATTGCAATTATGGTCATCACGCAGCAAGTAAAAAGGGTGAAGACGGCGCTTTTAATGCAGTTTGGAATCGCTGGGCTGCACAAAAAGGCATCCTTCCGAGCCTTGGTTCCAAAATCTACCACTTTCCTATCGGCAGATATACACTTACCTGCAATTTTAATCCTCATGGATTATTTCACAATTTAAGTCAAGCTCAAGAAATCCAACCGAACAAGCCATGAAGACCTCCGTTTTATACTACTCGGGAAACACTCAAAATCCGGCTTTTGAAAAGAAAATCACCGATAGCCTCTTAAAAACCATTGGCAAATTACCTTTGATCTCTGTCACTCAAATTCCCATGCCCGAATTGGGTAAAAATATCTGTGTCGGTAAAAAAGATGGTTCCTATTTCAATGAATTTAGACAGATTGAGATTGGTTTAAAGGAAATTAAAACTCCTTATGTTTTGGTTGCCGAAGCAGATTGTCTTTACCCTCCAGAATATTTTTCTTTTAAACCACCAATGCTTGGAGAGTGCTATCGCTACAACAATGTTTGGGTTGAAAACTTATATCCCCGCTATGAACCGGTCTTTTTTAAAAAAGGTTTCGCCCATTGTGCTCAAGCCGTTGATGTCAAAATGTGGCTGAAACATTTAGCTATCGGTTTTAAAGATCAACCTAAATGGTCAAACAATAATAGACTTGTTTATGATTTTCAGCTCTTTTCCAAGCCCGAAAATCACTGGACCGGAAAACCCGTCATCACTTTTAAAATTGAAGGAGCAATGCGAAGAAAAACTGCGTGTATTGACTACACGCCGACTCCTTCAATTGAATACTGGGGCTCTGCTTCGGATTTAAGGCAAAAAATGTTGGTTTAAACATTTTTCAAACGCAATAATTGGCACCGAAAAAATAAATAAATTTTTTTGGTTATCCACAAAATATTTCATAGATTCACTTTCGTTAAAAAGAGTGTAATAATAGCCCAATTAAGATAAAATTTAACTACTATGAAATATGATTTAAGTATTCTCATTCCAAGTCGTAATGAACAGTTTTTAACACGTACTATTGAAGATATTTTATGTAATATTGAAGGCAATACTGAAATTATTGTCGGCCTTGATGGACTTTGGTCGGAACCGCCCATAAAAGATAACCCCAGAGTAACTATTGTTCACGTTTCTGAATCAATCGGGCAACGAGCCATGACAAATCAACTTTGTCGTCTTTCTTGCGCCAAATACATCATGAAGGTTGATGCTCACTGTGCTTTTGATAAAGGTTTTGATGTCAAAATGATGTCCGTCATGCACGATGACTGGACTATGGCGCCAATCATGCGCAATTTACATGCCTTTAACTGGGTTTGTCCTGATGGACATATTAGATATCAAGGACCAAGTGGACCTTGCGTTCAATGTGGTAAGGAAACCAAAAAAGATGTCGTCTGGATAGCAAAAAATAATCCCCAAAGTTGTTCATACTGTTTTGATCCGGAACCACACTTCCAATACTTCAATGAATTCAAAAAAAGGCCCGAAGGTCAAGGTGAAATTACCGAATCAATGTCACTACAAGGAAGTTGTTTTATGTTAACAAGAGATAAATATTGGGAATTAAATATTTGCGATGAGCAGTTTGGTAGCTGGGGAAGTCAAGGAATTGAAGTTGCGGTAAAAACATGGTTATCTGGTGGAAAAGTGATGATTAATCACAACACTTGGTATGCTCACATGTTTCGCACACAAGGAGGTGATTTCGGTTTTCCATATGAACTATCCGGACAAGCGGTCGGTCACGCAAAAAAAACTGCTAAAGAATTATTTTTTACTGGAAAATGGGAAAAACAAATTAAACCACTATCGTGGCTTGTAGAAAAATTCTGGCCCGTACCGGGATGGACTTCGGAAAATCTCGCAGAGCTAAAAGGTGAAAAAGTATCCCTTCCTTCCATAGGTTGTATTTACTATACCGATAATTTACTTGACGAAAAAATAATGAAGGTCTGTCAAAAACAACTCCTCAAGGCAACCGGTGGCAAAAAAATTGTTAGTGTTTCTTTAAAACCTCTTGATTTTGGTCAAAATATTGTTCTTCCTTTGGAGAGAGGTTATCTCACGATGTTTAAACAAATTCTTGCCGGACTGGAAGCTCTAGATACTGACATTGTTTATTTTTGTGAACATGACGTTTTGTATCATCCATCTCATTTTGATTTCATTCCTCCAAAAGAAGATGTTTATTACTACAACAACAACTACTGGTTTTTACGTTTAGAAGATGGTTTTGCCCTGCATTACGACGTCAGTCCACTATCTTCACTTTGCGCCTATCGCAAAGCCTTGATTACACATTACAAAGAACGTATTGCTCTTGTTGAAAAAGAAGGATTTAGTTATCAAATCGGTTTTGAACCGATGACTCATGGCAGAATCAAATGGAAAAATTGGTTCAACATGGAACTCAGAAAATCTACAGCACCAAACATTGACATTAGTCATGGAAAAAATGTTACCAAAAAAAGATGGAGTCAAGATCAATTTAGACGAAAACCAACCGATTGGAAAGAAGCAAACATAGACACTATTCCCGGGTGGGACAACGTCAGAAAGCTACTAAAATGATTTTGTCTCGATCAAGTTTTGATTATCAAAAGTTTGTAAATTTTTATGGCTTATACCTTAGCATTATTACATTTTAACGGAGACGATGGAAGTTCAACATTTACGGATGAATGTGGAAATTCATGGTCAAAAGGTGCCACATC
>Ga0172370_10009150_pt1 | contig 11665 bp, 8 predicted proteins | sample LakKiv5m_FD_114538 | JGI IMG/M metagenome (GOLD analysis project Ga0172370, IMG submission 114538) | Freshwater microbial communities from Kabuno Bay, South-Kivu, Congo - kab_022012_11.5m | ecosystem: Environmental > Aquatic > Freshwater > Lake | place: Democratic Republic of the Congo...
AAATGCATGCCGATGAACTTGTCGGCGCGGCCGGTCACCGCAGCCAGCTTGGTGATGGAGATCGACGAGGTGTTGGACGCGATGATCACCTCTGGCGCCAGCATGGCATCGACCTGCTTGAGGATCTTGATCTTGAGGTCATGGTTTTCAGTGGCCGCTTCAATCACCAGTTGCGCACCTTTGAGGTCGTCGTACTGGGTGCTGCCTTTGATGCGCGCCAGCGCCGCAGCCTTGTCGGCCACGCTGATTTTTTCTTTTTTCAGCAGCCGCTCCAGGCTGCCCGACACCGTGGCGATGCCTTTGGTCACCGCCGCGTCAGAAATATCCACCATCACCACGTTCAGGCCACTGACCGCGCAAGCCTGCGCAATGCCGTTGCCCATGGTACCTGCGCCAATAATGCCCACTGTTGCTATCGTCATATCACTCATTCCAGAAGTTTGTAAAGGAGTGAATGTTACGGCAGCACCGCGCCGCGTCCGGGCACGCTGCGCAGGCGGCGGCTTATCCTGCCATACGCCAGGTTCCTCGCCCGCTGGTCTTGGATGAATACATGGCACCGTCTGCTGCCTTGAGCAGCATCTCGCGGGTGCTGCCGTGATCCGGGTAAAGCGCGATGCCAACAGAAACACCGACTGTTGCGGTTTGATCTTCAAGCGCAAACGGTGTACTGACGTCATCGATGATGGTCTTGGCAATTTTTTCTGCCATCGACTGTCGATCGATGTCATGCAGCAATACCACAAATTCATCCCCACCCAGTCGTGCCACAACATCTGTCTCGCGCACGATGGTCTTGAGGCGTGCGGCCACGCCCGTCAACAAGCGGTCTCCCACGTCATGCCCCAGCGTATCGTTGACCTTTTTGAACCCATCAAGATCGAGAAAAAGGAGCGCAAATCTTTGCCCGCTTTCTTCACACCGCAACAGGGTTTGATCAAGCTGCTCGTTCAGGCAGATCCGATTGGGCAGGCCGGTCAGCGCATCGCACAAAGCCATGTTGCGGATTTTTTCTTCTGCCTTCTTGCGCTCGGTAATGTCCACGTACAAGGTGACAAAGCCACCGGTCGGGATCGGCGCGCCAATGATCTCCAGCGCCGTACCGTTGGGCCGCAGGCGTTCGATGCGGTGGGGCTGAACATTGCGCGCACGTTGCATCAGCGACGCGACGATGTCCTCAGGGTTGCCCGCTCCGTATTCCCCCCGCGCCACGTTGAAGCGGATCAGGTCTTCAAAATAAACCGCCGGACGATCCATCAGCGAATCAGGGAACTCCAACAACTCCTTGAGTTTGGTGTTGTACGCAGCCAAACGCAAATTCTCATCAAACAACGACACTGCGCCAGGAAAATTGTCAACAATCGTCTTCAGTATCTGATGCTGGCGCTCAATCTGCTGAGCATTCTGCTTTTGCTCGGTGATGTCGGTGTAGGTCGTCACAAAGCCGCATATCTGCCCGCCAAAATGGAACGGGTAACCGTCAATGACCAGCGTGCGACCATCACGCGCAGAGCGTTCAAATCGATGCGGCTCAAATTTGCGGGCCAGTTCGGCCCGCTGCGCCACCAATTGCTGCGGATCGCCCGGGCCGTATTCACCTCGGCGTGCGGGATAGCCGATCAATTCTTCAAACTGTACAAATTTATAAACCGCACCTTGCGGCAGGCCCAGCATGTCATAGATGTGGTCGTTCCAAAACAAGAGCCGCAGATCCTTGTCAAACACCGTAACGCCAATGGGCAAGCCTTTGATCACGGCGTGCAACTGGCTCATGACCACCTCGCGCTCGGATTCAAGCCGTCGCTCAGAGGTGATGTCGTTGAAGGTTCCGCAAATGTGCATCTTGGCCTGGCGCACCAGCGGCTTGCCACGGACAAGAATGGTGGCGTGCTCACCCGCATGGGTATGAAGTTGCAGCTCAAGGTTCAGGCTGAGCTGGTCGGCCACCGCCTGATTGACCGCACTTTTGAAACGCCCGCGCTCTGATTCGCTCATCAGATCACGCAGGTTGGGGGTCAATTCAAATTTGCGACCCACCAGGTTTGACAGAAGGGTCAACGACAATTGGGGCAAGAAGTAGCTTCGGGTGGCCGGGTCAAATTCCCAATAGCCTATTCGCCCGATTTGCTGGATCAACGCAAGTTGTTCGGTCTCCGATGAGCCCGGTTCTGCCAAGGACATAAAGCCTCCCTCAAGATCAAAAGACGATTCACCCCGCACCACATTTCTGTGCATCGTAGTCCTTTTGCCGGATTGCACGGCAAATTTTTGCGCTGCATTTGAAAAATGGCGCTGTCGCGACAGCCCGGATAATGCGGCCATCCTTTTATCCATAAAGCGGCCCAGCATGAACCTGACCCAGCAGCTCTTGCACGCGCTCAAAAAGCACGGTGCACGGCAAATTTTTGGCATTCCGGGCGACTTTGCCCTGCCCTACTTTCGCATCATCGAAGAATCAAAAATTCTGCCGCTCTACACCCTGAGCCACGAACCTGGCGTGGGCTTTGCCGCCGACGCTTCGGCGCGCATCAACGCGGGCTTGGGCGTGGCCGCAGTCACCTATGGTGCCGGCGCGCTGAACATGATCAACTCCATCGCCGCCGCGTATGCAGAAAAATCCCCGCTGGTGGTGCTCTCTGGCGGCCCCGGCAAAAATGAATCGCGTTCCGGCCTGCTGCTGCACCACCAGGCCAAAACGCTCGACAGCCAGTTCCAGATTTTCAAGGAAATCACCTGTGACCAGTGCCGCTTGGACGACGCGGCGCGTGCGCCGACCGACATCGCGCGCGTGCTGGCCAACTGCCTGCGTCACAGCGAGCCGGTCTATATCGAAATTCCGCGTGACATGGTGGCGGTGCCGTGCGCCGAGGTAGTGCCAGAGGCCGCGCAAAAAGTGGACCCGGACGCCTTGACCGCGTGCGTTGACGAAATTCTGCAACGGTTGGCCCAAGCCAAAGCCCCGGTGCTGATGGCCGGTGTTGAAGTGCGTCGCTACGGCCTGGAAGACAAGGTCGCCGCGCTGTCGCGACGGCTGGGGCTGCCGGTGGTCACCAGCTTCATGAGCCGGGGCCTGCTGGCCAATCAAAACGCGCCGCTGATGGGCACCTACATGGGTGTGGCCGGTTTCCCCGAGGTGACGCACCTGGTGGAAGGCTCCGACGGGCTGTTCTTGCTGGGCGAGATCATCTGCGACACCAACTTTGCCGTGTCCGAAACCAAGATCGACATGCGCAAGACCATCCAGGCGCTCAACGGGCAGGTCAATATTGGCTACCACACCTACGCCCACCTGCCGCTGGCCGCACTGGTGGACAAAATGCTCGAGCGCGTGGAGCCGCACGACAAGGCCTTCAGCGTCACACCGCAGGTTTTTCCGCACGGCCTGCAAGCCGACGGTGCATGCATCACCCCTACCGACATTGCAACCGCCGTCAACGACCTGATGGCGCGTCACGGCAAGCTGCCGATTGCCAGCGACATGGGCGACTGCCTGTTTGCCGCCATGGAGATCGAACACACCGCACTGGTAGCACCAGGTTACTACGCCACCATGGGCTTTGGCGTACCCGCCGGCTTGGGCCTGCAAGCGGCCACCGGCCAGCGCCCGCTGATTCTGGTGGGCGACGGTGCTTTCCAGATGACCGGCTGGGAGCTGGGCAACTGCCGGCGCTACGGCTGGGACCCGATCGTGATCGTCTTCAACAACGCCAGTTGGGAAATGCTGCGCACCTTTCAGCCTGAATCGGGTTTCAATGACCTGGACCACTGGGGCTTTGCCGACATGGCCGCAGGCCTGGGTGGCGACGGTGTGCGTGTGGCAACGCGCGCCGAACTCCAGTGCGCGCTGGACAACGCCGTAGCCACGCGCGGCAAATTCCAATTGATTGAAGTGACGATCCCGCGCGGCGTGCTTTCAACCACCTTGCAGCGCTTTGTGGCGGGAGTCAAGCGCCTGAACGCTGCCAAATAAGCCGCCGGAACGCACGCCTGCGTGACGGCTTGCCTGCCATCGGGGTCATGCACGGGGGCAGCGGACGAATTTGATCCATTCACCCCCAGACTATCATCGCCCCTGTCTTCCAAGGTCATGGCGAAAGCAATTTGAAAAATGCCAGTGCATGTGTCAACATTTTTGAGAGTTGATGCTGGCTGTCGTTCGCATTCGTCTTTGTTATCGCGCCAGGTTCACACCCGCTCGTCGCCCGTCTGTGCCGGTACATCCGGCACCACGCTCAGGTAGTGATCGAAGTCACTGCGTTTGCCTCTGGCAGCTTGCGCTTTAAGAAAGTCCAGCGTCAAAACAGAGGCTGTGCTGCCATATGCGCTCATGTCAGAGCCGATTTCAACCACCAACATGACCGCTCCCAGCAGGTCAATTCCGGGCAAGGTTTGCGGCTGCTGCAATGCATGACCGTAACCCTCAGACAGTTGTGCAACGCTAAAGCTCGCTGTGACCAGCTCGCAGCGGGGCTTGCACCCGCAGGTGTGCGCCCATGCTGGGCGCAGATGAAAAAAGCACTTGGTTTTTGACGCTAAGTGCTTGGTTCTATGAGGTATTTTGGTGGGAACTGAGGGGCTCGAACCCTCGACCACCGGATTAAGAGTCCGCTGCTCTACCAACTGAGCTAAGTTCCCGTGTCGGGGTGGCTTGCGCCACCGATCGAAGCGGTAGATTATAGCGGAAAAGGATACGCACAACCTAAACAACACCTACCCGCCAAAGCGCTTGCGCGTGAGCGCCAGCGCGATCCAGAAGCCCCCCACAGCATAGGCCACCAACACCGCCAGCGCACGCAACCACTGCTGCGGCCATTGATCCATGAACATGGGGCGCACCAGCTCCACCGCATTGGTCAGCGGCAACCATTGCGAAATGGCACGCACCACCGCAGGTAACTGCTCGAGCGGAAAGAAAATGCCGCTTAAAAACATCATCGGCGTCAGAAACAACGTGAAGTAATAGGTGAAAAAATCGTACCCTTTGGCCAGCGCGTTGAAGATGAGCGCCACGCAGCTAAAGGTGATGCCCACACCCAGCAACACCGGCCAAGCCATCAGCAACTTCGGCGAATGACTGATGCCCAGGGCCAGCATCACGCCCAGTATGGCAGTCACGGTAAACAAAGCCTTGAAGGCGGCCCACAGCATCTCGGCCAGCACGATGTTGTCCAGGTTCACCGGCGCGTTCATGATGCCGTCCCAGGTTTTTTGCACTTGCATGCGGCTGAACGCCGAGTACAGCGCCTCAAAACTGGCCGCGTTCATGGCACTCATGCAAATGCTGCCACTGGCCAGGAACAAAATATAGGGGATGTCCTGACCACCAACGTTGATCTTGCCCACCAGCGCGCCCATGCCGTAACCAAACGCCACCAGCCACATCAGCGGTTCGGCGATATTGCCCACCAGGCTGGGAATAGCCAGCTTTTTCCACACCAGCCAGTTGCGCCGGAACACCGGCCACCAGCGACCGGAAACCTCCGGGGCACGCCAAATCGACAAGCTTTTCTGGCTTGTAGCCCTTACAGGTAAAGCGCTTGTAGCTTCGTTATTCATAGTGTCTAAGCCTCTTCGCGAATTTGCCGACCGGTGAGTTTGAGGAACAAATCTTCCAGATTGGCTGGGCGGTGCAGCGTGCGCAATTGTGAATAGGCGGCCAGTGCCTGCAACAGCGGCTTGGCATCTGCAGTGTAAAAAAACACGGTTTCGCCGCTGACCTCAACCCGCGCGGCCAGCGCCTTCAGGGGCGCATCCACCAACGCCTGCGCGCCGCTGCCGAACACCTCTACAACATCGGGCTCCAGGTACTGCGCGATCAGGTCGCGCGGCGCACCTTCGGCGATTTTTTTGCCATGGTCCACGACGATCAGGCGGTGGCACAGGCGTTCAGCCTCATCCATGAAGTGGGTGGTGAGCAAAATCGACTTGCCTTGCTGCAACAGCAGTTGCAGGCGCTCCCACATCAGGTGGCGCGCCTGCGGGTCCAGACCGGTCGTGGGTTCATCGAGCAGCAGCAGGCGTGGGTCGTTGACCAGCGCGCGCGCCAGGCTCAGGCGGCGCTTCATGCCGCCGGATAGCTCGCCCGGTTTGGCGTTGGCCTTGGCAGTCAAGGATGCAAACTCCAGCAGCAACGGAATGCGCGCTCTGATCTGCGCGTCTCGCAGGCCGAAATAACGGCCATACACCAGCAAGTTCTCAGCACAGGAAAAGTCAGGGTCAAGCGTGTCCAGCTGGCTCACCACGCCCAAGCGCGCCTTGATCGCCAGTGCCTCTTGCGGCATCGATTGTCCAAAGGCGGTCACGCTACCGGCGTCGGGCACGGTCAACCCCAGGCACATGCGGATGGTGGTTGTCTTGCCCGCGCCATTGGGGCCAATCACACCCAGACACTCACCCGGCGAAATATCAAACGACAAGTCTTGCACCACGGTGGCATCGCCGTAGCGCTTGCACAGCTGGTGGATCGATAAAATGGGTTCGCTCATAAGGCAAATTGTCACCCGCCCGGCGACAAAATTTCTGCTTGCTTTCAATACCCCTCAACCGGACGCTTTCCCGCGCCAACACCATGACCACCCTCGGTACCCCCCTGTCCCCCCACGCCACCAAAGTCATGCTGCTGGGCAGCGGCGAACTGGGTAAAGAAGTGTTGATTGCGCTGCAGCGCCTGGGCGTGGAAACCATCGCTGTTGACCGCTACAACCATGCACCGGGGCAACAGGTGGCGCACCATGCGCGCACCATCGTCATGAGCGATCCAGCCTTGCTCAAAGAGCTGATTGAACACGAAAAACCCGATCTGGTGGTGCCTGAAATCGAGGCCATCGCCACCCCCATGCTGGAGGTACTGGAAGCCACCGGCAAGGTGCGCGTGATCCCCACCGCGCGTGCCACGCGCCTGACCATGGACCGCGAAGGCATCCGCCGCTTGGCCGCTGAAACACTGGGCCTGCCCACCAGCCCTTACAAATTTTGCGATTCCTTGGCTGAGCTGCAAGCCGCCATTGACGGCACAAACGAGCAAACTGGCGTGGGCTACCCCTGCATCGTCAAACCAGTGATGAGTTCCAGCGGCAAAGGCCAGAGCAAGATCAGCGCCCCGGCGGACGTGCAAAAAGCCTGGGACTACGCCATGGCTGGTGGCCGCGTCAGCCACGGACGCGTCATTGTGGAAGGCTTCATCGACTTTGACTACGAAATCACGCAACTCACGGTGCGTGCCAAAAATGCCGAGGGCGGCATCGACACCCACTTCTGCGACCCGGTGGGCCATGTGCAGGTCAACGGTGACTATGTGGAAAGCTGGCAACCGCACCCAATGAGCCCGACGGCGCTGGCACAAGCGCGCCACATCGCCAAAACCGTCACCGACAACCTGGGAATCGGACTGGATGGAAAGCCCGGCGGCCCGGGAATTTTTGGCGTCGAGCTGTTCATCAAGGGCGACCAGGTGTGGTTCAGTGAAGTGAGCCCACGCCCGCACGACACCGGGCTGGTGACGCTGATGACGCAGTGGCAAAGCGAATTTGAGCTGCACGCCCGCGCCATCCTGGGTCTGCCAGTCAACACCGCCTTGCGCAACCCCGGTGCCAGCGCCGTGATCTACGGTGGTGTGGACGCCAAAGGCATCGTGTTTGACGGCGTGGACGAGGCCCTGCGTGTACCTGGCACCGACATTCGCCTGTTTGGCAAGCCCGAGAGCTTTGTCAAACGCCGCATGGGCGTGGCGCTGGCTGCGCATACCGACGTGGAACAGGCGCGCGTCAACGCCAAACTGGCGGCCAGCAAGGTCAAGCCGAGGGTCGCCTGAAACAGGATGAGTTGCGCAACCTGCACATCAGCGAAGCGCAACGCGCCCGACGCTTTCAAGCACCTTTGACAAAGACTCACGACTTACTTTCATTGCCATGTCCATGGGTCGCAAGCCCAGCCGACATTACTGAAACGCCACCTCGGCAAAGCTGCGCAGTTTGCGGCTGTGCAGCGCATCCACACCTTGCTGGCGCAGCAGTTCCAGCGCACGCACGCCAATCCGCAAATGCTGGTCGACCCGTTCGCGGTAAAAATGGTTGGCCATCCCGGGCAGTTTGATCTCGCCGTGCAAGGGCTTGTCGCTCACGCACAGCAAGGTGCCGTAGGGCACGCGAAAGCGAAAGCCGTTGGCGGCGATGGTGGCGCTTTCCATGTCCAGCGCCACCGCGCGGCTCTGACTGAAGCGGCGCTGGGGGCCGTTGTCGGGCAGCAGTTCCCAGTTGCGGTTGTCGGTACTGGCCACGGTGCCGGTGCGCAAGATGCTCTTGAGCGCCGCACCTTTCAGACCGATCACTTCGGACACGGCCGACTCCAGCGCCACCTGGATTTCTGCCAGCGCGGGTACCGGCACCCACAACGGCAGCTCTTCGTCCAGCACGTGGTCTTCGCGCACATAACCGTGCGCCAGAACGTAGTCACCCAGCGCTTGCGTAGTGCGCAGGCCCGCGCAATGCCCCAGCATGATCCAGGCGTGCGGGCGCAGCACGGCCACATGGTCGGTCATGGTCTTGGCGTTGGCCGGGCCCACGCCGATGTTGACCATGGTGATGCCACTGCCGTCAGCACGCACCAGGTGGTAGGCGGGCATTTGGGGCAGGCGGGGTGGAGGAGTACCGGTTCTGCCGGGGAAATTGGAGTCAGAGCCCAATTCCGCTGGCGCAAAATTGGGATCCGACCCCAATTTGACGGACGCCGATGTGGCGGATACCCGCGTCGTCACCACATTGCCTGGCTCCACAAACGCTATATATTCGCTAGCTGCTTGCGCCATTGCAGCATGGCCTAGAGCAATAAATTCGTCAATATAAAACTGGTAGTTGGTAAACAACACAAAGTTCTGAAAGTGCTCTGGCGCCGTGCCGCTGTAGTGGCGCAGGCGTTGCAGCGAATAATCCACCCGCGGTGCGGTAAACAGGCTCAAGGGTTGGGGCTCGCCGGCACGCGGCACGTAGGTGCCGTTGGCAATGCCGTCGTCCATGGCCGTCAGGTCGGGCAGGTCAAACACGTCACGCATGCGCTGGCGTCGCTCTGCGCTCAAGCTGCCTTCAATGTGTTCGTTCTCGGCAAATGAAAAGTGCACCGGGATCGGCTGGTTGCTGGTACCCACCTCCAATTCCACCGCATGGTTTTCCTGCAGCAGCGCAAACTGCGTCTCGTAGTAGCGGGCAAACAAGTCGGGGCGCGTGAGCGTGGTCTCAAAACGGCCAGCACCGGCCACAAAGCCGTAGCTGAGCCGTGCTGCGTCGGCACCGCCCGAACGCAGCGTGGTGTCGGTTTGCACCCGCACAAATGGATAGCACGCACGCACGTGGCCTGGCAAGTCTTCACCGGCCACGTAACGCTGCATGGCCTGGCGCAAATGGACGATGCTGTTGTCATAAATGGCGCGCACCTGCGCCAGCGCTGCGGCAGCATCGGTAAAGCGCAGGGGCGCGATAAAGGGGGGCAAATACATCATGACCCGATTCTTTCATGAGTCTTTGACAAGCGTGTGACACCGGATTTCAGTGTGGCACCTAAACTGTCGGGCGACGATTCCTTCAAGATGCTCCAACGCCATGCTGAAATTCACCTGCTGCAGCCAGATCCGCCAGTTTTCCGAACCCGCCCAAGCAAAAATCTTCCATGGCATCCGGCGTGGCTTTGAGCGCGAATGCCTGCGCGTGGACCGTAACGGTCAGATGGCGCGCACCCCTCACCCATGCGAGCTGGGTTCCAAGCTCACGCACCCCAGTATCACCACCGACTACGCCGAAGCGCTGCTGGAGTTCATCACGCCACCGTCCACGGACCCTGCCGAGCCGCTCAACTTTCTGACCGACGTGCATCGCTTTTGCGCGCAGCAGTTGAGCGGTGAATACCTGTGGGCTGGCTCCATGCCCTGCCGCATTGGCACGGACGCTGACATTGCCATTGCGGACTACGGCACGTCCAACGCCGCGCGCTTCAAGATGGTGTACCGCGAAGGTCTGGGGCTGCGCTACGGCCGCGCCATGCAAACCATTGCCGGCGCGCATTACAACTGGTCGCTGCCCGACGCCTTCTGGCCGCTGTTGCGCGACTGCTGCGATGCCGGCACACCGTTGCGCGACTTTATTGACCAGCGCTACTTTGGCCTGATCCGCAACTTTTTGCGCTTTGGCTGGCTCATTCCTTACCTGTTTGGCGCCTCGCCCGCGTTGTGCCGATCGTTCATGCAGGGCCACCCCAGCGAGCTGGTGGAGCTGGCCCCCGGCACGCTGCACGGCCCGTACGCCACCAGCCTGCGCATGAGCGACCTGGGCTACCAGAACCATGCGCAAGACAAATTGGGCATCAGCTTCAACACGCTGGCCGACTACACGCAGGCGCTAGAGGCCGCCATCCGCACGCCCGACCCGTACTACGCCGAGCTGGGCGTGCGTGACGGTGCAACCTGGAAGCAGCTCAGCGACAGCATCCTGCAGCTCGAAGCCGAGTTCTACGCACCCATGCGCCCCAAGCGCGTGTCCGACCTGCGCCCGGCCAAGGCGCTGGCCACGCTGGGCGTGCAGTACGTGGAAATGCGCCTGTTCGACCTGAACCCCTTCATCGACATCGGCATTGCGCCGGAGCAAGCGCTGTTTGCCGACACGTTGTTGCTGATGTGCCTGTTCAGAGACAGCCCGCCCATCAGCGCGCGCGAGCAGGGCGAAAACGACGAGAACAAACACCGCGTGGTCACGCGCGGGCGCCAGCCTGGCCTGCAACTGCTGGTGCACAACCGCGAACAACCGCTGCGCGCGCTGGCGCACGAGCTGTTTGAAGACATGGCCCCGTTTGCCGACATGCTCGATGCCGCGTACGGCGGTAGCCGTTACCAGCAGGCGCTGGCATCGCTGCGCCAGCGCATCGACCGGCCTGAGCTCACACCCTCGGCGCAGGTGATCGAGGCGGTCAAGCAGCACGGCGGCTATTTCGACTTTGCCTTTGCCTTGTCGCGCCAGCACACGCAGGCCTTGCAAGCCGCGGCGTTGCCCGCGGACACGTTGACGCAATTTCTGTTGCAGGCCAAACAGTCAGTGCAAGCGCAAGCCGAGCTGGAAGCGCGCCCGCAAGCGCCGTTTGAAGACTTTGTTGCGGCGTATTTCGCCTGATCCAGAGTGCGATTCAAAGGAGTGTGCCGATGTGCAAACATCTGCTGCGCTCACTTGACATCCTACTTTTTAGGCAAGTCGATTGGGATGGAGTCCATTGCTGAAATAGACGTCGTCAACGTACGGCGCGGCGACCGGGTCAGGCGCATGCGGTTTTGGAGGCAAAGCACGCGCGGGGTTGAGGCATCAGCACGCCAGCGTTTGTCGGCGCGCGCATTTGCCCCCAAAGCCCGGTCGCCCGACCCAATCACCACACCTCAAGGCTGCCTGCAAGTGCATGGCGTCAGAAAACTAGCGCGGAAAGTTATCGACTTTTATAGCTGGTAGCGCACGCAGGGTATGGGCTACAGCCCGTTTTTCTTCAAAGTCTGTCAAACCAGACGACGGTAAGGTAGGGTGACTGGGTCAGGCGACCGGGCTTTGGGGCGAAATGCGTGCGCCTGAGGTGCCTGCCAAACGAAACCTTCCGTTTCGCGCGTGCTTTCGCCCCAAAACCGCATGCGCCTGACCCAGTCGCC
>Ga0172370_10009154_pt1 | contig 11661 bp, 8 predicted proteins | sample LakKiv5m_FD_114538 | JGI IMG/M metagenome (GOLD analysis project Ga0172370, IMG submission 114538) | Freshwater microbial communities from Kabuno Bay, South-Kivu, Congo - kab_022012_11.5m | ecosystem: Environmental > Aquatic > Freshwater > Lake | place: Democratic Republic of the Congo...
ACTGGTGGCGCAGGCGGTGCAACGCGGCATAGCGCGCTGTCCGCGCGCGGTGCTCGAGGTCGGCACCATGCGGCAAATCCAGCTGCTCGCGAGCAAAGCCCAGACCGTGCGCGCGCGCCACCGCGGCGACGTGCTCCGCCGCGGCCGCGTTGCCCGGCCACAGGCCATGCTCGACATGCGCCACTGCCAGCGAGTGACCGACTGAAGGGCGCAGACGAACGAGGATTTCCAGCGCCGCCATCGAGTCGAGACCGCCGCTGCAAGCGAGCACGACGCGAGCGCCGGGCGCCCAGAGCTGGCGCGTCCGCACGGTGCGGCGCACGGCATCGAGACACCGGCGCACGGCGGGCAAGCTGTTGGCGCGGGTCGCGATAGTCACCTCCAAACCGCGGTGGGCGATTGCCTTGGGCAACAGCGTCGGCGTACAGTCACGCGCCGCCGGTGGCTTGGATGCATGCCGCCTGCCGCGCGCAAACGCAAGGAAATCGACATGACTCAGCACGCCTCTGGCTCGACCGCTGCACATTCCCCGGCCTCGGAGGACGCCTCGCGTCCCGCGGCCTGTGATTCCAAAGTCGCCGTGCCGGCTTCGGCTCTGGGTGCGGACGCTGATCCGCGCCTTGCCCAATTCGCGGCAACAGCCGTGCGCACGCCCGAGCGCCAGGAACGCTTTCTGTCTCTCGATGGACGACCGATGGATGTCGCGTACTTTCCGCGAGATCCAGATGCGGCGTACTTCGATCAGATCGGTGTCCCGGGCCAATTCCCGTATACCCGCGGCGTGCACATCAACATGTACCGCGGCAAGCCTTGGACCATGCGGATGTTTGCTGGTTTCGGCACGCCGGAGGACACCAACGAGCGCTTCAAGTACTTGCTTTCACAAGGTACGACCGGCCTGTCGACCGCCTTCGACATGCCCACGCTGATGGGCTACGACCCCGATCACGCCATGAGCCAGGGTGAAGTCGGCCGCGAAGGCACCAACGTTTCGCATCTCCGTGACATGGAAGCGCTCTTCGCCGACATTCCCCTCGGCGAAGTGACGACATCGATGACGATCAATGCGCCCGCCATCGTGATGCTGGCCCTGTACGTCGCAGTGGCAGAGCGCCAGGGTGTGCCTTACAGCCGCATCGGTGGGACGCTGCAGAACGACATCCTCAAGGAATTCATTGCGCAGAAGGAGTGGATCAGCCCGCCGCAGCCGTCGATGCGCATCATCCGCGACATGCTCGCGTTCTGCACGCGTAACCTTCCGAAATGGAACACGATTTCGATTTCTGGCTACCACATTCGCGAAGCCGGCGCGACCGCCGTGCAGGAGTTGGCCTTCACCCTTGCCGACGGCATCGGCTACGTGCAGGCGGGCATCGAAGCCGGGCTGGATGTCGACGAGTTCGCGCCACGGCTGAGCTTCTTCTTCGATGTGCACAACGATTTTTTCGAGGAGATCGGCAAGTTGCGAGCTGCTCGCCGCCTGTGGGCGCGCATCATGAAAGAGCGGTTCCACGCCAAGAACCCGCGATCCTGGATGCTGCGTACGCACTGCCAGACTGCGGGCGTATCGCTGACGGCGCAGCAGCCGATGAACAACGTCGTGCGCACGACCATCCAGGCGATCGCGGCGGTGCTGGGGGGGACGCAGTCTCTGCACACGAATTCGCTCGATGAGACCTACGCGTTGCCGACCGAGGCGGCGGCCAAGCTGGCGCTGCGCACGCAACAGGTGATTGCCGAAGAGTCGGGCATGGCGAGCGTCGTCGATCCACTGGGCGGATCCTATCTGGTCGAGCATCTGACGGATCGCATGGAGGCAGAAGCGCTTGCCATCATTCAGAAGATTGACGATCTGGGCGGTATCGTGCGCGCCATCGAGGTCGGCTATCCGCAGCGCGAGATTGGTGAGAGTGCATTCCGTTTCCAGCAGCGGGTTGAGGCGGGTGAGCGCAAGGTAGTGGGCGTCAACAGCCAGATCGAGGCAAAGACTGAGGACATTCCGCTGCTTGCCATCGATCCGGCGGTCGAGTCCAGCCAGATCGCGCGCTGTCGCGAGGTCAAGCGGCAGCGCGACGTCGATGCCGCGGCGCGGGCACTGGACGCGGTGCGCAAGGCTTGTCGCGACGGGTCCAATCTCGTGCCGCCCATCCTGGCTGGCGTCAAGCAGTACGTGACACTAGGCGAAATTTCACAGGTGTTCCGCGATGAGTTCGGGGTGTATCGCGATCCGGCGTTCTTGTAGCGAACCTATACCTAGAACAAAATCACAGACTTGACGATTCCGTCGACGCCCGGCTGTCCCATCGCGCCGATGGATGGCCCTCCGGGCCCGCCCTTGCCGGCCTTGCCGGAAACCTTGAAGAAATTCTGCTTCTGTAGTGCGGCCGCACTGCCGTTGGGCGCGCCGACCAACACGAGCACGGCCGCCGGGCCACCACAGCCGCCGCCGCCGCCGCCGCCGTGGCCCGCTGTGCCGCCGTCGCCGCCCGTGCCGCCCTTGGATGTGCAAAAAGTGTTGAAATCGCTTTCGCCACTGTCGCCGCCCTTGCCACCCTTGCCGCCTGGGCCGCCCGATCCGGCCGGGCCGCCGCCGCCGCCCGCGCCGCCATTGCCGGCCGCGAATGTGTTGCCGAGAACGATGGGCATCGCCTTGTCCTGCGCGCGAATGAACAAGGCAAAGGAGCCGCCGCAGGAGCCACCGCCGCCGCCGCCAGTGACGCCGCAAGCCCCGGAGCCGCCGCCGCCGCCCGAGCCGCCGATGTCTGGGAACATTGCGGAACTACTCACGCAGTCATGGACTTCCACGCCGCCCGCGGCACCACCGCCACCGCCACCGCCGCTCGGCATGCCTTGGCCGCCGGGGCTGGCCGGCGCGCTGACCCAGACGTCGCCGACGATGGTGCCGAAGACCTGTGCACAGCCGAGCCCTGCGTCGCCAGGCTCGCCCGGTGCGCCCTGGCTGCCATCGGCGCCGTCGCGCGGCAACACCGGAACGACACAAGTGTTGCAGCTGATGGTGCCTTTGCATGCGGTGACCACGCCCTTGTTGGAGTCGATGTAGCTGTCGGCGCCAGCCACGCCGCCATCGCCGGCGCCAGGACCTGTGCCTGGCTGACCGGTCTCGGCATACAAGTGCTGCTGCTTGTAGGGTTTTTCCGGGCACGCGAACGCGGCTGCGTCTTCATCGAACTGGGCGCAGATGGCCATGCCGCCACTGCCGCCACTGACCGTGATGCCGTCACAGGCCTGCACGCCCGGCGCCCCGCCGCCGGTAGCATCGGCAGAGGTGCAATTGACATGGCCGATATCCTTTGCTTTGTCCCCGGGTCCTCCGGGAAAGCCGGGGGCGCCGTTGAGGCCACTCGCGCCCGCAAGTCCCGGCGCGCCGTCGCTCGCGACGATGCCGTTGTAGGTCAATTGTACGCCGGAATCGCAGCCTGCGACGTAGACGCCATAGCTGGCAGCGCCGGGCACGTTGGCCGCAGCGCCGAGGATGAGAAAACCATCGATGCGCGTCTTCTGAGCGGCACCCGCGATGCCCAAGCAACGCACGGCCGCCGTTGGGCCTTGGGCGGGCACGGTGCCCGCAATGGCGCTCTGGTCATTGATCGTGTCGCGCGTGGCAAAGCCCGCGCCGTAGCTGCCATACAGCGACACGCCAGCCATGAGGTCGACGCTGCCGTTGTAGACACCGCCACCTACGTACACATCGCGTTTGCCTGTCGTGGCCGCCAGTGCCAGACCCTTGGCGATGGTCGCCACCGGCAGCGTGCGCGTGCCCGGATTGCCATCCACGCCGGATTTCGCAACGAAAATCGCCTTCTTCACATCGCCATCGACGCCATCGCAGTTCTGGTCGACGCCGTCTGGTTCATCCAAATCGCCGAGATACAAGCATTCGCAGCCATCCGCGAGGTTCTGATCCATGTCCATCCAACCGGCGTCGCAAGTCAGCGTGCAACCGGCCACGCCGCCACTGCCCAGGACCGCGCAGGCGGTCGTGGCGTGGGCGCCGGGCAAGGTGCATGCCTTGGCGCAACTGCCGCAATGTTCGGTGGACAAGTACAAACCGGTGGCCGAATCCACGAAGTCCTCGTCGATCGCGCCGTCGCAGTTGTCGTCCGCGCCGTTGCAGGTTTCTTTTGTCGCGACAGGACCTTGGCATCCCGCGCTGCCGTTGGCGCAGCCGTAAACGCCGGGGCACAGGCCGGCCGGGCTCACGGTCAGGCAGGGGTCGCCCGCGCCGGGGACGTCATCCGTCTTGCCGTTGCAGTCGTCGTCTGCGCCGTTGCATGTTTCGGTGTCGGCCATGGGACCATCGCAAGCCAAGTCGCCGCCACTGCACGAATACAAGCCCGGACAGGCGCCGACGGCGTTCTTGGTCAGGCACGCCGCGCCAACGCCGATGACGTCATCGGTCTTGCCGTTGCAGTCGTTGTCGAGACCGTCGCACGCCTCGCTGCCGGCCACCAGCGCTCCGCAGGCGGTCCAGCCGCTTTTCGCATGGCAGACTTGCACGCCACCGCAGACACCCAGGCCAGACCCGGTGCTGCAGGTGCGCGTGCTTGCATCGGTTTTCGAGTTGCACGTGCAAGAGCCGTTGGCGGGCTGGCAGACCAGGCCCGTGGGGCCGGGGCTGCAAGCGAACCCGGTGGGACAACTCGACAGATCGCCCGCGAGCACGCAAGGAATCAAGCAGAAGTTGCCCTCGGTCGCGATACCGACGCAGTGGCCACCGACGCAAGTGGCGTCCGATTGGCAGGGTGCGCAGGCAAAAGCCGGTGAAGGTACGCAACTTGGCTGTGTCGGTGCGCCAGGATCGAAGCAAACGTAGCCAGCGGGGCAGCCGACGGTGCACGGGTTGGTCGGCGTTGCGTCGATCGGCAGCGGGACGTCGAGCGGTGCCGGGACGTCCGGTGCAGCGTCTTCCGTGATAGCATCAGCAATATCCGAATGTTGTGCGTTATCGGCGGCGGCGTCCGCCAGCGCGAAGTCCGGCTCGGACAGGCCATCCAGTTGCGCGTGCACGTCGTTGAGCGGCCCGGGGCCGATGATCCCTTCCTTGGTCACAAACGAGTCGCTGCAGCCAACCAGTGCCAGTACCGCAAGTGCGAAACCCGAATGGATCAGATGATCTATCAAAGCCTGACAACGATGCATGCCGGCACTCTCAACAAGAGCAGACGTTCGCGCAGTCTCACTGTACGCCCGCCCGAAGCGTTCGGCCATGTTTGGAGTGGCGCTCAGGGCGCCGCCAACGTCGCGACGTTCCACGAATGCGTCTCGATTCCGCCGAGCCCGCCATCGATGTGGCGTTCCAGTTCGGCGTAGACGTCTTCCATCTCGGTGGGCAGTTGCTTGGCTGCCAAGCGCTTGAAATGCGACCAGGAGTCGTAGCCGTGCACTTCGGTGACCAGCCAGCCATCCGCGTCGTCGAACCAGGCTTCGAACTGGGCCACGCCTAGATCCAACGCATAGGCGCGAATCTTGCCGAGTAGCAGCAACAGGCGCTGGCGCTCATTCGGATCGACGCGGTAGCGATGCTGGACCACGAATGCGCCCAATCGATGTTCGTCCACGGCGTCTCCAGATCTCCGCATGGCTAGAACGGAATGTCGTCGTCTCCGGGTGGAAAATCGTCCGGCGTGGGCTCCATGCCCGGCGCGGGACCGGCGGGCCGGGGCGCCCGGCTCGGCTCGCCTGAAGCTCGTTCGGCGCCGCCTTCGCCGCGTCCGCCCAAAAACATGACGCGATCGCTGATGACTTCGGTCTTGTAGCGCTTCTGTCCATCCTTGTCGGTCCAATCGCGTGTCTCGAGGCGGCCTTCGACATAGACCTGACTGCCTTTTTGCAGATAGCGCTCGCAGTTTTCGGCGTCCTTGCCCCAGACGATGACCGAGTGCCATTCGGTCTTGGATTGGCGCTGGCCGTCTTGGCCGGTCCAGCTGAGGTCCGTTGCGAGCCGCAACTCACTGACGGCCCTGTTCGACTGCGTGTAGCGCAGTTCTGGCGCTTTGCCGAGGCGGCCGATGAGGATGACTTTGTTGACGCTGGCCATGGTGCTCCCGGCGGCAGGTTGGTGGAGCGGCCATCCTATGCCGCGGTGGTGTCGCACTGCAAGCCTGCCGCGGAAGTGGCGTCCCCGGCGCCAGTGCGCTAACGTGTCTTGCGAGTTGCAGTCCTCCGCCGAGCCCACGGCACGGAACGGCAAGAGGCACGATGAGATCTGCAACCATAGGAAACATGGCAGAAACGCGAAGATTGACGGTCGGGTTCCAGGACAATGAAGGCCTGCGTGTCGTGTGCGGCGAACGCGATTCGAACCTGCGCTGGCTGGAGTCGCGTCTCGGCATTCGCGTGCTGCCGCGCGGCATGGAACTGCACCTGCACGGCGGTCAGGACGAAGTGGCGGTAGCCGCGGAGGTGCTGACGGCGGTGCTGGCCAAGGTCCGCGCCGGAGACCACATCGATACAGATGATCTGAGCCAGATCATGGCCACGCGCGTCGGCACGCCGCCAGCCGCGGGCATTGGGCGCACGCGACCATTGATGCGCGCGGTCACGGATCCCGAATTGGGCGAAGGCAGCCGCGCCGTCGCGCCGAAGTCTGCAGGGCAGCAGCGGTATGTCGAGGCCATCCGCGCTCACCACGTTGTGCTCGGTGTCGGGCCGGCGGGCTCCGGCAAGACCTACCTCGCCATGGCCAGCGCTGTGGCGGCGATGCACCGGCGCGAGGTCAAGCGCATCGTCCTGACCCGGCCGGCGCTCGAGGCGGCGGGCGAGCGTCTTGGCTTTCTGCCAGGCGATCTGAACGAGAAGATCAGCCCGTATCTGCGCCCGCTGTACGATGCTTTGCGCGATCTGGTCGACGAGGACAAGTTCGTGCGGATGATGGAACGCGGCCAGATCGAAGTGGCCCCGCTGGCGTTCATGCGCGGCCGCACGCTGCAGAACGCATTCGTCATCCTGGATGAGGCACAGAACTGCACGTCGGAACAGATGATGATGCTGCTGACGCGCATGGGCGAGCACACCAAGATCGTCGTGACCGGCGATCCGTCGCAGAGTGATCTGCCGCGTGGCATTGCGAACGGCCTGCAGCACGCAGTCCGTGTGCTTGGCGGCATCGATGGCATCGGTATCGTGCACCTCGGACTGGAAGATGTGGTGCGTCATCCGCTGGTCGGGCGTATCATCGACGCCTACGCGGCGGATCGGGATCGCAATCGAGCGCCGCTGGAGCATCTCCGCTAGTCGCAGCTGGAACCCTGTTACGTGTGCCCGCAACGAGACCCACCTTCTCCTCACGACATGTCAATCCGGCGGAAATCATTGTGATGCTCAGGACTTCTGCGCACAGGGAGTCGCCGTGAACGGCGCCAGGCGTGGTTCGGCGGCGCCCATGGGCCTGCCGGGAGAACAACAGGAAGCGCGCGAGCGCCGCGCCGATGTGCGCCGCAAGCTGGGCAACGTCCTGCTCGCGCTGGGCACATGGACGGCGCTCGTCCTGCTCGTCGGGCCCACGCGCGTGCCCAATGAGTCTCCGCAACTCGGCCCTGCGACGCGCGACCTCGTGGCCTTGCGCAACTTCGACGACGAAGAACCGGTTCCGGATCTGGCGCTGCGCCAAGAGCGTGCCGCTGCCGCGGTGCCGGTGCACTACACGCTCGCCCGCGAGGCTGCTGCGCGGCGCATCGACGGGTTGCGTGCGGCATTTCGTTTGCTGCGACCGCAGTTCCGGCTCTATCTTTCGGATCGCGAGCGCCTTCTCGGCGAGCAGCGCGCTCAGAAGGTCGAGCCGGGCGCGGTGCCGGCGGAAGTGTCGGCCCTCGATCGCGACATCGATGAGGAACTTGGCCGTCTGCGCCCAGAGTTCGAAGCGCTGTTCGCCGTACGCCGTGCCGAACTGAACGGTGATGTCTTCCGCGCGCTGCGCAAGGCCGGGTTTTCCGAAGAGATCGAGCTGCTGCTCTCCGATGTGGCGCAGGTGCTGCTCAGTCAACGCATCGTTCGTGATGTCGACCGGTTCGAGGACGATCTCGCGCGGGGCGTTCTCGATGTGTCGACGGGAACGCGCTACGACCGGGCATCCGCGCGCGGCAAGATGCTCGATGTCGAGACGGCGATGCGCCAGGCTGACGACTATGTTGCTGAATTTGTAAAACAAAAGAAGCCTTCGCGGCTCGACGATCCAATCCTGCAAGCAGCATGCAAGGCAATGGCGCGCAGCATGGTCGAGCCCACCTTCGTGCGCGACATGAAAGCGACGCAGGACGCCGAGAAGATCGCCCGCGCCGCGGTGCGGCCGACGCGCATCGTGCGGTTCGCCCGCGGCGAAAGCCTGGTGAAGATGGGCGAAGTCGTGACGCCCGCCGTGCAGGCACGCGTCGCTCGCATGCTGCGTGGCGTCAGCGAGGATCCGACGCCGCGTTCCTACGTTGCCACCGCGCTGATCTTGCTGGTCACGCTCGGGCTGTTCGTCGGTTTTGCCCAGCGCAACCTGAATCATTTCAGACATCGGCCCCGAGACTGGCAACTTCTCGCCGCGATCCTGGTCGTGCACGCCTTGTCGCTGCGTGGGCTCGTCGGACTTGGCAGCTATGTCGCCGAACCGGGAATGCTGACAAACGTGATGTGGATAGCGGCGTTGCCGTACGCGCTCGGGCCGACGATGGCGACGTTGTTCTTGCGGCCCGTTACGGCGGCACCGTTCAGCCTGCTGTGCGCCATCGTCGCCGGGCTGCTCGCGCACAACTCTTCGTTTCTTCACAGCCATCAAGGCTTCGAGGGGTTGGTCGCGTTGATCGCCATCGTCCTGGGTTTGGCCGGCGTCTATGCGGCGCGTCACTTCCGCCAGCGCTCCGACCTCGTGCTGGGCGCGATGACCATCAGCGGCGCGGCGGTCGCCTGCGCGGGCGCCGTGGCGCTGTTCACGGCGCCAGTTGCCAGTGATCTCTTTGATTTGCACAACGCGCTGATCCTGCTGATGGGCGTCGGATCCGGCGTCAGCAGCTACCTGCTGCTCGCGGCACTGACGCCGATCTTCGAGAGTATCTTCAACCGTTTGACGGACATCAAGCTGCTCGAATTGACCTCGATGAACCACCCGGCCTTGAGGCTGCTGGCCACGCAGACGCCGGGCACGTTCACCCACAGTGTCATGGTGGGCAACCTGGCGCAGGCGGGCTGCGACGCCATCGGTGCCAACGGCCTGCTTGCGCGAGTTGGTGCGTACTATCATGATCTTGGCAAGACGCGCGCTCCGCGCTACTTCGGCGAGAACCAGGCGGGCGAAAACCCGCACGACAAGTTGAAGCCGCACCTGTCGGCGCTGATCATCAAGAGCCACGTCAAGGATGGGATAAAGATCTTGAATGGTTATGGGCTACCTGATGAAATCGTCGATTTCGTCTCGCAACACCACGGTACCGGGCTGATTGCCCACTTCTACCGGCGAGCGCAGCGCGAAGCTCTGGAAACTGGGGAGGAAATCAACGAGGCGGACTTCCGCTATCCGGGGCCCAAGCCGCAGCGGCGCGAGACGGCGCTGTTGATGCTGGCGGATTCGGTGGAGGCGGCGGCCAAGTCGCTGCCCGAGCCGAACCAGGCGCGCGTGCAGGGGCTGGTCCGCAAGATCATTGCTGGAAAGTTGGAGGATGGCCAGTTCGATGAATGCGACCTGACGCTGCGCGAGCTGGCGCTGGTGGAGCAGGCGTTCATCAAGGCGGTCGTGGGCATCCACCACACGCGGCCGGTGTACCTGCCGCCGTTGGGTGAGCCGGCAGAGGTCGCGGCGCCGCCCCCGAGGCCCGAGTTGGGCCTGGACGACGTGCGCAACGTCGCGCTGCTGGTGGATGGCGGCGTGGGGCCGCGGCTTTTTGCGAGCGTACGTGACACGCAGGTCCCAGGTTCCGCGACCGAGACGCTGCGCGAAGCCCGCCAGTCTGAACCAGATGGTTTTGCGCAAGAAACGGAGTCTCCTCAAGCCCCCACTGCGATCGTCGCCAGCAAGACCTACCGCGGCAGGCGCGCATCGTGAGCATCTGGATTGACAATCGGCATCCGCAGTTGCGGGCTGGACGGGCGCGGTTGGCGCGGCACCTGAATGGCATGCTGCGCAGTCTCGGGCACGACGGTGCCTGGGTCGATGTGAGTCTTGTCTCGGACGCCGAAATCAAGCTGTTGAATCGGCGCTACCGTGGCGTGAACAAGGTCACGGATGTCTTGAGCTTTGCCTTGAGCGAGGCCCCTGGCCCGCAACTGCCGGTCGAGGTCCTCGGCGACATCGTGATATCGCTCGATACCGCGGCGCGGCAGGCGCTTGCGGTGTGGTACCAACACGGCAAGAGCGTCCGCTACCGGCTGACCGAAGAGGTCCTTTTCCTGGCGACGCACGGCCTGTTGCACCTGCTGGGGCATGACCACCAGCGGCCAGCGCAGGCAGAAACCATGGAGGCTCTGGAGCGGCAGTTCATGGCATCGGTCACGGTGCTCGACGTGCAGGCCTTTGATCGCACGGAACACGCCACGATCAGGAGACCAAGCCAATCGACTCTTCGCCGGCCTTCTCAGGGCCTGTAACCAAGATACTTTGGAGCAAGCGCTTACGGCGCGGCGCACCAGGCCGGCGCGGGCGTCGGCGGCGGTTCGCAAGAGCGCTGATCCTCAGTAAATCCATAGCATGCGTCGATGGCGGAGGGCAGCACAGCCTCCTGCTTGACAGGAATGCCCGCGACGGAGACTTGCTCGGCATTCCAATGATTCGCCGAGGCATCGGCGAGGACTCGGTCGGTTTCGCCCAGATCCATGTGGTACAGCAAGACGGTGCCTGGCTCATCGCCGGCATAGCGGTAGTGCACGGTCGCGCCGACATCGGCCAGGTCGCCAGCGGTGATGCGGAACTCGTCCAGCATGCCTTTGAACAACTCGCCAGGCGCCTTCTCGTTGGGCACGGCGCCGATCATCAGCCACGCGCCGGCGTCGAATACCTTGCCGGGTGACTTGAGCAAGCCGATGCCTTTTTGCGACTCCTTGCCGTCTGCGATGATGGAAAGTTGATTGACACCAGCCAGGTAGACGCAGCGCATGTGATGCCAGCTGTCCGCCGCCACCGGATCGATGCCTTGGGCGATCAAAGACGCGGTTCGGTACAGCGCGCAGACGGGGTAGACGGCCTTCTTGGAGTCGGGGCGATAAAGGCCCATGGCGAAGAAACCAGCCGCGTCCGGGGCCGCTCCGGGCTTGCCGACCGCAGCGAACACAAGGGTGCCAGCCGCGACCGGCAGTGTGTGCGCGTTGAACCATGTTTCGGCAGTGAAATTTGACGTTGCCGTGATGCCCAGCTTGGCGGCGTCGGAGAGGACCGCGACGCCTTTGGCATCGCCCACCGCAAGCGCTCGTCGCAACTCGCAACCTTCGCAGCCGTCGCACGCCAGGCGATTGCCGTCGTCGCACACCTCGCCTTGATCCGCCTCGACTTTACCGTTGCCGCAAGGCGTCTTCGCTGCTTGAGCCTTCTCGATCTTCTGCTGCAGGGCCGCGTCCGAGAGCGTGGCGGGAAGGCACGCCACGACGGCAACGCAAGGCAACCAAAGCAGCGCTAGCGCGTGAGAGGTGTGGCGGGGCCCTGCCATCAGAACACGCCTCCGAGTGCCAGAACTG